>Ga0193742_1000935_pt1 | contig 18466 bp, 14 predicted proteins | sample L2c1metaG_FD_165511 | JGI IMG/M metagenome (GOLD analysis project Ga0193742, IMG submission 165511) | Soil microbial communities from a riparian zone of the East river system, Colorado, United States - L2c1 | ecosystem: Environmental > Terrestrial > Soil > Riparian zone | place: USA: East River... | reverse complement strand
TGCCGATGCCGCTCCAGTTCATGCTCAACGCCTACGCCAACCGGAAGATGGGCTCGAACCCGCCCCGCGAGCTGGTGGGCATGCCGGTCGGTCAGATCGTGAGCCGCATGAACCAGATCCGCACCACGAAGGCCGTGGTGCAGGAGATGGTGGAGGAGTACGTCGACACCGCCACCAAGCTCGTTGCCGACCTCGAGGGCTAGGTCGGCATCACTTGTAGAACGCGTTCTCACGCCGTGGGTCGAGAACGGCCGCGCCGACCACCGACGGGCGCCAGCCTCCGGGACCTGATGGCCCACACGGGCCACTCCACCCTGAGCTGGGCGGTTCTGGTCTTGCACCCCCAACGGGATTCCCAAAACATGGGAACACCCTCCCGTGGCGGCGTCGGCCCGTGACGATAGCAGCCCCCGGCCCCGCGGCCGCCACGCCGTTCTGGAGGTCCAGCGGCCCTTGTCGCCACGCCGGACCCAATAGCTGGCCCCGGGCGAGCCACCTGGGGGAGACATCCATTCGAGTGGCAGACCGCGTACCCCGGCACCTGCCAGGTCGTCGACAGCAAACCGGAGACGACTTGAGACGACGGCCGTCCTGGCAGATCGAGGTCTACACCAGGGTCCCTCGGGGGCTCGGGGTTCTGAGCTAGCGTCACCGACCTCCCGATCGCTGTCCGAACCCCCGTGTAGCGGCTACTAGGCCAACCTCCCGCCATGCATCTTCTTGATCGCATCGACCATGCCCTGCGGACGAAGACGGTCGACGCCGCGGACTTCGAGCGTTGTGCGCAGGAGGTCCTGGGACCGATCTATCCAGGTCTTGTGCCCATGCCCGGAGGGACCGACCACGGCCGTGACGCCGACATCCCTGCCGACGACGGTCAGCCTCGAATCAGGCTCATGGTGACTCGCGCACGGACGTTGAAAGGCGCGCGGTCCAACATGGTTGGGGGCATCAAAAGCCTGAAGGAGCATGGCGAGCCGGTAGAGCAGGTACTCCTGGCAAACCTCGCTGAGCTATCGGCGCTCAACCGTCTGAGCCTGAAGCAGACCGCAAGCAACCACGGCGTGGAGATCGTCGAGATCTACGACCGGGTCTTCTTCGCCAATCAATTCCGTAGAGACGGCGAGTGGCGGAGCCGGCTGTTGGGAATCCCTGGTGATCCGGCTGCCGTTTCTAGGCTGCCTGTCGAGCTTGCGGAAACGCCGTGGGCCCGCCACCCCCTTGCGGGCAGGGACGCTGAGCTGGAGCATCTGCGCTCCACCGAGGGCGACATCGTGCTGCTCGGGGTCCCAGGCAGCGGGAAGACCCGATTGCTCGCCGAACTCGCAGACGTGGTCTTCGTCGACCGGGAAGCTGCGATTTCCACCCTCGCCGATGACCTCCGCATGCTGAGCCCCGTCATCGTGGTCGTGGACGACGCTGGAGATCAGCTGGAGTTGGTAGCTCAGCTTCGACGGCTGCGTCTCCAGGAGCCCGACCTGCTGTCGTTCCAGCTCATCTTGGTGGGGTGGCCTGACGAGGCCGAGCGGCTGAGGGACGTTCTGCCCGAAGCGGAGCATGTGGAACTCGGCCTCCTCGAGCGGTTGCCGATGGACTCGATCGTCAAGTCGATGGGGATCACCGGCATCCTGGCCCGTCACCAGATCCTCGCTCAGGCCGAAGGGCGCCCAGGCTGGGCCGTTGCGCTCGGCAGCGTCCTGTTAGCGAGTCGAGAACCAGCTGAGTTGTTGTCCGGGCAGGCGCTCCTCGGCCAGGTCGGCCGATACCTCCGACGGCGACAACTTGGCGATGAGACCGCTGATGCGCTGGCTACTGCCGCCGTGCTCGGGTTCGTCGCCGAGGCTGAGTTATCCGACTTCGCCTCGACGTTGGGCACTGCCCGTCCGACACTCATCACCCAGTTGCAACGTGCATCTCGCAGCGGGCTCCTCGACATCGTCACCCGCTCCTCGCCCACCGGACCTGCCAGGAGCTACCACGTTCGTCCGCCCATGCTCGCCCAGGCCCTAGTAGCTGAGCGGCTGGTTGGCGCCGACCTGCCGACGCTGGATGTCCGCGAGATCTACGACAGCTGGGTGGAGCACCGCGGAGCGATCTCCCGAGCGGTAGCTGAGGCGGTGCGGCTCGGTGTCGGAGAAGCACGTGGGCTCGCTATCGCCTTCTTCGACGCGGCCTTCGTAGACCCCCAGGTCGGTGCAACGGAACGTCTTGCGACTGCCCGTTCCATCGGCTCGCTGGACGGCCAGGCAGCGCAACACGTGCTCGACGTGCTCCGGCCCGAGTTTGATCGACTCGCAGCGGAGGTCGACGCCAACGGAGCCTGGCGGCTCGAGGGCTGTGTCTCGCTTGCCGCTCAACTCGCTCGGTGGCGTTTGGACGATGCGGTCCGATTGCTGCTCGATGCCGCCGTCTTGGACCTCAGGCCCCTGAACCCCCACCCGGAACACCCGCTGCGCGAGCTCGGAGGTCTGATCTGTGCGCTGCATCCCGAGCTTCCGCCCGACGATGAGATCCCGGCCTTTCTGATCGAATCCGCCGGCGTCTGGCTGGACAACCATCGTCAGGAACCGCGGGCCTGGGATGTGTACGGCGAGGTTGCCGCTGCGACCCTTGACCTTGCACGCGTCGACGGTGCGTTCGAAGATCCTGGCAACCCCCTCAGCTACTCGATCCACACCAGGGTGGCAACGCCAGCACAAATTGCTGACGTCGAGGACCGGGTGTGGCCGGGTATCTGTGCCCGACTCGAAGCCGCGCCACCTCGCACCGTGAGCCGTGTCATCGAGACGCTCGAACAGTGGCTCCATCTCGGAGCCGGGTACGACATGCCCTTCGGACAAGGCCACCCGCCTGAAACCCTGACGGCCGCAAACACGACAGGACAGCGGCTCATGGCCGACCTCGCAGCCGTCGTGACGGATCACCCAGGGCTCGCCGCTCGCTACAACGACGTGGCGACGCGATACGAGCTCGACGAGCGCGTCCATATCCCCGAAGAGATTGGCCCGTTCTTCCAAGACATACCTGTAGGAGTCGACTGGCAGCAAGATGTCGACAACTACAAAGAAACCATCGCCCCGATCGTGAAGCAGTGGACCAGTGATCCACCCGAGCGGGTGTGCCGCCGTCTCACCGACATGCGGGAACAGTTCAACATTGCCGGTTTCAGGTGGCCCCCTCGGACTGACATCGTCTGCGAGCTTCTCGTTGAGGAGATCGACGACACTCAGCCCTGGCTCGATGCTGCACTCGCAACGGGCCTGTTCCCGGGAGCAGCGCCGATTCTCCGTAGGCATCGCCAGGTCGGTGGGAGGATCGCAACGGAACAGATCGAGATGGCGATGGGTCAACCTCCAGCTCGACCGGAGTTCGCCCGCGAGATCTTGACTGATCCGTCCGCACAGCCCGACGAACTGGCCGCGGTCCTTGACGAACTTGGCGAGGGTGACTATCGGCTGCTCGCCAATCTTGTGGACCTCCCCGACGAGCGCTGGCGCCTCCTGCTCACTGACGCGGCCCTGCCTGCGCGTGCTGTCGCTGGCCTCGCGTTCGCCTACCGTGCCTCGTTTGACCCCAGTTGGACGCCCGGATCACTCGAGGCCGAGTGGCTGGAGGCGATTCACGAACTTCCAGCGCTGACCAGCGCAAGGGGCGCCGATGGCCAGCCCATCCTTGGCTATCTTGCGGAACGCTACCCCGATGATTTCCTCGTCCTGTTCAAGGCGTACTGGGTAGGCGACCCAGGAGCCGAGTCGGTTCGACGAATACCGATGGAGGTCATACAGGCCGCCACGAACCTCGACAACCCCCACAAGTCACGACTACTCGCTCAGCTCGACTTTGAGACTGGTCCGCCAGGTGCCCGATGGATCCTTCTCCAGTACCTGGTCGGGACCGATGCTGCCTGGCTGGCCGAGGCCATCGACGCGGATCTGATCACTGTCCATGAGGCTCTCTCGGCCTGCGGCGGCTTCGGTGCCCGGCCACCGCTCGAAGCTCTCGCCCAGGTGCTGGTACCACGGGGCGCTGCTCCAGAGCAGCTGGCGGTCATCGAGCAGTTCGGAATCGGCTGGGGCCCCATGTCGGCCCGCTACACCAACATTGCAGACGGGATGACCCCCCTCCTCGACTCCGACGACCCCAACGTCGTCGCTGTCGCCAACGCAGGGATCGACATGTACAAACGCATGGCGGACGCCGAGCAGCAGAAGGAGCGCCAGGCCCGAGTACGCGGCTACGAGTAGCCAGACGACCCGCTGCCGCTCTGCTCCCGAACGACACTGAACGAGTCGGGACCTTCTGGTAACGGGCACCGGCATGTGTCCCGTGTCCAAGCGAAACTGCTCTGCGCTGGAGCCATCGACGCAATCGACAAGAGCACTATGTCTTCAGGTACGCGTTTGGTACGCGGCATGCACGTCCGACAGAGGAGACCTAGCAGGTCGCCCCCTGCTGCGTACCCGTCCCCCCGGCCTTCTGTGACCACCACACGACTGTGGTCAGAGGTCAGTGAAGCACCCCGGGTTTGTTGGAGGCTCCACGAATCCCGGGGCGCCTCAGCCTCCAGCCGATCAGCGAGGTACGCGGCCGGTACGCGACCAGCGGAAACGAGGGAGCGATAGCCGGATCTGTGCTGGTTTGGCAGGCCTGCGAGCTCATCGTTCTGTGGGCGTTAGAGCAGGAATGCGGGGAGCGCTCTAGGTGAGGGCGGTGATCCAGGGGTGCTGTGGCCGGCCGAGATAGGTGACGATGGCCTTGCCCAGCCACGCCCGAGCTGATGGGTCCATGTGAGGGATCGCTAGGTCGAAGTCCTGCTGGTCGGTTGGTTGTGGTCGTCTGGCCTTGTAGAGCAGTGTCCCCTGGGGGCAGAGGTAGGGGATGCCGTCGGGCGTGGATCTCATCATGTCGGCCCGCGGAGAGTTGATCGCCCGGTTATAGCGAAAGCGCCAGGTCATGGCGTCGCCCGGCTCGAGCATCACCTCTGTACGCCAGAGCTGTGCCCGTGGGTCCAGTACCCGGACCTGGGCAATGCCGCCCGGTGGCTCGGTGTCGTCTGGCAGCAGCGGAGTCTGGCCGTTGTTGACCGTGTGGAAGCGGAGGCCGGCGAGTGCCCGGCGAACTGCCGAGAAGTCGTCCCGGAGCACCGCGATTTCCAGGTCGCTGTGCTCGCGAGACTGATGGCCGATGAACAGGTCGATGGACCAGCCACCGACCACACACCACGGGACAGCGACCCGCCCGAGCCAGGCAGCGGCTTCTGCTGGAGTCCATGCGTGCCATCTGACGAGGCTCGGCTCGTGGTCTTCCACACCGACAGTTTCGCCAGACAGGCCGTGATCGAGGCAGTCGGCCCGCCGCACCACCGCTACCGAAAGGTCACCGCCGACGAGGGCGTCTCGGGATCACCCGTATCCCGAACCACGACCCGACTGCCCAAGTCTCCTCGACAGCCATCACGGGCGACCTCGCTCGTCAACGTCGCCGTGGTAGCCCCAGCGCTCCGGCTCCCATCGGCCCAGCACCTCATCGAGCCTGCCTCAGTCCGACGACGTCCGGGGATCGAAGCCGGTTCTGCGTTCCTGCTGGGTCGGGAGCCGCTGATCTCAGCTGGTCACTGAGCCGGTGTTATGAGACGGTTCCATGGGTCAGCAGGTAGGTGAGGGTGAAGAAGAAGCCGTCGTTGTGTCGGCTTGCCTCGATGGCATCGTCCCACGCGGCGAGTTCGGCTTCGGTGACGTCGACCGCGCGGTTGTTCTTCCATGACCGGAGCCAGTGCGGCAGCGCGTAGGGGGCGCTGTCTGGATCCTCGATCACCACCGTGAAGGCCTCGGTGTGTACGTCGACGCAGCCGAGGGCGACGAGCATCTCGGGCACCCGTCGTGGTGTGCGGCCGTTGCGGTAGTTGAGCTCGATCCGGGTCCACTTCGTCAGTGCCACGAGGTGCTCGGGCGCTCCGGGCACCGCAATGACCATCGACTCGTGGTCGGGATGGGTGCACACGATTCTGCCTCCGCGCCGCGTGATCCTCACCGCCTCGCCGAGCGCGTGCTCAGGCTGCTCGAGGTGGTACAACACGCGATCGCATCGGACGCCACCCACTGACCGAGAGCGGATCGGCACCGCCTCGACGCGTGCTCGACAGGTCGGCACACCGAGGCCCCAGGACGCCGCCACCATCACAGGCGAAGCGTCGATTCCGACAGCAAGGCAGTCCAGCGCCGCGGCGGCTGTCCCTGTCCCGCTGCCGAGGTCAACGACAAGATCCACCCCTGCGAGCAGTTCGAATGCTCGCGCTCGCGCCTGTCGGACTCCGTCGACCTCGTTCTGACGGTCCTGTACATCGACGTGGCGCTCATCCCACACATGGTGACCCACACAACAATCGTGGCAGCCGCTCCCTGCCAAGTCCTACCGACGCGACGACCCGGTACCCGACCGAGCCAGCCATCGAAGTGCCGCATGGCCTCGCGGACCCGGTGTTATGGGGCGGCGAATCGCTCGCTGAGGAATCGGAGTGAACCCGGCATGCCCGTGAACACGGCGGTCATGTGCCCGCCAACTGGGAACCGGTGGTAGGTCACGTCCACGCCTTCGTGTCGGTACTTCTCGACGAGCTTGTCGACATCCGCGATGGCGGGATACTTGTCGTGCACGGCGTGGTACAGGTGCAGCGGGATCATGGGTGTGGCCCCGCCCAGCCGGCCATGCTCGAAGGCGGCTCGCATCCCCGGTATCTCGGACACGCTCGGGACCGTGAGGTAGTCGCTCCAGCGCACGAAAGCGAAGCTCGCGACGAGCTGCTCCATGGTCATCTCGGCCGCGGCAGCCACCATCGCCTGCCCCTGTGGCGTGAGGACGGAGTGCAGATCGACGTCCCGAAAGCCGCGGCTGATGCCGATGACGGCGCCGAATGGGATGCCGCTCAAGAGGTTGCCGTCCTCGAACATCTGCGGCGACGAGGTGATGTCGACGCCGGCGCCGCCGCCGGCAGCGCCGACGAGGTGCAGCTCCGGCGCGTACGCGGCTTGTAGTTCGACGGCGAAGAGCGTGGCGAGCGCTCCGCCCGAGTACCCCCAGAGACCGATCGGCGTGGCGGCATCGAAGCCAGCCGGCTTGAAGCTGATCGCGGCTCGAATGCCGTCGAGCACGGACCGGGCAACGAGTGGGTACGCGCCGAAGGCGTGCTGGGGCCCGTTGAAGTCCGTCGTGACGACGGCCCACCCTCGACGGAGGGCCAGGGCGATGAACGGGAGCTCCAGCTGGTCACCGCGTCGAAGTGTGTAGGACGGATCGGCTGGCGCCCCCAGGGCGTCGATCGCGCACTGGTACGACAGCAGCGGTCGGACCGGTCCCACGAAGGGTCGCCTGGGAATGATCACCGTGGCAACGCCCCAACTCGCAGCACCTTCCCCGTCGGTCGATCGGAACTTGACGTGCCATGCGTCAGCCTCGATCACGCGACGGACGCCACGGACCTGTACGGGACGACTCTCGAGAACCTCGCCCGGACGGAACGCTTCGAGCTTGTCGGGCCTCCGATAGAAGGGATCGTCGCCCGGAGGTGTGACCTCGACCAGCATCCGTGACTTCAGCCGTTCATAGAGGTCCTCGGCGTGGACAGCCGCCTTGGCGGCCACGCGCTTGCGCCGGGTCCTCAGGTCGGTCCGGGGTGGCAGGACCGCTCGTTGGTACGTCATGGTCGAGACACCTCGACGAGCAGCATCAACGGACCAGCGCCTTTCGGGCAAATGGCCCACACCGCCCCTGCCGCCCGGCGCTGCACCGGGTCGCCCTCGAGCCGGCGATCAGGGGCAGTCTGTAGTGAATGCGGGGGATTGTGGAAGGCTCACCACCCGCGATCTTCACGGCGCCCCGTGGGTATGAGCGGTGCTGCCGGTAGCCGTCGATCCAACCCTTGGAGGAGATGTGAGCGAAGGGCACGGGCGGCCAGGTGGGGTTCGCAGGAGGCGGTCAGTCCGTGGAGCTGCGAGGCCTTATGCGGCAGAGCTGACCATCGGCTGTCTTGGCGCTCTGGCTGGAGCGGCTGAAGCGATATTGGTCAACAACACCGATGTCGCTCTGCTCGTTGTGCTGATCTCCTGGTTCCTCGCCCTTGCCGTCGCCGTCATCCGCCAGGATGTCTCGAACGAGATGCGGGCGGTGTCGGCCGAGGCCCGGTTGCTGGAGGCGATCCCCGATGATCGCTGGCGTCATGAAGCCTCGGCCGAACTGGATCGCCAACGAGCGGAGTTCGCCTCCTGGGCCGCGGGGACACGAACGGTGGCTGAGGCAAGCTCGCTCAATTACCAGATCGGCGTGGTGAGAACGGCCGAACGGTCGGTGAGCGCCGTCCACGTCGCTCTAGACGATGATGCTCTGGGCATGTGGGCCGACCCTCAGCGGGGCTTCGACCGGCTGGTCGACGCCTATCGAGGGCTACCCGACAGCGTCCGCTGCCGGCGGGTTCTTATCCTCGACGAGGACTCTCCGCTCTGCGTCGAGCAGGCAGGCCAGCGTCTAATCGTCGACCCGGGCGCCCAGGAGGTGTGCCGCACCCAGATACGCGAGCGCGGCGATGGTGGGCTGGGGTTCGAACTCCGGGTGCAATGGGCCAAGACGTCCGACCGCCGCCGGACCCACCTCTTGATCGTCGACGGCCGAGAGGCCTGCACGATTGAGGGGCACGGCAAGGGCCGGTTCGGCGACCTCGTCGTCTCCGTCAACGATGCGGTCGTCCAGGCCCAGGTCCGGTCGTTTGAGGACCTGTGGACTGCCTCAGCCCCGGTGGAGTGGGCCTTGCCAGGCGCAGGAGCGGGCCACCCGATCACGCCCTAGAGGCCGCGACGAGATCCTCACTGAACGCGTAGTCCGGCAACTTCGGCTGCGCCATGGGGCGCCAGCCTGTAAGCGTGACGAAGTAGGGGTACACGAGGGCGGCCTGGAAGGAGACCGTGTATCGGTCGCGGCGCTCCGGCAAGGCGATCCGGCGAACCACAGAGGTCACCTGCGACGCTCCTACGACCGACCCTGTGCGCAGGTTTCTTAGCTCATCCTCATCGAGCCAGCCCTCCTTACCGCTGCCCAGCGGGTCGGGGCGCTCACAGACGAGGGCGAAGTGGCGTGTCGGCTCGGGTTGCCCCGTACCGACACCGCTGGTCACGAGTGTGTGCTCCGGGAGATTCCACGGCAGTCCGTCGGCGCCGACCGCACGTGTCCACCTGCCGACCACAGCCGGGGTTGTGTCCTTGACGGCCGGTCTCGTCAGCATCGGGGTGAACAGCACCTGCGGCTCGTTCTCGATCTCAAGCAGCGCAAGGAGGGAGGGTCGGATGCTGTTGCCGATCCCCCACAGGAACGTTCCGCCGTTGTCCGCACGTTCCCGCTCCTTGCGCTCCAGGATCGACGAGGTGGTCTCCCCAGCCTCGGTCCCGTACTTCGTCCAGCAGAAATGATGCGGTAGCCCCATCGTTGATCCCATCGTCTCTAACCTGGCCGTCGGGATGAAGCTACGAATCGCGCACTCTGCAGGCGCGAATGCACGATCCACCCACCGCGGACATCCATGAGCTATGTTCGAACAACTGTTCGTGTAGGAGAGGTGAAGTCGCGATGCCTTCCGAAGCACAGCGGATCCGGCGATCTCTCCGGGAGGCGGGCCTCACTGCGACCGCGATCGACGCCGTGTGGCCTCAGTGGTGGAGCGAGGAGGCGGAGGGTTCAGCCTCAGCGACCGCCGAGCTGCGCTACTCGTTGTCTCGGCGCCTTGGCCTAGCTCCGTCGTCGCTGTTCGACAACGAGCCATCGTTCGTCTGGTCCGACGACACTCTCTTCAAGAACCTCGGTGCCGCGACCGACAGTGAGGCAGCGATCCTGGCCTCGTTCAGCGTGGCAGTCGGTCGGTCCGCTATCGCAGCGACCACGGGCGCCGACCAGTCGCTTGTCAGACGGTCTGCGGCTGACCTTCGGGCCACGGTCCTCAAATTCGCCCGCTGGGTGGGACTGCGCGAACTCAGATCCTTGTGCTGGGGCATCGGTATCCCGCTGCTGTACCTGGAGGTGTTTCCGCTGGAGCAGAAGCGGATGCACGCGGCGACAGCAAGGGTTGGGGATCGCCACGCGATCCTCATCGGTAGGCACTCGTCGTTCCCTGCCCAGGTGGCGTACTACGTTGCGCATGAGATCGGCCACATCGCCCTCGGGCACTCGATGGATGCAGCAGCGGTCCTTGATGTCGATGATCCGCTTCGGGCGGTCGACGCCGACGGCGACGAACGAGCGGCCGACCGGTACGCGCTCGAACTGCTGACGGGGAGCGCCGACCCTCAACTCGAGGCCTCCGTTGAGAACTTCACTGCGCAGTCGCTAGCCGACGCAGTTCTCCAGGAGGGTCCGGCGCACGGCATCGACCCCGGCGTGCTTGCGCTCTGTATGGGGCATCGAAGCGGCCGGTGGGCCCAGGTGTTCGGTGCATTGAAGCGCATGGGTGGCGAAGACCCCGGCGTTTCCGGCGAGCTCAACCGTCTCGCCCGAGCGGAGTTCGCTTGGGATGCCATCCCGGTTGATACGCAGGACTTTCTTGACACCGTGATGGGTGGCCGCGATCGCGATCGTGGCAGCGATGCCTGAGGCGGCCGTTGATAACGACGTCCTCATCAAGGCGGCCGCCTACGGGCTGCTCGCCGCGACAACGGACGCCTTCGGCGGGTCGGTCGGCATCCTGGGCGTCGCCCGCTTCGTCGTCTCGAAGCGGCTCGACAAGGACCTCCGGGTCGTCGACCGGAGGGGCGCGACAGCCAACTGGCGCACGTTTCTCGAAGAAGCCGAGGAGCTGGAGCCATCGGACGAGGAACTCGGCCTCGCCACCGCGATAGAAGAGGCGGCAGCCGCACAGGGTCTGCCGCTCGATGTAGGCGAGAGTCAGCTGTGCGCGATCGCGATCTTCCGCCACGTGCGCCGGATCGTGTCTGGGGACAAGCGTGCGGTCGTTGCCGCCGAGCAGCTCCTCCCATCAGTGCCCGATCTGGCAGGCCTGTCCGGTAGGTGGGTGTGTCTAGAGCAGCTGGTGGCCGCGCTCGCCGACCGGCTCGATCCTGAGGAGATCCGTGCAGCGATCTGTTCTGAGCCGGCCATGGATCGAGCCCTCACCATCTGCATGTCATGCGGCGCAAGCGGGCCGTGGTCGAACGTCGGTGTCGACAGCTACGTCAACGACCTGCGCAAGCACGCACCCACGCTGCTGACCGCTTCCCCCCTGTTCGCCGCCACGTAGGAGGCGATCCCAGACGGCGTCGGCCTAATTCTTGAGCAGGACCGCGTACGGCTCGACGAGATCGGCGACAAGTCCAATCTCCACCGGGGGCTGGTCATCACCGTCGGCGACGACCTCGAGGCAGGCCTTGTCGACGCGCCCCTTCACGTAGGCGCTGCCACGACGACCCCGGCTATTGCCGAGCGCGACTCTCGTCTCGCCGAGCGCGAGTGAAGTCTTCGCCTGCGTGAGGTTCTTGATGCACAGCGCGTACCTCGATCCGTACACGTTGATCTTCTCCGGCACCAGCTCCCAGGCCTCGCCGTCGATCGAGTACTCCTCGGCGCGCACGGGGTCCGCGAAGTGGTGCGACTGCATCTCTTGCATCACGAGGCGTATCGGGGCGCCGGTCGAATGGGTCGTCGCGAACGGCTGGACCATTGTGAGCGGGTGGCAGGTGTTCCCGCCGTACCCCCACATGGCGAACCCGGCATCGTCGATCTCTTTCTGCTTCCGCTTGATGATCTCCTCAAGGGGCTCGCCGGCGTGCACGCCGATCTTCATGAAGAGGATCGGATCGCCGACATCGAATTCCTCGCTCATCGCTCATCCTCCCAGTGCTCGACCACGTACTCGTTCTCCTGGGCTTTGCCATAGTCGACCCGCAGTCGCTCTCGGATGTAGCGGACGAGGGGCTGCCGCCCCACGCCGTAGAAGTCTGCCAAGCGGGCTGCGTCGATCGGCGCTGATATGAGTGTGCGCCCGTTCCCCGGAAGGGACCGCAACAGCAGATTGCAGGACCGCAGTTCTGGGTTGTCGTCGAGGTGGTACGAGTGCAACCGCGGCATCATCCGGCTGACGTAGAACCCGTGCTCGGAGCTGAAGCGTTGGACGTTCGCTAGCACCTCCTCGGTCCAGGCCAGGTCGGGTTCGCGGTCGGCGATGACCACGAGACCCTCACCCTCGTAGTCGAGGAGCTCGAACCCACGCTGTACGAAGACACCTACGCTGCTGCCAGCGTTGCTCGCGCCCCACGGCGGGTTTGTGTAGAAACGGTCGTAGCGATCGACGACCTCGACAGGATCGAGGCAGTTGTACAGGTGGGCGTCCAGGTTCTCGATGCGCTCGCTGTCGGCGAATCGCTTGATCGCCCTCACGATCCGCTCATCGAAGTCGAACACGTCGATGGCAGTCGGCCCGTAGTCGATGATGTCGCGACGCCGGAGATAGGCGGTCGCCACGCTGATCGCGTCGCCATCGCCGAGGAAGACCAAGCGCTTGCCGTCTGCCCAGTCGGCCACGTACTGACTCTGGAGAACCATGTCGCCGGCCCGCATGTAGATCTGGTCAAATTCTCGAAGCGGTCGCGGCCGGTTCTGGATGACGTCGGAGATCGCGTTGACCGCCTCCCTAAGGTTGATCTCGGCCAAGCTTCCTCCCGCCATTGCACTCTGCGGCGGTCACTGCCGCCTAGGCCCAAATCGAGCGTAGGAGGCAATCGGCCGATAGCGTCAGACACCGTCGATCACGTCGACGGACCCTTCAAGCTGAGCGGCGAAGCCTGGGGCATGCTCCTGCCGACTGCGGTCGCCGCGGTCAACGAAGCCTTGCAGCTCGAACGCGAACTCCGAGGCCGGTTCAACCTCGCCGCAGTCGCCAACCTTGCCTCCGAGCTGCGCGTGAGCGCCGAGCTGCTCCACCGGACGCTGATCGAGGCGTACGGGATCGCCCACCGCTACCACTAGGGCAAACAGGCGGACTCCTGACGAGGCTGAACCGGCCGGTGCGGATCCCCGTACGGGTAAACACCGCTGGGGTCTACGAACGCCCAGTCAGCGACTGAGGTCGACTGAGCTGAGGGCACTACTGCGTCAGCGCACCGCCCGCCGCCGTGCCGCCCTGACGCATCGGTGGCCGTGCTTCAGCGCTGGATGCGGGAGCGCACGGCGATAACGGTCAGAGCGACGAGGAGCGGGACGAGCAGTCGGACCACGATCAGTACCGCTTGGCCCATGGTCGACAGCCCCTGGACCTCGGGTGTGGGGAGCAGGCTGACCGACCAACGGGTGAGAAAGACGAACGTCTCCCAGTAGTCGGACCAGTCCGGACAGGCCGCGCCGGAGCAGGGTGAGCGCAGGCTCCGCGGGCCGAACCGGAGGAGCGCTGTGGACCCGGTGAGCACAGCCAGGCAGGTAGCGAGCGCCCTGCTGGCCCGTGTCCCGTAGCCCGCCACCAAGCAGTAGAGAGCGAGCAGGGGGCGCTCGATACCGGTGGCCGCGGACCGGCGCATTTCCATCTCGCCGTAGTAGAAGTCGGCCGCGCCAGGAGCGTTGTTGGCGGCTTCGAGGCCTTGGCGCAGCTGCCGGTAGAGCCCGGCGATCATCGAGGGGTCGGCGACGGCAGGGCAGGGCTGATGCTCCTCGAACTCGACCTCCTCGAACTCGACCTCCTCCGACACGATCTCCTCGGCGGCGCTCACCCAGTCCGGCATGCGGAGCATGCGTCGAACCGGTCGGCGCGGTTGGCGGGTCTGGTGATAGGCCCGCCAGACGATCTCGTCGGCCAGTACTTGCCGGCCGGCGAGGTGGGTGAGCCGGAGCCGACCCGCCGGCGACTGGAGGCGATCGAGGCCGATCGTGCCGCCGAATCGGCAGCGGTGGAGGGCTACGCCTTCCCCGACCATGAGGGGTGCCTGGATCGTGGCGCCGCTGAGCGAGCTGATCTCCGGTTGCCCCGTCCCTGGGTGACGGTCGGCGAGGACGGCGATCGGGTGCTTGACCGCGACGTGGTCTAACTCCAGCGAGCCGCTGATGGTGATCTGGACGGAGTCGCCGATTTCGGCCGTTGCGAAGCTCGCCATCCCGGGGAGGAGCTCGATGATGGCGCCGTCGCGAAACCGTGCTTGCTTGAACGACACGACGGCCTGGCGGTCGTCAGACCGTTCGTCCGCCTCGTGGAAGAGGTCTGGCGCTTCCTCGGGATCCATATTGGCCGCCAGCTCCAACCAGTAGTCCCTGATGTCGATCCGGCACTCGTTGTGGAAGTCGGCACGCATGAAGTTGCAGTCGCCCCCGAGGAGGACGTACTCGAACAGCAAATCCCCGCGGAACTCGGCGGCGGCGAAGTCAACGTCAGCGGCGAAGCTGGTGCCTCCTGGCGCCCGCCACTTGACCCTGCTCGCTTGGTCGGCCGGCGGCGTACCGAACATGGCGTCCGAGAGGAACACGGCACCGCTAAAGATCACGTCACGGCGAAAGGTGACGTCTGAAAACATCACCGGGTCACTGAAGACCGTGCCGGTGAAGTCGACCCGCTCGTCCACACGAGAGAGCACCGCCTCGATCTCTCGGAACTGCTCGCCGTCGATGGTCAGGCGCTGTAAGTGCCGGCCGAGACGAGAAGTCCCGTTCGCGACCCCGGCAAGGAACTGCCGACGAACCTCGCTGCCGCTATGTGCCAGGCACGCAGCGGATCCGGGCAACACCTCCCCCGAGCACCCGCCCGCTCCACATTGTCCCCCAGACCCCACAACCACGACCGTACGCCCACGAGGCCCCCGGCTCAGGCGACGGTCGCGCGATTCACACGACAGGCCCTGCGAGAGGGTCGAGGTGTCGATCGAAGTCCCTGAAGCCGGCGTGCTCGAGTACGCCGGAGAGCATTCGGTGCACGAGGACTCGGCGGGCCGGGGACGAAGCGACTGCCTGAGGATCGCCTTCCAACGGGAGGTCGTCTCGGACCATCCGGTAGGCACCTCCTCCGCTGCCAGGGATGAGCTTGAGGTCGGTGAGGTCGATGAGCTGATCGAGCCTTGGACCTCCATGGGTCGTGAACCAGCACACCAGGTTGCCTGTGTCTGGTGGCTCCCCGCCCAGGAGCTCTGACCAGGCTGCTCTAGCTATCTGGGCTGTATCGAGGAGGGCGACGAGGCTCTCGAAGACGAAGGTCAATGTGACAGCCGCAGGGGCCGGCGGAGGGGTCGTTGCGTGGCGGATCTGGCTGGGTCGGCGGGCGGCGTCGTACTCGAGGACGCGGACCGTGAGGTCCGTCACGAGCTGGAGGCCTGGCTGGAGCTCGTCGGGTTCACCCTCCTGCGGCACGACCCACCCGGTGTTGACCTGGCACATTCCTGCGAGAGGCCCAGGGTTGCCCCGGTCATCTGGGGGTTGCAGCACGAGGAAGCTGTTGTCACCAGCGTTGTGGGGGCCGTATGGAGACCAACTAGGAATGCCAGCGAGGTGGTAGGCGTCAGCCTGACGAGCGAACCACGCCGAGAGTTCGGACCGATCGAGGAGTGCTGCGATCGCGTTCTCACGTCGCGTCCCCGTGATGAGGCTCACCACGTCGTCGCTTCGCCCCGGGATCTGGTGGCACCTCGGGAACACGACAGTGCAACGCATCACGATGTCGGTGGTCTGCCCGGATGGGGTGTGAAGATTGGACGGCTGGAGGACGCTGAGCGGCTGTCTCAGCACTGAGGCTGGAGGAGCAGCCCTCGTCGAGGCCGATGCCGGCCTTCCAGCAGTGGGGTAGGGCTGAGCGGTCTCGGTCGGCGGTTCGACCTTCACCCGAGGAGCCAGGTCGGGAATCACTCGCTGCAGGCTCTGGAGGAGGTGCGCCAGACCGGTGGCCCACGCTGCATCATCGCCGAAGAGATCAACCCGGTGGAGTACGTCCAGCGTCCTGCCGGCCCCGAGATCGAGGTGCGGAACCTTGCAGTCGGCGAAACGCACGGGCAGCAGCCAAGGCTTGTCGGGCGGCCGTTGGCGGTACTGCTCAGCGGCCAGAAGCAGTTCCTCGTACTGGTAGGAGGTCTCGCGGGCGGCCGATCGCTCCGAGAAACAGGCGATGAAGGCGAGAGCACCCTGGTCGATCGCCTCACGAATCCTGAGCTTCCAGTTGTCGCCCACCCACAGCTCACGGACGTCCCGCCAGACCGGGACGCCGGCGTCCTTCAGGAATCGTTCGAGGCGGTCGACCCTCGGAGCGTCGTCCCTCACGTACGAGAGGAACGCGTGCCCTGCCACCGATCCCGAAACCATGGCTGGAGACTAGGGCCCGTCGCTGGCGGCCCGAGCGAGCCCGATCGTCGGAGTGCCAGACGTCGCCTCGGGTCCTGGCCAGGTTTGACCTGGCGACCTGGCGACCTGGCGATCCGGTGTCCAGGTGCCAGAGCAGGAAGGCAGGGCCGGCTGCCGCTGGCCTCGTCTCCTCTGGCAAGGATGGTGCCGATGGCCGCCAGTCGAACCCCTGGTGGAGGAACGAGTGGACCACGCGTGCGACCGTGTCCCACATAGTGACACCGCCGGGACTGGGCGCCGTCAAGCGAGTGACGTCCCTGGCTCAAGCGGTCAGAGCCTCCACGAATCCCGGGGCGGTTCACGTGCCGAGGCAGCCCGTGCCGGGCCGTGAGGCCGCCCGACACCCGACACCAACTGGTGCTGTGCGGACAGCTACACCTACTAGCCGAGGGCCTACCCGATCCCCTGGGGCACCGACTCAGCCGGCGACAATGGACGGTGGTATGAACAGGTCCGAGGTAGAAGACATCGTCGGCGAGTGGGGGTTGCGGGCTATCGACATCAAGGTGCCCGAGGCTGGGACCATGAACGAGATGTACCTGGTCACTACCGCAACGAACCGGGTGGTGTTGAGGGGGCATCGACGGCGGGACCGGCGGCGCGTCGAGCTCGAGCACGAGGTCATGGCCCATGCCCGTGGAATGGGTCTTCCAGTGCCGGCCACGATCCCGACTCCGGGGGAGAACCTTGTCGTCGAACGCGACGGCCGCTACTTCTCCCTGATCGGGCACGCACGCGGTCGCCAAGTTCCCCGTGACCGACTTGGCGAGGCCGACGCCGAGGCAATGGGTCGAACGCTTGGCGCTCTGCACCGTGCGCTCCGGAGCTTCCGCCCGGCGGACGCACCCCAGGCACGGCACGACCGAGATGTGCCCGCTGTCCTGCGGCGCATCGACGTGCTCCTGGACCGCCTCGACGCTTTCGAGCACCCGGAGCCAGAAGATCATTGGGCGCGGGAGCGGCTGGCTACCCGGGCTGCCTGGCTGAAGGAACACGTCGATCTGCCGTCGCCGAGCGATGCCGAGACGCATGTGGTGCACGGCGACTACCAGGACAGCAACCTGTTCTTCGATCAGGGCGAGGTCTCCGGGATCATCGACTGGGACAAGGCCGAGCTGAGGGCACCCGGCGAAGAGGTGATCCGGGCGATGCACCTCTCCCTCCGGCTCGACGTGGGACTGTGCCGGGCCTTCCTCGCCGCCTACAGGTCCACCGTCGACCTGCCGAGCCGACAGCTCGGCCAGGCGGTCGCCACCTACAGCCACGACCGGGCCTGCGACCTCTGGCTCTACGAGACCGTCTACCAGGACGGCGACCACCGACCCCGGCGATTCATCAAGCCCGGCCGGTTCACGCCGTTCATCGACCATTGGGCCGAGGTCGCGTCGCTCATCAACGCATAAAGCCTCACCCGGCAACGTCGCCAGCACCGATACGCGGCCGGGGTACGCGGGCCGCGATCTCGGGCGCGTGTTCGACTCGGTGCGAACGGGATCGGAAGCTACATGTAGAAGTGATAGCGCCGAGCGACGCCTTGGCCGTCGGTCACGTGACGCAGGATGTGGCCGACAGTTCGCGCAGCACGCAGTGTGATGGGAAGGCGTCCGTCAAGCTGACTGTGATTCCAGTTGAGCTTCGTTAGCGCCAACATCTCCTCGGCTAGGAGCTCGGGGCGGTGGGTCATTTCGACCGGGCGAATGGTGATCGGGTTTGGCACGTACATGCCTGGATACGCTTCGTAGAAGTCGACGCTGCCTTTCGTGTAGAGGACGTGCCGGTCATGGGCGACCTCCAGCAGTGTCCCCCGGAGCGGTGGGTGCTGGCCGAAGCGGAAGAGCCGAGCGGAGTCTCGGTGGGCAACCCAGACCAGCTCCAGCTCGCCGATCAGATGGGCCTCAGCGGCGGCAGCGAAGCCCGCCTTCTCGGACTCGGTGAATCGGGATGTCTTGTGGATGACAAGGCGTGCTGGGAGGTTGCCGTGCTCCTGTCGGTAGGCAGCGAGGGAATCCGACAGCAATGACATGGCGGGTTGTTCGGCGAGGTGTGGTTGTCGGTCTGCTTTTGTGATGGCGGCTGGTCCGCCCCTGACGACGACGCCCTCGCCTCGTTCGTTGAAGATCTGAGCTACCGACGTGTG
>Ga0193742_1000933_pt1 | contig 18505 bp, 20 predicted proteins | sample L2c1metaG_FD_165511 | JGI IMG/M metagenome (GOLD analysis project Ga0193742, IMG submission 165511) | Soil microbial communities from a riparian zone of the East river system, Colorado, United States - L2c1 | ecosystem: Environmental > Terrestrial > Soil > Riparian zone | place: USA: East River... | reverse complement strand
ACCTCGGTGCCGGACGACGGCGACGCGGTCGGGGGGTTGGGCGGGGGGTTGGGGGACTTCTCGGTGAGGCGGGCCGGGCGGCGGCCGTCGAGGCGCTTCTCGCGGATGCGGTCGAAGCCCTGGCGGGCCTTGCGGAGGGCCCGGGCCCGGGTGTCGAGGCTCCGGGACGGGACGGGTTTGCCGGCGGCCACGGCCTTCGCCCCGGCCACGTAGGACAGGAGGGCGAAGGCGGCCGCGCCCGACACGAACAGGAAGCCGAGGCGGGACGGGATCTCCAGGCGGCTCGGGACCATGACCGGGATCAGGGCGCCGATCACCCAGATCAGCTGGAACCGGGTCTCGAAGCGGGCGAAGGAACGACCCCGGTTGGCGTCCGGGGCGTCACGCTGGAGGATCGAGTCGAACGCCAGCTTCGACCCGCTGGCCGCCAGGCCCACCGCCAACGCCATCACCAGGGCGCCGGGGAAGCGACCGACGTACGCGGCCACCACGGCGATCGCCGCGGTGACCCCCAGGAACAGCTGGATGATCTTCTCCTCGCCCACCGCGCTCTTGCGCAGTGCCGGAGCCACCGCGGCGCCGCTCAGCGCGCCGATGCCGTTGGCGGCCAGGATCACGCCGAACTGCCACGTCGGGGCGTCGGCGCGGCGCAGGTCGAAGGCGATCAGGAACGTGATGAAGCCGACGACGCCCCGCAGCAGACCCATGGCGGAGGCCGCCAGCAGGATGCCGGCGCCCCGCAGCTCGTCGCGCTCGATCGTGTCCTCGCGATCGGGGGCCACCCGCGTCGCCGGGATCTGGGTGCCGGCCACGGCAGCCACCCCGAACACCGTCCCCGCCAGCACCATCACCCCGCCCCCGCCGAACAGCACGTTGGCCAACAGGCCCGGCACCGCCGCCACGAACCCCATCACGCCCGACAGCAGCGACAGCTTCGAGTTCGACTCCACCAGCTCCTCGTCGGAGCTCACCAACGTCGGCACCAGCGCCGACTTGGCCACCGAGTAGGCCTTCGACAGCACCAGCACCGCGAACACCTCGGGGAACAGCAGCAGGCTGTCGAGGTGGCCGATCATCAGCACGCAGATCACCGAGCGGAGGGCGTTGGCCCCGACGACGACCCAGCGCCGGCCTCCCTGCACCCGGTCGAGCCACGGGCCGATCAGCGGGGCGACCAACGAGAACGGCGCCATCGTCAGGATCAGGCCCAGCGCCACCCGTTCCTTCGCCTGGGTGGGGCTGATCGAGAAGAACAACGAGCCCGCCAGCGCCAGGGCGATCAGCGTGTCGCCGGCCACGGCGGCGGCGTGCGTGCGTGCCAGCCGCGTGAACGGGGACACCACGAAGGCCGAGGCGCCCGAACGCCGCTGGGCGATCGGCTGCCAGCCCTTGGTGTCGTCGTCGCTCACCGCCATGCCTCAGAGGGTAATTGCCTCGGCGAAGCCCGAGACCGCTTGGGGCGGCGGCGGGGTGGTTGGCGGGGGTATGCGCGTGAACGCGGCCGTCGACGCAGCCCTTCGAGCCTTACGGGCGGGGCGTGTCGTACTTGTAGCCCAGGCCGCGGATGGTGACGATCCGGCTCGGCAGCGAGGGGTCGTCCTCGACCTTCGTGCGCAACCGCTTGACGTGCACGTCGAGCGTCTTGGTGTCGCCCACGTAGTCGGCGCCCCACACCCGGTCGATCAGCGTCTCCCGGGGCAGCACCCGGCCGGCGTTGGCCAGCAGGATCTCCAGCAGCTCGAACTCCTTGAGCGGCAGGCGCACCTGCGTGCCCCGAACCTCGACCTCGTGGCGCTCCGGGTCGAGCCGCACGTCGCCCACCTCCAGCACCTCGCCGCTGGTCGACGTCGTGGTCAGGTCGGCCGAGCGGCGCCGCAGCACCGCCCGCATCCGGGCGACCAGCTCCCGCAGCCGGTAGGGCTTGGTGACGTAGTCGTCGGCACCCACCTCCAGGCCCACCACGGTGTCGATCTCCGACCCCTTGGCCGTCACCATGATGATCGGCACCTGGGAGCGTCGCCGCAGCTCGCGGCACACGTCGATGCCCGACACCTTGGGCAGCATCACGTCGAGCAGCACCAGGTCGGGGCGGACGGCGTCGAACATGTCGAGCGCCTCGGCACCGTCCTGGGCCACCTGCACCCTGAAGCCCTCGCGCTTCAGCCCGACCGTCAGCGCCTCGACGAAGCTGTGCTCGTCCTCCACCAGCAGGACCGTGAAATCGTTGCTGCTCATGAGCGGGTCATCCTGTCTCCGTGGATTCGGCGCGGGCGGGTAGCCGCAGGGTGAAACACGATCCTTCGCCTTCGCGCGACTCCACCCTGACCTCACCCCGGTGGTTCGACGCGACATGCCGGACGATGGCCAGGCCCAGACCGGTCCCCCCGGTCTCGCGGCTGCGGGCCCGGTCGACCCGGTAGAAGCGCTCGAAGATCCGCTCCAGGTCGCGCTGGGGGATGCCGATGCCGTGGTCGCGCACCTCGACGTCGACCCACCTGCCGTCGCTCTGCGCCCGCACCTCGACGGAGCTGCCGGGCTCGCTGTACTTGACCGCGTTGTCGAGCAGGTTGGCGGTGGCCGACACCAGCTGCCGGCGCTCGCCGTAGACCGTGAGGCCGCGCGCCGGGTCGTCCACGTCGACGCTGATGCCGCGGCGATCGGCGGCGGGACGGACCCGCTCCACCGCCTCGGCGACGAACAGCGTGACCGGCAGCGATTCGTCGACCTGGGTGGGCGAGGCCTCGATGAGCGACAGCTCCAGCAGGTCGTCGATGGTGTGGCTCACCCGGAACGCCTCGCCGGCCATGCGCTCGGCGAGGCGCCGCATGACGTCGGTGTCGTCCTCGCCGAGCAGGGTCTCGGCCAGCAGCGCGATGGCGCCGATCGGGGTCTTCAGCTCGTGGCTGATGTTGGCGACGAAGTCGCGCCGCACGTTCTCCAGGCGCCGCCGGGCCGACGTGTCCTCCACCTCGACCAGCGCCCCGTCGGGCTTCTCGCCCTTGCCGAGCGGCACCGCCCGCAGGCTCAGCGTGCGGCGGGGCGGGCCGTACACCTCGACCTCCTCCTCGGTGTCCTTGCCTCGGAGGGCGCGGGTGGCCACCGTGGAGATGGCGTTCTCCACGAGGGCGTCGCCGTGGCGGGCCGCCAGGTAGGTGGCCGCCGGGCGGTTGCGGTAGCTGACCTCACCGTCGCTGTCGTAGACGACCACGCCGTGGGTGATGGCACCGAGCGCCGCGCGCAGCCGGCTCTCCTTGCGGGCCAGGTCGGCCCGGCGCTGCCCGTCCTGGTCGACCGCCGCCTCCAGCTGGTCGACCCGCCGGCGGGCCGCGTCGAGCCGGACGGCGACCAGCACCAGCGCCGCGACCACCGCGACGAGCACCAACCCGAGCACCAGCGACGCGCTCATGCTCCCGGTGCTTCCAGTCTCGGGTGAGGCGGGATACCGAAGACCTCGGCGGGGTCGAGAGGCTCGGTGGCCTGGACGCCGGTGAGGCGGGTGACGGTGACGTAGCCGGACTTCACCAGGGCAGTGTCGCTCCCCGCGGGCAGATCGCCGTTCCCGCCGGGCCGCAGCTCCAGCTGGAGGCGGCCGCCCTCCGGGCCCACGGGCTGCACGACGGTGGTCCGCACGGTGCCGAACGGCGCCAGCTCCGCCCAGCGGACGCCCTGCACCTCGTCGCGGGGCAGGTTGGGGACGTTCACGTTGAGGACCGTTCCCGGCGGCGACTCGGCCATCCAGCGCACGGCCGCGGCGCCGAACGCCGCCGCGGTGGCCCAACTCGGGCCCTCCCCGGCCTTCAGCAGCTCGGCGCTGGGGACGTCGATGCTCACGGCGAGCCCGCTGACCCCGAAGTTGGCGGCGGTCAGCGCGGCGCCGACCGTGCCCGAGTGGAGCACGGCCCGCCCGGTGTTGCAGCCCGGGTTGATCCCCGACACCACCAGGTCGGGCGGGTCGCCCAGGGCGCCGAGCCGGGCCGCCAGCACGCACAGGCCCGGTGGGCCCGCCAGCGACCACGCCGTGACGTCCTCGGCGCCGGGCAGCAGCACGGGCCGGGCCTCGAGGTCGCCCATCGTTCCCGCCATGCGTCCGAGCGACGCGCCGGCGCCGCTCATGTCGACGTCGGGAGCGACGACCACCACGTCGTGGCCCAGCTCCGCCACCGCCGCGGCCAGGGCGTGCAGCCCCGGCGCCTCCACACCGTCGTCGTTGGTGACCAGCACCCGGAGAGGTTCCATGGCCTCTATTCCACCTTCACCGGACCTCGGCGGCGAGATGGGTGGGCTCGCCGGTGAGCAGGTAGCGCAGGCGGGCGCCGATGATCGCCGCGTGGTCGGCGATGCGGTCGGCCGCCTGGCTGATCACGAACATCCCCATGGCCAGGCGTACGGCCTCGGTGCGCTCCTTGTCGTGCACGCTGGCCAGCAGCCGCTCGTGGAAGGGGAACAGCGGCGCCGGGTGGTCGGCCAGCTCGGTGGCGAGCCCCAGGTCCTGCGCCGACCAGGCACGCAACGCGGTGCGGTACTGCTCGACCGCGGTGTCGACCAGGGTGAGCAGCACGTCCCACGCCTCGCCGGTCGTCTCCAGCGCCTCGACGAACGGCGCCAGCTTCACGACCCGCAGCGCCAGGTCGCCCACCCGCTCCAGCTCCGACAGGATGCGCACCACCGACACCACGAACCGCAGGTCGGATGCCACCGGCGCCTCGCGGCCCAGCAGCCCGTAGCAGCGCTCCAGGAGGGAGACGTGCATGGCGTCGATCTCGTCGTCGGCGGCCAGCGCGGTGGCGGCGACCTTCGTGTCGCCCGTGCGCAGGACGTCACGCATCCGCTCCAGGTTCTGGTCGACCCGAACGCCCATCAGCTCGACCTGCAGACGGATCTGGTCGAGCTCGTCGTAGAAGGCGGTGCGCAGGGGCCCCGGAGGCGGCGGTTCCATAGGCGGCCTGCGCGTCAGCCGAACCGGCCGGTGATGTAGTTCTCGGTCCGCTCGTCCGACGGGTTGGAGAAGATCTTCTCGGTGCGGTCGAACTCCACCAGCACACCGCTGCGCCGGTCGCCCTCGGAGGCCACCTCGGTGGAGTAGAAGGCCGTGGCGTCCGACGCCCGCGCCGCCTGCTGCATGTTGTGGGTCACGATCACGATCGTGAACTCGGTCTTGATCTCCTGCATCAGGTCCTCGATGCGGGCGGTGGCGATCGGGTCGAGCGCGGAGCACGGCTCGTCCATGAGCAGCACGTCGGGCTTCGTCGCGATCGCCCGGGCGATGCAGAGCCGCTGCTGCTGGCCGCCGGAGAGGCCCATGGCGGAGTCCTTGAGGCGGTCCTTCACCTCGTCCCACAGCGCGGCCTTGGTGACCGACTCCTCGACCACGGCTTCCAGGTCGCCTTTGCGTTTGATGCCGAGCAGGCGTGGGCCGTAGGCGACGTTGTCGAAGATCGACTTGGGGAACGGGTTCGGCTTCTGGAACACCATGCCGATGCGGCGCCGCACCTCGACCGGGTCGACGCCGTGCCCGTAGAGGGGCACGCCGTGGTAGTTGAGCGTGCCCTCGGCCCGGGCGCCGACGATCAGGTCGTTCATCCGGTTGAAGCACCGCAGCATGGTCGACTTGCCGCACCCGGACGGCCCGATGAACGCCGTGATCTCGTTGTGGAGCACGTCGAGGCTGACGTCGCGCACCGCCCGGAAGTCGGTGTAGAAGACGCTGAGGTCGCGCACCTCGAAGACGATCTCCTCGGGGGTCGGCTCCCGATCCGTGGACCCGTCGGACTCGCGGTCGACCTTCGGCTTCACAGTGACGACGGTGGGCTTGGTGTCAGTCATCCCGACCTCTTCTTCTCGAACCGGTTGCGCAGGACGATCGCGATGGAGTTGATGAGGAGCACGAAGACCAGCATGGCGAGGATCGTCGCCGCTGCAAGGTCGACCTTGAACTCCGGCTGGGGAGCCTTCGACCAGTTCGAGATCACGGTCGGCAGCGCCGTGAAGCGCTCCTGCAGGTGGCTCGGGTCGAACACGTTGTTCAGGTTGAGCCCCGCCCCGCCGCTGGAGAAGGTGTAGGAGCCGACGACGATGAGCGGCGCCGCCTCGCCGACCGCCCGGGCGATCGACAGCAGCGACCCGGTGAAGATGCCGGGCGCCGCGTACGGCAGCACGATCTTGCGGATGACCTCCCACCGGGTGGAGCCGACCCCGTAGGCGGCGTCGCGCAGCTCCTGCGGGACGGCCCGGAGCGACTCCTGCGTGGTGATGATCATCACCGGGAGCACCAGCACGGCGAGGGTGATGCCGGCCGCGGCCAGGGTCTTCGTGTCGACGCCCGAGTTGCTGGTGAAGCCGTTGAGCGCATCGACGAAGATCGCCAGGCCCAGCAGGCCGTAGACCACCGAGGGCACGCCGGCAAGGTTCCGGATGTTCAGCTGGATGAAGCTGGTGAGCCAGTTCCGCCGGGCGTACTCCTCGAGGTACACGGCAGCGCCGATGCCCAGCGGGAAGGCCACCACCGCCACGCTGATGGCGATCCACACCGAGCCGACGATCCCCTGCGAGATGCCCGCCCGGGCCGGGCGACGGGACAGGCCGGCGTCGAGGAAGTCGACGCCCCGGTCGCTGAAGGTGCCCAGGCCGTCGGTGAGGATCGAGCTGATGAGGGCGGCCAGCACCAGCAGAGAGACCAGCAGGCACGCCAGCAGGCCGACCTCGAAGGCCTTGCCGCGCACGTCGACGCGACTGCCCTTCAGGGCCTGGGCGACCGCGCCCTGGGCCGCGCCGCCGGAGTGTCCGATCGTGGTGAGCGCCATCAGTAGGCCTGCCTGTACTTGCGGACGAACCGGTCGCCGAGGAGGTTCAGGAGCAGTGTGAAGAAGAAGAGGATGATGCCGAGGAAGTAGAGGCTCGGCACGGCCAGGCCGGCGCCGACCACGTTGTCGCTACCGGTGGCCAGCGAGGCCATCGCGGCGGTCATGGTCAGGGTGGCCTCGCGCGGGTCGGCCTGGAAGGTGGCCTGGTCGGCGGCGCCGCCGGCGATGTAGACGACCATCGTCTCACCGATGGCCCGCGACATCGCCAGGATCAGGGCGGCCACGATGCCCGACACCGCCGCCGGGACGACCACCTTGAGGCTGGTGGTCATCTTGCGGGCGCCGAGGCCGGCCGAGGCCTGGCGTAGCGCGTCGGGCACCGACCGCATGGCGTCCTCCGACACGGAGGCGACCAGGGGGATGGTGAGGATGCCCACGCCGATGCCGGCGGCCAGCATGCTGCCGCCCCGGCCGGCCTCCTCGCCGAACAGGCGGCCGACGACGTTGGGGGCGATCCACTGGAGGGCGAAGAAGCCGAACACCACCGAGGGGACGCCGGCCAGCACCTCGAGGATCGGCTTGAGCACCCGACGCACCCGGGGCCGGGCGTACTCGCCCAGGTAGATGGCGGCGCCGAGGCCGAGGGGGGCGGCCACCACGATGGCGATGCCGGTCACGATGAGGCTGCCGACCAGCAGCGTGGAGATGCTGAACTCGCCCTGGCGGGGCGCCCAGTTGTCGCTACCGAAGACGGTGCCCCAGTCGGCGTCGGTGAAGAACTCCCAGCCCTTGGAGAACAGGGCGATCAGGATGAGGGCGCTGATCAGGAGCGAGGCGCCGGCGGCGGTGCCGAACACCGCGCCCATGACGCGCTCGCGGCGCTGACGCCGCGGGTCGCCCGACAGGTCGACCGGACCTGTGGGCGGAGGTAGGGCTGTGGTGCTCATGTCGTTGGGTTGCTCCCCTCAGCTTGTGGCACGAGGCCGGGCTCCCGTCGAGCCCGGCCTCGCCACATGTTGGACCAGGGGTCCGACCGCTGCTGTCAGCGACCGTCCCAGGCCGACTGGGTCTCTGCAGCCTGGTCGTCGGGCAGCGCCACGTAATCGGCGGCCTCGACGAAACCGGCCAGGTCGCTCAGGTAGAAGTCGACGTAGCCGGCGACGGCCGGGTTCTCGTCGGCGTTGGCCGTGTTGACGTAGATGTAGAGCGACCGGGACAGCGGGTAGTCGCCGCTGGCGATCGTCTCGGCATCCGGGGTGATGCATTCGCCGTCGGGCTCGGCGGCGACGTCGAGGATCTTGACCGCTTCACCGGCCTGGTCGGCGAAGGCGAAGCCGACCCAACCGAGCGAGAAGTCCGACGCCTCGACGTTGGCGAGGATCGTGTTGTCCTCGGCGGAGGCCGAGTAGTCGGACCGGGTGGTCTCCTCCTGGCCGCGTGCCTCGATCGAGTCCGCCAGGGCGATCTCGATGAACGAGTCGTAGGTGCCCGACTCGGGGCCGGGGCCCGTCAGGTCGAGCGCCTCGTCGGGGAACGTGGTGCTGGAGCCGAGCTCGGAGGCGATCGCCTGGGCGTCGGACCAGTTGGCGAAGCCCGTCGACTCGGGGCCGGTGAGGGCGTAGAGGTCGGCGAAGTTGAGGCACTCCACCGCGTCGTTGCCCGGGCCCGTCATGACCGCCATGCCGTCGAAGCCGACCTTCAGCTCGACGTACTCGACACCGGCCGCCTCACAGGCGGCGATCTCCTCTTCGTCGATCGCCCGGGAGGCGTCGGAGATGTCGGCGCCGCCCTCGCAGAACTCGACGAAGCCGTCGCCCGTGCCCGGGTCGTCGACCGTCACCTCGGCGCCGGTCTCGGTGGCGAAGTCCTCGCCGACGAGCTCGGAGATCGGTGCGACCGTCGAGGAGCCGGTGATGCTGACCGTCTGGCCCGAGAGGTCCTCGGTCTCCTCGCCGCCACCGCCGCCGTCACTGCCGCCGGTGTCGTCGTCATCACCGCAGGCTGAGGCCAAGAGGGCCAGAGACAGCGGAAGTGCCAGCAACGCGAGCCGGCGGTTTGTCTTCACTTGCACGGAGCCCTCCTTGGGCTGGACGTTGGCGCAGCTCGCGCCCTGTCGCCCGCCGACGGTAGAGAGCCAAGTGAACGGGCTCAGGAGACCCGGATGAACCAGAGGTGAACGGTCAGGCAACCAGGTCTTAAGGCTGCCTGCTCTGGGCGTCGTCACCGCATCTCTACCACTCCCGGTAACGACCGGAGCACGGAGCGGTCCCTTTCGTAGGTCAGCGCCGCCTCCGCGTCATCTGCTGGCAACCATCGCGACTCGTCGACCTCGTCGTCAGGGGTGCGGGGAGTGGACGACTCGACCGTCATCGCCCAGTAGCGGACCCGCTTCGGCCGCCCCCGCCCGTCGAGGTACTCGATCGACTCGAGCTCCGAGCCCAGGCGGCAGCTCAACCCGGTCTCCTCGAACACCTCCCGCCGCGCCGTCTCCTCGTCGGTCTCGTCGTCCTCGTGCTTGCCCTTGGGGAACGTCCAGTCGTCGTACGCCGGCCGATGCACCAACACCACCTCGACACCGCCGTCGTCCCCCCGGCGCCACACCACACCCCCTGCCGCCCGGACGATCTTGGCCACGAGTCGTCCCCCTGTCACCCGGCCACGGCGCGGAGCTCGGGGCGAGAGCGGAGGTCATCGATGCGGTCGAGCGGGCGCTCGAGCTGGCGGCGGCGGGTGCCGGACAGGTCGTCCCAGGAGCGCTGCAGGGTGTCGAGCTGGCGGCCCACCTTGTCGAACGAGTCGGTGAAGCGACGCCACTGGTCCTCGAAGTCGGCGAGCAGGGTGAGGATGTCGTCGGAGGTGCGCTGCAGCTGGGCCTGCTCCACCGCCTGACGGATGACCGCCAGCACCGAGAACAGGGTGCACGGCGAGCACAGCACGACCTTCTGGCTGAGGGCGAGGTCGAGCAGGCCCCGGTCGTTGCTGTGGACGAAGGCGTAGACGGCTTCGTTGGGGATGAACAGCAGCACCTCGTCGAGCGTGGTGTGCGGATCGATGTAGGAGCGACCCGACAGCTCCTTCACCCGCCCCCGCACGTCGCGCAGGAACTGGACGCGGTAGCGGTCTTGCTCGGCGTCGGTGTCGGCGTCGAGGTAGCGCAGGTAGTTGTCGACCGGGAACTTGACGTCCATGTGCAGCTCCCGACCACCGGGGAGCATGAAGGTGAAGTCGGGCACCGTGCCCGCCCGCGTGGCCGTCTGCTTGCGGTAGCTCATGCCCTCGACCAGCCCGGCGGCCCGCAGCACGTCGTCGGCCATGCGCTCGCCCCACTGGCCCCGGGCCTTGGGGCTGGCCAGCGCTTCGCGCAGCGACTGGGTGGTGTCGGCCAACTTGCCGCTCACCTGCACCACCTCGGCCAGGCGCTGCTCGACCCGGCCCTGCTGCTCGGCGCGCTCCTTCTGCAGGCCCACGACCAGGTCGGTGACCCGGGCCAGCTCACCGCGCAGCTCGCCCGTGCGCAGCTCGAAGCTCTCCTGACGGACCTGCAGGTCGTGCCGGGCGGCGGCGTCGAGCTCGGCGCGCACGCCCGCCTGCGCCTGGGTGACGGTGGACGCCACCAGCACCGCGGCTCGCCGCGCCACGACCAGACCGACCGCGATGCCTGCGCCGATGCCCACGAGAGCACCCACGAAAACCCCGGATACCGCTACTGCGATGACCATGGCACGACCATAAGAGTGGCCTGTGACAGTTAGGGGGATGGACGGAGAAGAAACTTCAACTTTGTCATTTGGCCGGCTCCCGACCCCGAACCTCTGACCCGGGTAGCACGTGGGCGCCACACGACCATGTCCACGATGTCTGTCACCGGCCCTGGCATCGATCAGGATCGAAGAAGCGGGCGACGGGGCAGTGCTCTTACGGTCGTCGCATGGCAACGACACCGAACCAGCAGGCAGGCGGTCGCGCAGGGCGCAAGCCCGGTACGCCCGGGGCGTTCTCACGGTGGATGCAGCACCGGATGAACGCCCGCATGAACCGCAAGGTCCGACGTGGCCGCGGCAAGTTCATGGGCATGGACGTACTGGTCCTGCACACGGTGGGTCACCGCAGCGGGCAGCCGCGGGAAACGCCGGTGGCGTGGTTCCCCGACGGTGAGGACGCCTGGCTGATCGTCGCATCGGGCGGTGGGAGCCAGCACCCGGACTGGCACGTCAACCTGATGGCACACCCCGACCAGGCGTCGATCGAACTGCCCAGCCGCGACACCGTGCCGGTGACGCCGCAGCGGCTCGACGGCGCCGACCGTGGACCGGCATGGCAGCGCATCGCCACCGCCCAGCCCCGCATCGCGAAGTACCAAGGCAAATCCGACCGCGAGTACCCGGTGATCCGACTCACCCCCCGGTGACCGCACGCGCCCGACCGCCAGCGGGGGTCAGGGCTGGCGGGAGCGGGCGATCGCCAGTTCCTGGAGACGGCGGTGGGTGTCGTGGGGCTCCGCGTCGGGTGGCGGGGAGCAGCGGCACCAGGTGCCGTCGGTGCGGAGCTCCCAGGCGACCTCGTCGTCCTCCAGGAGGAGGTCGAGGATCTCCTGGAGGCGATCCTGCAGGTCGGGCTGGGTGACCGACACGAGCACCTCGACGCGGCGGTCGAGGTTGCGGGCCCGGAGGTCGGCCGAGCCGATGATGTAGCGGGGCTGGCCGGGGCCGTCGCCGTTGCCGAAGTAGTAGATGCGCGAGTGCTCCAGGTAGCGGCCCACCAGCGAGCGCACCCGGATGTTGGACGACTGCCCCTCCGCCCCCGGCACCAGGGCACAGATGCCCCGGATGACCAGGTCGATCTGCACGCCCGCCTCCGAGGCGACGTAGAGCTGCTCGATCAGGTCGTCGTCGGTGAGGGCGTTCATCTTCATGACGATCCGCCCCTCGCCACCCGCCTCCGCCACCGCCGTCTCCTGGCGGATCAGCTCGGCCATGTCGTTGCGCAGCGTCCTGGGCGCCACCATCAGCGACTCGTAGCGCACGTTGCGGCCGTAGCCGGTCAGCTCGTTGAACAGCTGGGTGAGCTGGTTGCCGATCGAGGGGTCGCACGAGAGGAAGCCCAGGTCCTCGTAGAGCGCAGCCGTCGTGGGGTTGTAGTTGCCGGTGCCGATGTGGCAGTAGCGGCGCAGGCCGTCGGGCTCGTCACGCACGATGAGCAGGGTCTTGGCGTGGACCTTCAGCCCGATCAGCCCGTAGACGACGTGGACGCCCGCCTCCTCCAGCGCCCTCGCCCACTCGATGTTGGCGCTCTCGTCGAAGCGGGCCTTCAGCTCCACCAGCGCCGCCACCTGCTTGCCGTCCTCGGCCGCCCGGATCAACGACTTCACCACCGGGCTGTCACCCGACGTGCGGTACAGGGTCATCTTGATGGCCAGCACCTGGTCGTCCTTCGCCGCCTGGCGGACCAGCTCGCCGACGGTGGTGCGGAAGCTCTCGTAGGGGTGGTGGACGAGCACGTCGCTGCGGCGCAGGGCCGCGAACAGGTCGGCCGGCTCGTCGTCGTTCACCAGCCGGGCGGGCGTCACCGGCAGGTAGAGGTCGTCCTTCAGGTCGGGCCGGTCGAGGCCGTACACCGACCACAGGCCGCCGAGGTCGAGCGGGGCGGGCGACGTGTAGACGTCGTCGTCGTCCAGGTCGAGCTCCCGTTGCAGCAGGTCGTGGACCTCCTGGCTGGTGGCGGCGTCGAGCTCCAGGCGCACCGCCCGACCGAAGCGGCGGCGTCGCACCTCCAGCTCCACCGCGGCCAGCAGGTCGTCGGCCTCCTCCTCCTCCAACGTCAGGTCGGCGTTGCGGGTGACCCGGAAGGGGTGGACCTGCTCGATCTCCATGCCCGGGAACAGGTCGCCCAGGTGGGCGGCGATGACCTGCTCCAGCGGCACGTAGCGCTCGCCGTCGGGCAGCACCACGAAGCGGGGCAGGATCGACGGCACCTTCACCCGGGCGAAGCGCCGCTCGCCGGCCACGGGGTCGCGCACGATCACGGCCAGGTTCAGCGACAGGTTGGAGATGTAGGGGAACGGATGGCCCGGGTCGACCGCCAGCGGCGTGAGCACCGGGAAGATCCGCTGCTCGAAGGTCTCGACGAGGAACTTCTCGTCCTCCTCGTCGAGCTCCGCCCACGACGAGAACACGATCCCCGAGTCGGCCAGGGCCGGGGCCACCTTCTCGAGGAAGGTCTCCTCCATCCACGGCAGCAGCCGCTCCAGCCGCTCGCGCACCTCCACCAGCTGCTGGGCCGGCGACCGGCCGTCGGGGCTGGGGGCGGTGATGCCGGCGGCCACCTGGTCCTTCAGGCCGGCGACGCGGACCTGGAAGAACTCGTCGAGGTTCTGGTTGAAGATGGCGAGGAACTTGGCCCGCTCGAGCATCGGCACCGACTCGTCGGCGGCCAGGGTGAGCACCCGCTCGTTGAAGTCGAGCCACGACAGCTCCCGGTTGAACTGGCGCGGTACAGCGTCATCCGGGTCCGTCATCCGGTCAACCTACCGGCGGGCCCGGATGCCTCAGATGACCAGGCGCTTACGAGTTGTCGTCTTCTTCGTAACCGAGATCCCACTCCAGCAGGATGTTCTCGCGCTCCGCGTCGCGGACGACCCGCTCGCGGTTGCGGCGGAACTGGGGGTCGTGGGGCGGCAGCAGCACCAGGCGCGCCTGCACCCGGGAGCGGAAGTCGTCGATGATCTTCCGGTCGCCGAACGAGGACCGCACCTCCCAGTGCGGGGCCACGGGGCCCAGGTACACGACCTGCGCGTGCGCCCGCGGCGGCTCGACTTCGGTGGTCTCGACGTCAGACATAGGTCCATCAAGCTAGCTGGCCTCGGCGAAGCCCGAGACCGCTTGGGGCGGCGGCGGGGTGGTTGGCGGGAGTAGCGGGCGCCTGTCAGCTGCCCCGACGGCCCAGCGTGGCGGTGATCGTCTGCTCCTCGCCGTCGCGCTCGATGCGCAGCTCCACCTGGTCGCCGGGATCGTGGTCGCGCACGGTGTTGGCCACGTCGGTGGAGGTGTCGATCGGCTCGCCGTCGATGGCGACGATCACGTCGCCGTCCTCGATCCCGGCGTCCTCGGCCGCGGTGCCGGGCGACACCTCGGCGACGAACGCACCCTCCTCGGCGACGATGCCCAGCTGGTTGCGCACCGCCTCGTCGACCCCGGACAGGTCGACCGACTGCACCCCCAGGAACGCCGTGTCGGGGTTGATCTCGCCGCCGCCGTTGCGCAGCTCGTCGATGAGCGGCTTGACCGGGTCGATGGCGATGGCGAAGCCGATGTTCTGGCTCTCGGCGATGATCGCCGTGTTGATGCCCACCACCTGGCCGGCCGCGTCGAGCAGCGGGCCGCCCGAGTTGCCCGGGTTGATGGCGGCGTCGGTCTGGATGAGGTTGTTGAGGCTGATCTGCTCGCCGGCGATGCCCGAGTCGTCGATGCTGCGGTCCTTGGCCGACACGATCCCCTGGGTGACGCTCGGCTGACCGCCCAGGTTGAGGGCGTTGCCGATCGCGATCACCGGTTCGCCCACCTGCAGCACGTCCGACGACCCCAGCTCGGCGGGCAGCAGGTCGTCGACGCCCTCCACCTTGATGACCGCCAGGTCGTCCTCCGGTTGGCTGCCGACGAGGCCGGCCGGGTGGGTGGCGCCGTCGAACAGCCGCACGTTGATCTCGTTGGAGCCGCTGATCACGTGGGCGTTGGTGAGCACCAGGCCGTCGGGCGACAGGAGGATGCCGGTGCCGGCCCCCTCGAACACCCCGCCCGCGGTCGCCGCGCTGGTCTCGATGGTGACCACCGACTCCTGCACCTTGTCGAGGATCGCCTGGATGTCCATGACGCCCTCGGGGGTCAGGATGGCGGGACGGGCCACGACCTGGGTCTGGTCGTCGTCGCTGGCCACGACCGCGGCGGCGACGCTCCCCGCGAACATGCCTCCCAGCACGAAGGCGGCCAGCGCCACCAGCCAGCCGCGCCGCCGGGGCTTGCGGACGTGGGAGGGCCTACCGGGCTCGTCCGGCGGACCCAGCGGGCCCGGCGCGTACGGGGGGCCGCTCGGTGGGGGCGGCGGCCGGAGACCACCGCTGGCGGACCCCGGGCTCGCCCACGGCCAGGCGCTCGGCGGGGCCGTGGGCACATCGCGATCGGGCGGGCTCATCCACCCCATGGTTACCGCTTCGAACGCCGGTTGCGTAAGCGCGGCACGTCTCTCCGGCGTGTGGGTGGAGAAGAGTCGAAAAAAGGGGGAACCGATCGCGGTCGCCAACCGTAGAAAGGACATCCCTCATTAACGGAGGACAGATGGGAACCGAGTGGATGGCCCGAGGCAACTGCGCCATTGAATCGCCGAAGATGTTCTTCCCCAGCGATGGCGTGGGTGTCGAGGTTGCGAGGCGGATCTGTGTCGACTGCCCGGTCAAGCAACCGTGTCTCGAATACGCCCTGGCGAATCGCATCGACCACGGCGTCTGGGGCGGATGTTCCGAGCGCGAGCGGCGTCGCATCCTGAAGCGACGTCGCCTGGCGAGGCTGGCTGCGCTCAGCAACTGAGCGATCAGGGGCTGGGAGACCCGAGAGAACGACCCGAACGCGGAAACGACGGCTGCAAGTCAGCCGTCGTCTTCGGCGCGTCCGGCGTGCGCTCGCCGTCGCGCCAACCGGGCGCGCCACGTGGACGCACCCGGTGTGTCGATCTCGGTTGGGCTACTCGGCCGCCGTCGGCTTGGGACGCTCGGCCGGAGCGTCGTCGTCGTCCTCGAACTTGGCGCCGTCCTTGAGGCCCTTCTTGAACTCGTTCTGGGCCTGACCCAGCGAACGAGCGAGCTTCGGGAGCTTGGCACCGCCGAACAACACGAGGATGACCACGAGGACGATGATGAATTCCGGTCCTGAAGGCACGGGGCAACTGTACCTTTCGCTGGGCGAATGTTCGCTGGCGTGTCTGCCTATCCCCTCCTTCGTCACCACGGCAAGATTGGATGGGTGAATGCTCATTGAATGCGTCGTGAACGTCAGTGAGGGGCGGCGCACGGGGCTGGTGACGGCGATCGGCGAGGCCGCCGGCGACGCCCTGCTCGACACCCACGTCGATCCCCACCACAACCGGTCGGTGCTGACGCTCGTGGGCGAGTCGGCCCCGCAGGCCGTCGCCCGGGCCGCCGTCGCACGGCTCGACCTGCGGGACCACCAGGGCGTGCACCCCCGGATCGGCGTGGTCGACGTGGTGCCCTTCGTGCCCCTGGGCGACGCGACGCTGGACGACGCGGTCGCCGCCCGGGACCGCTTCGCCGCCTGGATCGGCGACGAGCTGGGCGTGCCGGCGTTCCTGTACGGCCCGGAGCGCACGCTGCCGGACGTGCGGCGGGGCGCCTTCGCCGAGTTGGAGCCCGACCACGGTCCCGCAGCGCCGCACCCGTCGGCCGGTGCCGTCGCCGTGGGGGCGCGGCCGGTGCTGGTGGCGTGGAACGTCTACCTGGCGACGCCCGACCTGGCGGTGGCCCGCAAGGTGGCGCAGGTCGTCAGAGGACCGCACCTGCGGGCCTTGGGGCTGCCGGTGGGCGACCGGGTGCAGGTGTCGATGAACCTGATCTCGCCCGACGTGGTCGGCCCGGCCGAGGCCTGGGACCTGGTGTCGGCGCTGGTCCCGTTGGCGGGAGCGGAGCTGGTGGGGCTGGTCCCCCAGTCGCTGCTCGACCGCACGCCCCCCGACCGCTGGGTGCAGCTCGACCTGTCGGAGGACCGGACCATCGAGGCCCGGTTACCCCGTTAGGACCGCCTGGGTCTGGAAGGTCAGGGCGACGAGGCGATCCTGGTCGTCACGGAGCTCGGTCTGGACGCCGATCGTCGTCCGGCCGACGTGGACCGGCCGGGCCCGGCCGTGGACGGTCCCCTCCCGCACCGCCCGGAAGAAGTTGGTCTTCGACTCGATCGTCGACGTCCCGGCCCCCGGCGGCAGGTTGAGGAAGGCGCACACCGCGCCGAGGGTGTCGGCCAGGCCCATCAGCACGGCGCCGTGGAGGATGCCGGCGGCCGTGCAGCGTTCCGGCGCCCAGTCGACCCGGCCCTCGACCAGGTCGGCCCCGCGTTCGAGCAGCTCGAAACCGCTCGAGACGGCGAAGGGCATGGCGGACAGCAGCGGGTCGTCGTCCATCGCTGCAGGATGCCCCAGGACGCGCAGCGCGGCCATGACCTCCGAAGTCATGGCCGCAGCAACGCTGTCTGGTGGTGGGCTTGTTAGCTGGCCGACGCAGCGGTGGCTACCCGGCGGGCGAGGGCGCGTTGACGGCGAATGCGACGGCGTTCGCGCTCGCTCATGCCTCCCCAGATACCGAACTTCTCACCGTTGACCAGTGCGTATTCGAGGCAATGCTCCCTCACGACGCAGCCGCGGCAGACCTCCTTGGCCTCGCGCGTCGAAGCTCCCCTCTCGGGGAAGAACAAATCGGGATCCACGCCTAGGCAGTTCGAGTAGTCCTGCCATGTCCTGTCCTCGGGATCTGTGGCCACGGAGAGTTTCATCTGGCCCCCTTCCCGTTTGGGCTCGTCATCATCGTTGATTCGTCTACTCGTGTGCGGAACCACACAGTGCGGTGGTGCCCCATGGCTGCCCTACCGGGCGTGGGCCAATACCACACTTGTAATTACACGGGTGTGATCTTCCCTCACCTGCGGCCCGAGCGCAAGAGCGAGCGACGCGAGAATCGAGAACGTCGTAACATCGGGCGCTGTGCGGGAGGTTGCTCGGGAATGGATGGATTCGTTCGTGGCCTTCACGCGCGGCCACGGCGGCGGGGGCCGCGCCAACTCGTCGGTCGGCGTGGCGTTCGTGATCGGTGCCCTCGTGGTCGCCGTGGTGGGTCTGCGCTGGGGGAGCGCCGAGGGCCCCGACGAGGAAGCGTCCGGCGACGATACTCCCTGGGCGTTCGAGGAAGCGGGAGAGTCCGGGCCGACCACCACCGTCCCCGCCAGCACGCCCCCCGACGTGGTCATCGTGCGCGATCCCGGCGACCCGCCGGCCGGCGAGCCGGTCGTGACGCTGCCCCCGGGTCAGTCCGGCGTGTTCCTCCCCGGCTTCCCCCCGGTCGCCGGCGGCACCACCGGCACGACCGACTCCCCCGGCGCCACGACGCCCCCGGGCGGCAGTTCGCAACCGACAACAGGCCCCACACCCAGGCCGACCCCGAGGCCCACCGCCCAGCCGACGCCCAGCCCAACGCCCACCGCGACGCCGACACCGGAGCCGACGCCCACAGCGACACCCACACCGGAGCCGACGCCCACAGCGACACCCACACCGGAGCCGACACCTGGAAGCGGCGGCGCCGGCCTGGGCGACCTCGTCAGCGGGCTGATCGGCGTCCTGGGCTTGCGGATCTTCTGAGCCGGCGCTTCTGCTCGATGAAGTCGACCAGCACGTAGTCGCCCAGCGTCTCCGGGGTGGTGAAGAACGCCCGGCCCTGGTTCAGCTTGGTGAGCTGCTCGACGAACGCCCGCAGGTGGCCGGTCGGGTCGAGCATGAAGGTGTTGATGCGGATGCCGTCGCGGGTGCAGCGGACCACCTCGCGCAGCGTGGCGTCGACCGTCTCCTTCACCGGCGGGTAGGAGAAGAACGGCTCGGCCATGCCCGACTCGAAGTGGGCGGTCGGCTCGCCGTCGGTGATCATGATGATCTGCCGGGTA
>Ga0193742_1000932_pt1 | contig 18506 bp, 13 predicted proteins | sample L2c1metaG_FD_165511 | JGI IMG/M metagenome (GOLD analysis project Ga0193742, IMG submission 165511) | Soil microbial communities from a riparian zone of the East river system, Colorado, United States - L2c1 | ecosystem: Environmental > Terrestrial > Soil > Riparian zone | place: USA: East River... | reverse complement strand
AACCGCAAGCGGGAGATCCGCGACTACGCGCTCCGATCGCCTGCGGACCGCTGCCGGTTCGAGCCGACTCAAGACGACGGGGATTCCGAAGTACGCCAAGCCGCCAAGGCCCAACCCCCAGGGGAGGCCGAGCAAGAGGAGGCAGGCGACGGCTACGACTATGGCCGCCCTTCGGTGCAGTCGGCGTGCGGCCGGCGGCACCGGCTTGGCTTTGAGGCCGTCGGGAAGAGCCCATCGGCCCGCGATGAATCCACGGCGGCTGACCAAACGGCGCGGCCCTGGCCGACCGGGTAGCACGAACGCAACGGCCAGCGCAGCCGTCAAAGCCGACACGAGCGCGGAGGCCGCCGCAGACTGGTCAGTCACTGGGCGTGGACGCTAGGCGGTCGGTCCAGAGCAGGCCGGCAATCGCCAGCGACAGGCCGAGGAAGAGGCAGAGCCAACCGGGTGGGGTCGAGGTGAGGAAGGCGAGAGGGTCCGCGCCCAGGGCGTAGCCGAGTCCTGTGCCGAAGAGTGGAAGCACGGCCAGCAGACGTGCGGTCGCACGAGTGCCGGCGAGGTTCGTCGAGATCTGACGGCGGACTGACTCTTCCGCGCGGAGTGCCTCGGCCAGTCGTTCCACGATCGCGGCGAAGGCGGCGCCTGACTCATCGGCCACGCGCCAGGCTGCTGCCAGGGCTCGCAATCCCTCGGCTCCCGGTGGTTCGGTGGCGAGTTCCAGAACAGCCGGTACGTCGCCGCCGAGCCGTGCCGCGGCCGAGGCCACCTGCAACTCCGGACAGATCGTGGCGGCGCCCTCCAAAGCATCTCGCGGAGGACGGCCCGCAGCTAGTTCGGCTGCGAGAACATCGCAGGCCTCGATGATTCGCGAGCGCCGGGAGGCGGCATCGCGACGACGCCGAGACCTCACGCGCTGATGGACGACGACAGCGACGATCAACCCAACGGCCAGCACGGAGACAACCAACTGCGGACTGAGCGACAGCGCGACAACCACGGCGACGATCACGAGCGAAGCGAGCATCGCCAGCCGCCGCCCGGCGGATCGCGCTAGGTCCCCAGCACCACTGGACGGCAGTCGCCCGGCGGATCGCGCGAGTGCTGCATCAGCACCCGCCGTTCGTCGCGAGCCAGAGCGCACAAGCGTCGTGCGGCGGCGTGCATCGCCTGCGGCGGCCGCCAAGCGGTGGAGGCCTCGACCGCGGCGCGGCAGCAGTGCGACGACTGCGACGGCGATCATCAGAGCGGCGATCAGAGCCGGCGCGCCGCTTCCGGCGATCAGGGTTGGGGGGTCGTTTTCGGCGAAGACAGACTTCATGCGGCACCTGCGAGCAGCTTGGTGAAGCGGGTGGCGTTGTCTGTCAGTTCGACTTTGCCTCCAGGAGCGAAGCGCACGGCAGGCAACGTCACTACCAGCCCGTCCACAGCCCGTCCGACCACCCGGATCTCCGCGACCCGCCGCACTCCGTCCGGCCCGCGGACTAGGTGGATCACCGCATGCAACGCCGACGACAACTGACTGTGCAGCGCGTCTCGGCCCAACCCCGCAAGAGAACCCAGCGCCTCAAGCCGCGCCGGTACGTCGGACGCCGAGTTCGCGTGGACCGTCCCGCAGCCGCCCTCGTGCCCCGTGTTCAGTGCACTCAGCAGATCCACCACCTCAGCTCCCCGGACCTCTCCGACCACCAGCCGATCCGGCCGCATCCGCAACGCCTGCCGGACCAGCTCCCTCAACGTGATCTCGCCGGTTCCCTCCACGTTCGGCGGCCGCGCCTCCAAGCGGACGACATGCGGGTGGTCCGGCCGGAGCTCGCTAGCGTCCTCGACGACGACCATCCGCTCGGACCCGTCCACCAGGGACAGCAACGAATTCAGCAACGTCGTCTTCCCAGTACCGGTACCTCCGCTGATCAGGAAGGCCAGCCGGGCATCCAGCAGATCGCGTAGCACCGGGACCCCAGCAGCGGGCAGCGAACCGGCCGCCACCAGATCCTCCAACCCGAAGACCTTGCGCGACGGCACCCGCAACGACAGACAGGTCCCAGGCGCGGCGACCGGAGACAGCACGGCGTGAAAGCGAGTCCCATCAGGCAACCGGACATCGACATACGGGGTCGCGTCATCCAAACGACGACCTGCCGCAGCGGCGAGCCGAGTAGCCAACCGCCGTACTGCGGATTCGTCGCCGGTGCGCAACGTGATCCGCTCGAGGCCCGAACCGCGATCGACATAGACCTCGTTCGGTCCGTTCACCAGGATGTCGGTGATGCCTGGTTCCGAGAGCAACCCGTCCAGTGGTCCCGCGCCCAGCGCCTCCCGGCGGAGAGCGGCAACCACCGCCAGCACAGTCGAATCGCCGAAGACGCCGCCATCCGCACGCAGCGCGGCCGCGACCCGGGCAGGTGTCGGCTCGGATCCCTGGGAGGCAAGGGTCCCCCGGACCCGTTCGAGGAGATCGGCCGGGACGTTCATGCCGCCAGCGATTCGGACAGGCCGAACAAGTCCAGCAGATCGGTCGCGGTCCGCCCGAGTGCTCCTCGCGGCCGCGGATCGAAGCGCCCCTGGTCCATCAGCCCCGGGAGGTCGTCATCGAACGCCAACTTCGCCGCCAGCGGCAACTTCAGATGATCCGCCACGTCAACCGCCGACAGCCCACTGAGACCAGGCTCCCGAGCCACCACCCTCAGATCACCGGCAACCTGGCGCAGCGGGCCGACCAGTCGCGCGGCGGCGGCGCAGGACCGAACATCCCGTGGCACCACCACCAGCGTGGCGGTCGCCCGGACAAAGGCCTCCTCAGCCGCGGGATCGGCGCGCCGAGGGAGATCGACGACCACCAGATCACTGCTGCGTTGAGCGGCTCCGAGCACGGAGCGCATCGCCTCGGGCGGTAGCGAGGTCACCTCGGAGCGATCCCAGGACAGCACGGCAAGCCCTTCGACCAAGGGCAGCGCAGAACGCAAGGCGGCCGCGCTGACCCGCCCGGCCGCGTTCAGCAGTTCCGGCCATCGCGATCCCCGATCAGTTTCGTTGCCGAGGGCAAGGTCGATACCACCGCCCAGTGGATCGCCGTCGATCAACATCGTCCGGAGTCCCCGTCTACTGCCGGTCACCGCCACCGCCGCGGCCAGCGTGGTCGCCCCCGCGCCACCACACCCGCCGACGAAGGCCAGGGTGGTCGCGGCACGAACTCCACCGTCCAGCGTGTCGGCGAACTTGTCCCCGAGCGCCGCCTCTTCCCCGGGGAGCAGGAAGACACCCTCGGCGCCGATCGCCAGTGCGCGGCGGTAAAGCCCGGCGTCCTCGGCATCCACACCGGCCACGACGACCCCTGGGCGGCGTACGGGCTGGGTGCGGGCGAGAGGGTCGATGAAGTCCTGGCCGACCACCACCAGGGTGGCGGACTGCCAGCAGCGGCGCAGGCCGAGCAGGTCCCGCTCCACTCGCGGGGTCACCTCGGCGGCCGCGGCGAGGCGGAGCAGGTCGTCGAGCAGCATCTCGTCGGCCGTGGCCAGCAGCACTGGCGACGCCGGCAGCAAAGAAACGTTGTCCATGCCCTAGAAGGTGCCGTGCTTTCCGGGCCTGCCCGGAATGAGTCGAAACCCTGTGGACAAAGGGATCTGTCGGCTTTCCGTCAGCAGCGGTAATCCGCCAGTACGACCCCGCGACCAATCGGCGGCGACCGGCTACGGTTCCTTTCGAAGCGTCTTTAACTAAGTTTCACGCAGAACGCTTCGCGCTGGACACCCGTGCACTGATTCAGCCCCCGGAGGACCGCCCATGAGTCGACTGCGCACCCTCGCCACCCCGGCCATCGTCGCCGCCACCGCCCTCCTCGCCGCCGCCGGCCTGATCGCGACGGCCGGGCCGCCCCAACAGGCACAAGCGGCCACCAGCGGTGGCGTCAAGACGGCCTACTTCACCCAGTGGGGCATCTACGCGAACGCCTTCTATCCCAAGAACCTGATCACCACCGGCGCCGCCGGCAAGCTGGACTTCCTCAACTACGCGTTCGCCAACATCCACCCGACCAGTCACACCTGCTTCATGGCGAACCAGGCCGCCTCGCAGGACGAGAACAACCCGAACGCCGGCGACGGTGCGGGTGACGCGTTCGCCGACTACGGCAAGTCGTACGGCGCCGACATCAGCGTCGACGGTGTCGGTGACGTCTGGAACCAGCCGATCCAGGGCAACTTCAACCAGCTGAAGAAGCTGAAGGCGCAGCAGCCGAACCTGAAGATCCTGATCTCGATCGGCGGCTGGACCTACTCGAAGTACTTCTCCGACGCGGCCTCCACCGACGCCAAGCGCAAGGCCTTCGTCAGCTCCTGCGTGAACATGTTCCTCAAGGGCGACCTGCCGATGGTCGACGGCTTCGGTGGCCCGGGCAGCGCGGCCGGCATCTTCGACGGCATCGACATCGACTGGGAGTATCCCGGCTCGCCCAACGGCCACGTCGGCAATCACTACAGCGCAGCGGACAAGCAGAACTTCACCCTGCTGCTCGCCGAGCTCCGCGCCCAACTCAATGCCTATGGCAACCAGACCGGCAAGCGTTACTACCTCACCGCGGCGACCCCTGCCGGTCAGGACAAGATCGCCACCATCGAGACGGACAAGATCGGCCAGTACCTCGACTACAACAACGTGATGACGTACGACATGCACGGCGGGTTCGAGCCGACCGGGCCGACCAACTTCCAGGACCCGCTCTACCAGGCGCCGAACGACCCGAGCAACCCGATCCCGCCGGGCACGGCCAAGTACTCCGTCGATGGTGCCGTCAAGGCATGGACCACCGGCGACCCGGCGTACGGGATCCCCGGCGGCTTCCCGGCGAACAAGCTGACCATCGGCTATCCCTTCTACTACAGGGGATGGAAGGGTGTGCCGGCCACGGCCAACGGCAAGTACCAGACGGCCACGGCCCCGGCCGACGGCCACGCGCTGAGCGGCAACGTGCCGGGCGTCTCCTTCTACAAGGAACTCACCGGCTTCGTCGACAACCCGTCCATGACGTACTTCGACGATGCCAGCAAGTCGTCCTGGTTCTACAGCAACGGCACCTTCTGGACCGGCGACAACGCCAGGTCGATCAAGGAGAAGGCCGACTACGGCCACTGCCAGGGGCTGGCCGGCGCGATGATGTACAGCCTCGAGGCACTCGACCCGGGCGTCACGCTGTTCAACTCCGTGGTCAATTCCGTCAACGCGGACACTCCGGGCTGCAGCGGTCCCCCGCCCACCACGCCGCCGACCAGCCCACCCACCACACCCCCGACCACACCTCCCACGACTCCCCCGACGACCCCTCCGACGGCAACCCCGTGGGCGCCCAACACGGCGTACGCGACGGGCTCGCTGGTGTCCTACAACGGCATCACCTACCGGTGTATCCAGGGCCACACCTCGCTGACCGGCTGGGAACCGCCGAACGTCCCCGCGCTCTGGGGACGGGTCTGATCACGTACCGCCCACTGATCGGAGCATCATGAAACGCAAGCACCTGTCCGTAGCAATAGCCGCGATAGCCGCCGTGGTGATGTCCGTGCTGGTCATCCCCGCAGCACAGGCCGCGCCGGTGAGCGCCGCCTTCACCAAGGTCTCCGACTGGGGTAGCGGATTCGAGGGCAAGGTCACTGTCACCAACGGCACCACCAGTTCGATCAGTACCTGGTCGATCGCCCTGGACTTCCCGTCCGGCTACTCGATCAGCAGTTCCTGGGACGCGACCCGTGCCAGCAGTGGCCAGACGCACACCTTCACCCCGCCCAGCTGGGCCGGACCGCTCGCGCCCGGCGCCAGCGTCACCTTCGGCTTCAACGGCAGCCCGGGCAACTTCCCCGGTATCGCGGCCTGCCGGCTCAACGGTGGTTCCTGCACTGGCGGTGGCGGCGGAACAGTTCCCGGCGCACCCAGCGGACTCACCGGTACTTCGACCGCCTCGTCCGTCAGCTTGTCCTGGTCCGCCGCTAGCGGGGCGACCAGCTACAACGTCTACCGCAACGGTACGAAGGTGGGTACGCCGACCGGTACGTCGTACACGGACTCCGGGCTGGCCGCCAACACGGCGTACAGCTACCAGGTCAGTGGTTCCAACAGTGCAGGTGAAGGCGCCAAGAGCGGCTCCATCTCCGTCACGACCAAGACGGGCGGCACCGACCCCGTCGGCACCCGCCGGGCCGCGCCCTACCTCTACATGGGCTGGGGCAACCCGCCGAGCCCAACGACGGTCATGAACGCCACCGGCATCAAGTGGTTCACCATGGCGTTCATCCTGTCGTCCGGCGGCTGCAACGCGGCCTGGGACGGTAGCCGGCCACTACAAGGCAGTGCGGATGCGACTGCGATCTCGCAGATCCGCGCGGCCGGCGGCGACATCGTGCCGTCGATCGGCGGCTGGAGCGGCAACAAGCTGGGCCCGAACTGCAGTACTCCGGAAGCCCTGGCCGGTGCCTACCAGCAGGTGATCAGCGCCTACGGCCTCAAGGCGATCGACATCGACATCGAGAACACGGACGAGTTCGAGAGCGAGGTGGTCCAGGACCGCATCCTGAACGCCCTCAAGATCGTCAAGCAGAACAACCCCGGCATCCAGACGATACTTACGTTCGGCACCTCGACCACTGGCCCGAACTACTGGGGCAATCGGCTGATCGAGCGGTCGGCGGCACTCGGCGCGAACATCGACATCTTCACGCTGATGCCGTTCGACTTCGGCAGCTCCAACATCTACAACGACACCGTGGGCGCGTCCACCGGTCTGAACAACAAGCTGAAGGCAGTCTTCGGCTGGACCACCGCGCAGGCCTACTCCCACCAGGGCATCTCCGGCATGAACGGTCTGTCCGACCAGCAGGAGATGACCACCACGGCGACCTGGCAGAACATCACCACCTGGGCCAAGAACAACGGTCTGGGCCGGCTGGCGTTCTGGTCGGTGAACCGCGACCGCGGCTGCGCCGGCGGCGGCGTGGTCTCCAACTGCAGCGGCATCGCCCAGCCCGACTGGGAGTTCACCCGCATCACCGCCGGCTTCTAACAGCGGCCAGTACTGCGGCAGGCGGGTCAACTCGCCTGCCGCAGCACGCCGTTGCGTCCGAAGACCCGAGGGGCAGGCCCCACTCCCCTTCGGACGCAAGGGGGATCAGGGTTCCAGGGACTGGATGAAGGTGCGGAGGCGCTCCGCTGCCGGCGAGAGTTCACCGCGGAGCCGCCATGTCAGGCCGATGTCCCGGCGGGCTTTGACGCCGGCCAGTGGGACAGGTGTGGCTCCGCTTTCCGTGCCACGCACAGCACCGCCAGGCAGTACTGCGACGCCGAGGCCGGCGCCGACGAGGCGGTCGACGGTCGTCAGGTCGGTTGATTCGAAGGCGACATGGGGAGTGAACCCGGCGGCCCGGCAGAGCTCGTCGGTGACACGGCGGAAGCCGAAGTCGGGGCGCAGAGCGACAAAGGGCTCAGCCGCAGCTTCAGCCAGGCTGACGTGGTCCAGGCCGGCCAAGGCATGCCCGGGTGGGACATAGAGACAAAGGCGCTGACGCTCGAGCAGATGCCAGCCGAAGATGTCCCGGTCCGGCCGCGGTCCGGTGATGCCGAGTTCTGCCTCACCTGACTCCAAGTCGCGGACGATGTCGTGCGACGGCTCCTCCCGCAGCGCGAAGCGGATGCCCGGTGCCGTCGCCCGGAACGCCTTCAAGAGATCCGGAACGACGCCTGTCGCGACCGAGTGCAGAAAGGCCAGCCGGACGGTGCCCGAGTCGGGATCCATCAACGCGTCGATCCGCTGCGCAGCCGCATCCACGGCAGCAACTCCGGCTCGGGCCGACTCGAGCACGATCCGGCCATAGGGATTGAGGCGCAGCCCACGGTGCTCACGCTCGAACAGGCGGACTCCGAAAGCGTCCTCGACCCGGCGGAGTGACCGCGACAGATTCGGCTGGCTGGTCCCGAGGACGGCGGCCGCGTCGGTGAGGTGTTCGGTCTCCGCCAGCACCACGAACCACCGAAGGTCATCGACATTCATGCGGAAAGCGTATCGATACCAACCAGAGCAGACATTTTACGTATGACGAAACACCTGGCACCGTCATTCCCATGCAGACTGCGGCCAGACAGCCGGCCGGGTATCTCCCCGGCGAGGCGGGGTATCGCAGACTCTCCATAGCCTTGTTCACGGCCGGTCTGCATGGGAATCTCACCCAGCCAGAGCGCCTTCAGCGTGTCCTTCGCCACGCTCGGCCTGGGGATCGCCCTCCTGATCGCCGGACCCGCATCAGAGGTCTTCGGCCGCACCAAGTTGATGCGCTGGTCTGTAGCGGCGGCCGCGGTTATCGCCGTGCTCTGCACCTTCGCCCCGAACTGGGAGACCTTGCTCGCACTCAGAGGAGTTCAGGGTGTCGCACTGGCCGGACTCCCCGCGGTAGCGATGGCCTACCTGAGAGAAGAGGTCCACGAGTCCAGCCACGCACGCGCCAGTGGGCTCTACGTCGCCGGGACAGCAGTAGGCGGCATGACCGGCCGCCTGGTGGCAGGTGGACTGGCAGACCTCGGCGGCTGGCGAGCAGCCCTCGGCGGGATCGCAGTACTCGGTGTGGTCTGCGCGGTGCTCGTGACCTTCTTACTGCCGGACTCCAAGAACTTCGTCGCCACACCTCCCAGCCCGCGCCGGTTGCTGCAGCAGACCGCACGAGTCCTCAAGGATCCAGCTCTGCTCGCCCTCTACGGCATTGCCGCCACCGCGATGGGTGCCTTCGTCGCCGTTTACAACGCGACCGGCTTCAGACTGGCGGCAGCGCCGTACGGGTTAGGGCCGGGGTTGGCCGGGTTGGTGTTCGCGGTCTACCTACTGGGCTCGGCGGCCTCGGCAGTGGCGGGTCGGTTGGCCGACAAGTACGGCAGGCGCACGGTGGTGCCGATCGGCTGCCTAGTCACGCTGGCGGGTCTCGCCATCACACTCAGCGGACCACTGCCGCTGATCGTCGCCGGGCTCGCGGTGATGACGGCCGGCTTCTTCGCGGTACACGGCGTGGCCAGTGGCTGGGTAGCTGTCCGGGCTCACGCGGGCGGTGGCGGAACAGGCCAGGCGGCAAGCCTGTACCTCTTCGCCTATTACCTAGGCTCATCCGTGTTCGGCGGCCTAGCCGGTACTGCGTGGTCGCGCGCCGCGTGGCCAGGGGTTGTCGCCGAGGCAGCTGTCCTCTTCATCGCCGCCCTGCTCCTGGCTCTCGCGCTCAGGAGCATTCCGAGCCGGGTGGGAAACTAGCCACGTGACCCGAGCAACCGAGGCAGCAGACGAGTTGGACCTGGCCTACGAGGAGACGCGGCACGGCCGGGTGAACTCCCTCGAGGAAGCAGCCGCGGCCCGGGGCATCGAACCGGCGAAGCTGATCAAGACGATCGTGGTCCGGCTCTCCGACGACGACTACCGGTTCGTGCTCGTCCCAGGCGACCGGGAGATCGCTTGGCCGAAGCTGCGCGCCCTGCTCGGCATCAACCGCATCTCGATGCCCAGCGCCGACACCGCGCTCGAGGTGACCGGCTACGTCCGCGGCACGATCACTCCGCTCGGCAGCACGAACGCCTGGCCGGTGATCGCCGACGAGCGGATCACCGGGACCATCTCGATCGGCGGCGGTGAGCACGGCGTCGGTCTGACCGTGGACGCCGAGGCTCTGGTGAAGGCACTCAACGCCACGGTCGCCGACGTTACTTAAACCAGCAACCCGCGCTGCCCGGCTCGCAGTCCGGCTTGGAAGCGTGTGGTGGCATCCAGCGCCTTGAGGATCCGCTGCATGCGCCGCTCGACAGTCCGCTGCGCCACCCCGAGCCGCCTGGCTATCGCCTGGTCGGTCAGACCCGCGGCCGCCAGTGCCAGCAACTGCTGGTCCTCCGCAGTCAACGGTCCTTCCGCAGGCTCCGGGGACAGCGACGTCGCCTGCTGCCACAACAGCTCGAACAACCGCAGCAACGCATCCAGCAAGGTCGACGGCCCAAGCTCCACCACGACATCACCACCGGTCTGCAGCAACCCCGTACGCCGGTCCGCAACCACCAGCTTCAGCGGTACGTCGCGCAGCATCCGGCACGTGGTCCCCGCGGATCGAGCAGCCGCCAGCTCCGCAGGATCCATCAGGGCAGCCATGTCGTAGATGGTCCGGTACGTCACGCCGATCGCCCGGCGAGGCTCGATCGGCAACACCGCGTACGGCGGCTTGTCGAGGATCAGCACCTCGCTCTGCGCACTCTGCTGCGCCTGGTAGTGCCGCTGGGCGATCGCCTCCACCCCTCGAATCACCGTGAAGGGTCCGGTCTGTCGCGCAGCCTGGAACTCCTGGGTGAGGACGGACGCCCCCAACCTGGCCTGGACGATCGCGGCCTGCTTGCGGAGCGCCAGGAGTTCCACCGCGGCCTCGGGAACCGCCGGGGTGTACCGGGCCGGGCGTCCCGGCGTACGGGATGCCAGGCCTAGGGACAGCAGTGATCTCAGGTGCCGGGCCACCCTGGCAGCGGGCCAGCCGGTGTGGGTGACCAGGTCGGTTGTGGTGGCTTCCGGGCGGGCCAGAAGTGCGCGGTAGAGCTGCTCGTCCTCGGAGCAGATACCGAGCGCTTCCAGCACCGGAGCCGGTCGGTAGCTGTGCATGATCAGGGAAGGGCGTGGACGTGGGAGCCGACCTGGTTGGAGAACGCGTTGCCGTTCGTGGCGTCCCAGTTGGTGGACCAGGTCATCGCACCGCGCAGCGTGGGCCAAGTGGTGCTCGGCTTGAAGCTGCCGCAGTTGGTGCCCTTGGTGAGGCAGTCCAGCGCGTTGTTCACGATCGTCGGTGATACGTACCCACTCCCCGCCGCCTGACTGGAGGCGGGCAGACCCAGCCCGACCTGATCGGCCCGGAGCCCGTTCTGCAGCATGATGCAGGCCTGTGCGGTGATGAAGTCCACCGAGCCCTGCGAGTACACCTGGCCGTTGCAGCCGTTCATCGAGCCGGAATTGTAGTACTGGACGTTGACCACGGTCAGGATGTCCTTGATGTTCAGCGCCAGCTTGAAGTACTCGAAGCTGGTGCTTTGCATGTCGATCGTCTGCGGTGCCATCGTGATCACCAGGCCGGCGCCGAACTGACTGCGCAGGCTCTGCAGTGCCTGACCCATGTACTGCGCGTTCACCCCGTTCTCCAGGTCGATGTCGATCCCGTCGAACCCGTACTCACGTAGTACGGACAGAGCGCTGCTGGCGAAGTTGGTAGCGGCTGTGGCGTTTGCTACCGAGATGGTGCCGTTCTGGCCGCCCACAGACAGGATGACCTTCTTGCCGGCAGCTTGCTTGGCAGCGATGTCGGCCTTGAAGTTCGCGGCCGTGTAGCCACCTAGGCCGCTGGCCAGGCCCGGGTCCAGTGTGAAGCTGATCGCACCCTGCCTAGCCGGGTCGGCATCGGCAAAGGCCACAGCGATCAGGTCGTAGTTGGCCTGCACATCTCGGATCCGCTGCAGCGCGGCACCGTTGTTGAAGTTGTGCCAGTACCCCGTGAGGATGTGCTTCGGCAAGTTGCCCGGCGGAGGGGTAGTCGGGCCGCTGGAGGTGGTGCCGGACACCGCCGCGCCGTACGGCGAGCAGTTACCGGCCGCGTCGCACGCGCGGACCTTGAAGCTGTAGGTGGTGCTCGGGTTGAGCCCGCCGGCCGTCCAGCTGGTCACATTGCCGACGCTCTGTGCAGCATCGGTACCGCGGACCACGTCGTACCGGGTCACGCCGTTCGCGTCCGAGGCGGCGGACCAGTTCAGCTGCAACGAGCTGGAGGTCGGGCTGCCCACCGTGAGCCCACCCGGCGTCGTCGGCGCTGTGGTGTCCGGCGGCGGCGCGGTACCTCCCGGGCCGTCCAGTACTACGTCGTCCGCCTGGTACGCCGGAAGGCCGTACCACCCGTGCAGGTAGACCGTCACCGTGCTGGTGGACGCACTGGTCGTGAAGGTCGTCGTGAGCTGGTTCCAGGCAGTGCCGGAGCTCCAGGTGCTGGTGCCGCCGTCGGCACCCAGGTAGACGTTCGACCCCTTCACCCAGGCCGACAGGGTGTAGGTCGAACTGGGCCGGACGGAGACCGACTGGCTACATCGGGCGTTGTCGCCGGAGGTCGGGCTGCCCTGCAGCGCGTAGGTCCCACTGTGAGCAGAACCACTGACGGCGGCGCCCGTTCCGGCCGAGCAGGACCAGCCGGCCAGCGAGCCGGTTTCGAAGGTTCCGTTCGTGACCAGGTTGGTTGCCGCGGAGCTGGCGCCGGGCAGGAGCAGCACGCCGGTGACGGCGAGGACGAGCGTCAGCAGGGCGGAGATGATCGCGGACTGGGGGCGGCGGGTTCGCGGACTCATGAGACACAAAGTGTGACCAGTCAACTACATTGTCAAGACCCTACATAAAGTGGGAGCGCTCTCACGCTCAGAAAAGATGAGGAATGTACAGTCCTCTGACATTGACGGGTCGATGAACGGCGAGAAACAGCCGGCGACCTGTTCGGAGAAAGGCGACGGCCCCCGGCGGGGGGGTGACCGGGGGCCGTCTTCGGCCACGGGCTCGGGGGGAGGAGCCGGGGGCCGATCAGGAGGCGACAGTGTGTCACTGTCGAGGAGTATGTACCCCCCGAATCCGGATCCCACACATCTCAGTTGGATTGCAACCGAGCGCGTTTTCCCCGGGCGCCGGGTCCCCTCATCGGGGCTCCCGGACCAGTGCCACTGTCACACTGCTCAACAGTCTAACGGGAGAGTAGGCCACACGAAAGGCCGGGCCCCTCGGCGTTTCGTCCACCGCCCTATGCTCGGTCTTATGGAGCACCTGGGGACGGCCCGTCCGGCCGCCTTCTTCGACCTGGACAAGACCATCATCGCGCGGTCCAGCACCCTCGCCTTCTCGAGGCCGTTCTACGCCGGCGGGCTGATCAACCGGCGGACGGTGCTACGCAGCGCCTACGCCCAGTTCGTCTACCTGCTGGGTGGCGCGGACCACGACCAGATGGAGCGGATGCGGGAGTACCTGTCCGCTATGTGCACGGGCTGGGACGTGGAAACGGTCCGCTCGATCGTCGCCGACACCCTGCACCACATCGTCGACCCGATCGTCTACGACGAGGCGGTGACGCTGATCGAGGAGCACCACGCGGCCGGCCGGGACGTGGTGATCGTGTCCTCCTCCGGCTTCGAGGTGGTCGAGCCGATCGGCCGGATGCTCGGCGCCGACAAGGTGATCGCCACCCGGATGGTAGTTGCCGACGGCAAGTACACCGGTGAGATCGAGGAGTACGTCTACGGACCGTACAAGGCGACCGCGATCACCACGCTGGCCGCGGCGGAAGGCTATGCCCTGCAGGATTCCTACGCCTACTCGGACTCCGTCACCGACGAGCCGATGCTGGCCGCGGTCGGCCATCCGGTCGCGGTGAACCCCGACAAAGCGCTGCGCCGGCTCGCGATCGGGCGCGACTGGCCGGTGCTCGACTTCACCAAACCGGTGGCGCTGACCGAGCGTACCCGGTTCCGCGAGGTGCGCCGTCCGGCCGTCGCCGCGACCGCCGTCGGCGCCGGTCTGGCCGCCGCCGGACTGCTGCTGTACGCCGCCCGGCGGCGGGCCCGGCTGGCAGAAAGCTGAGGATCCACACAATTTTCACAGCTTCATCAAGGCCGCTCTAGCCCTTCCCAGAAAGGGCTTTCGGGAGTACAAAGGAAGACACAAGGGACCTCGGTCCTGTAGAGATTGCACGGCAGCCAGGCACCCACGCGGCGACCAGCCCATCCCAACCGGGCAGCACGACCCAGGCTAGTCCTGTGGCGGCAGACAAGGTGCACGCATGGTAACCAGGCCTACGTGCCAGCGACGGCGCTCTCGTTGGAGAGCGCCGTTCGCATGGGTGGGCCCGGTGCTCAATTCCCTTGTGGGGTAGAGATGTTGAGCGGTGAACGTTCCGCGCCGAGGGCCACCACTTCACAGGACCGCAGCAACCAGTCCCGTACGCCGGTCAGTCCGCCGCCGGCGTAGTCCCGCAGCCCCGACGGATACGATCCCCCCAGCTCCAGGTGGCCCGCCTCCGGCACCGTGACCGCCACCGGATCGATGCCGCGGGCAACCAATACACAGCGTTCCGCGGCGCGGGCGACCAAGCCGTTCGCGGTCGGAAAAGGCCGGAGCACCGCGAGTTCCGCGTGCACCACGGCGGCGACGACGATGGCCGGCGCCTTCGTCGGCGAGGTCAGCGCCCTTGCCAGTCCGCTCAGGCGCTCCCACATCACGTCCGCGGGCGGTGCCGTCGGCAGGCCCGCGATGTCGTCGGGCACCGGCTCGCGACTGGTCCGCAGGTGGCCCAACTGGTCTTCCGATCCCAGGTCGGCCGCGGCCAACTGGTGGAGTCTGGTCCAGACCTGAATGGGTGCGGTATCGACCTGCTTGGCGAGGCCCATCAGTTCACCGGTCATCCGCACCGCGCCCGACGAGAGCGGGTCGCCGGCGCCCCGGCGTACCTGGTCGAGCGTCGATGGGCTGCCGGCCAGCGCGGCGGAAGCGTGGGCGCCCCGGAGCAGGGCCTCGGCGGTGACGTCGGAGCCGACCTTGCGCAGCCCCCGGTCCCGGAGCAGCACGTCGACCGCGTCGCGGGCCGCCCGAGCCGCCGACCCGACCCCTTCGAGACCGCCCAATGGTTCGAACACGTCAGCCGTCATGCCCTTGAGCCTAGGATGCATTCCCATGGCCGCCAGCACCGACTCCGCCGGGGTCCCGACGTTCAGCATCGTGGTCCCGTGTCACAACTCACGGGCCTGGCTGCGACCGTGCCTGGACTCGGTGCTGAGCCAGTCGTTCTCGGACTTCGAGATCATCTGCGTGGACGACGCCGGCACCGACGGCTCCGGCCGGATCCTGGACGAGTACGCCGCCGCCGACCCCCGGGTCCGGGCGCTGCACCTGGAGGAGAACGTCGGCCTCGGGCTGACCCGGAACGCCGGGATGAAGGAGTGCCGCGGCGACTACGTGCTCTTCCTGGACGCCGACGACGTCTATCTGCCCGGCTCGCTGGAGGCGATCGCCGCCCGGATCGACGCGACCGGCCGGCCGGACATCATGATGTTCGACTACGAGCGGATCTTCTGGGACGGCAAGGTGGTCCGCAACCAGCGGCACGACGCGTTCGCCAGGGAGGGCGCGGGGGTCTTCACGGCGGCCGAGCGGCCGGTCTTCCTGACCTTTCTCGAGGTGGTCTGGAACAAGGCCTGCCGCCGCGACTTCCTCACCCGGCACGGCTTCGCCTTCACGGCCGGGTACTACGAGGACGCGCCCTGGACGTACTCCACCATGCTCACGGCCGAGCGGATCGCCACCCTGGACCGGGTGGCGGTGCACTACCGGCAGCACCGGACCGGCGGCAACATCCACGCCACCCGGACCCGCAAGCAGTTCGACATCTTCGACCAGTACGACCGGGTGCACGCCTTCATCACCTCGGACCCCGAGCTGGCCGGCTGGCGGCGGTTCGCCTTCGACCGGTCGCTCGACCACATCCTGGCTGTCCTCGCCAAGCCCGAGCGACTGGACCCGGACGACCGGGCCGAGTTCTTCCACGCGGCACATGCCTTCGCCAAGCGGTGGAAGCCCGAGGGCTACGCCGCCGACCGGACCAGCCGGGGCTTCAAGCGGTGGCAGCTCATCCACGACGACTACGCGACGTACTGCACGCTCAAGCTGAGTGCCAAGGTGCTGCACGTGCCCAGCCCGCGCAAGGCGGTCGGCAAGCTGCTGCACCGCGGCGAGCTGGACCCGAACCTGGCCCTGTACGGCGCGTACTGGTTCAAGCAGTACGCCTGCAACCCCCGGGCGATCTATGAGAAGGCGGCCGAGCTCGCACCGCAGCTGCGCGGGGTCTGGGTGATCGACGCCGACCACGTGACCGCCATCCCCGAGGGGGTGGAGTACGTGATCGCGGGCTCACCGGCGTACGAGCGGCTGGTGCACCGGGCGACGTACTTCATCAGCAACATGAACCTGCCGCGCGAGCTGGACAAGCGCGAGGGGCAGATCCACCTGCAGACCCAGCACGGCACCCCGCTGAAGACGATGGGCACCGACCTGCGGAACTACCCGGTCGCGGCGAAGGACCTCGACCTGGAGGAGCTGATGCGCCAGGTCGACCGATGGGACTTCAACCTGTCCTCGAACCGGTACTCCTCGGAGATCTGGGAACGGACCTACCCCTCGTACTTCGAGGAGCTGGAGTACGGCCTCCCACGGAACGACCGGCTGCTGAACGCCACGGTGGACGAGGTTCGGGCGATCAGGTCCTCCCTCGGCTTCGACGATTCGCATCTCGTCGTGCTGTACGCGCCCACCTTCCGGGACACGCAGGACGCCGTACGGACGCCTAGCGGGATGGTGGATCTCGGCGGGGACGGGGTCCATCTGGATCTGGACCGGCTGGCCACTGCGGCCGGGGATCACGGGCGGGTCCTGGTCCGGACGCACTACTCGCTGGCGAAGGCGCCGTCGTCACAGTCGGACCGGGTGATGGACGTGTCGGAGCACCCCCGGGTCGAGGACCTGATGCTGGCCGCCGACGTCCTGATCTCGGACTATTCGTCGATCAGCTTCGACTACGCCAACCTGGACCGGCCGATCGTGCTCCTGGTCGATGACAAGGGTTTCTACGACGACACCCGCGGCACCTACTTCGACATCACGGAGTTCCCGCCGGGACTGGTCGCGCGGTCGCCGGAGGAACTGCTGTCCGCGTTCCAGACCGGGCGGTTCGCGGCTGCCGAGGCGGCGAAGCACCGGCAGCTGTTCCGGGAGAAGTTCTGCGAGTTCGACGACGGGCTCGCGGCCGAGCGGGTGGTCCGCCGCCTCTTCCTCGGCGAAACGGACCTGCCACCGGTGGTTCCCTTGGCAGACCGGCAGCCGGCACCCTCGCCACACCTGATCTGATTTAATGGTCCACATGTCGACAAGCCTGGTGATCGTGAGCGCGCTGCGCGAGCTGTCCGGCCTGCGACGACGACGCACTGTCTGAACACCTCAGCCCTGTTCCAGTGCCTCGTTCCGAAGGACCACTCTCATGCCTTCTGTTCCCTCCGTGCTCGCCGCACGGCTGACCGCTGCCGCCGCGACCGCCTTCGGGGTGTCCGACGATCCTGAGTTGCGGGCGGCAACCAAGCCCGAGTTCGGGCACTACCAGACCAACCTGGCGCTGAGACTCGCCAACACCCTGGGCCGGCCGCCGCGGGAGGTCGCCGCTGAGCTGGTCGCCGAGCTCCAGCTGGACGATCTATGCGAGCCGCCGGTCATCGCCGGGCCCGGCTTCATCAACCTGACGCTGCTGCCGGCCACCCTTGCGGACGGCGTCAACAACCTGCCCGGCGCTGTGCCTTCGCGGGGCCAGACCGTCGTCATCGACTATTCGCAGCCGAACGTCGCCAAGCAGATGCACGTCGGTCATCTGCGGTCGACCGTGATCGGCGATGCCCTCAGCAACGTACTGCGCTACGTCGGCTATGACGTGATCCCACAGAACCATGTGGGCGACTGGGGTACCCAGTTCGGCATGATGGTCGAGCAACTCCTGGACGAGGAGACAACTGCGGAATCCCTTGACCTGGACGAGATGCAGCTCCTCTACCAGCGGGCCCGGATCCATTTCGACGGCGATGCGGACTTCGCGGATCGGTCCCGGGCTCGGGTCGTTCTTCTGCAGTCCGGTGACCCGCTGACGACGAGTATCTGGCGGCAGCTGGTCGACTTCTCGCTGACGGAGTTCGACCGGGTCTACGCGCTGCTCGGTTCACCACTGACCCGGGCGGATGTGGTCGGCGAGAGTGCCTACAACGACGCTCTGCAAGGGGTTGTGGACGATCTCGGGTCGGCTGGACTGTTGACCGAATCCGGTGGGGCGCAGTGCGTGTTCCTGCCGGGATTCGTCGGCCGGGACGGGTCGCCGTTGCCGGTGATCGTGCAGAAATCCGACGGCGGATTCGGCTACAGCGCGACCGATCTGGCGGCGGTGCGGCACAGAGTCGATGACCTGCACGCGACCCGGATCATCTATGTCGTCGACCATCGGCAGTCGTTGCACTTCCAGCAGATCTTCGCCGTCGCCAAGGCGGCCGGGTGGTTGCCCGCGACAACTACTGCGGAGCATGTCGACTTCGGCACGGTCCTCGGGCCGGACGGGAAGCCCTTCAAGACCAGGGATGGCGGCACGGTCTACCTGGTCTCACTGCTGGATGCGGCCGTCGCCAAGGCTGAAGCGATCCTCGAAGGACGGGACGGACTGGATCACGCGGCCATCGCCCGGGCCGTCGGGATCGGCGCGGTGAAGTACGCGGATCTGTCGAACGACCGGTCCCACGATTACCGGTTCGACCTGGACCGGATGGTCGCTACCGTCGGCAACACCGGGCCCTACTTGCAGTATGCGCACGCCCGGCTGGCGCGGATCCTCAGTAAGGCCGCTGAGAGACCGGGCCTGGTGACCGTGCTGCCG
>Ga0193742_1000931_pt1 | contig 18520 bp, 40 predicted proteins | sample L2c1metaG_FD_165511 | JGI IMG/M metagenome (GOLD analysis project Ga0193742, IMG submission 165511) | Soil microbial communities from a riparian zone of the East river system, Colorado, United States - L2c1 | ecosystem: Environmental > Terrestrial > Soil > Riparian zone | place: USA: East River... | reverse complement strand
TACCCTCCTTTCTCTCCCTACCAGTAGTCTTCGTCCGATACGTCGTCGCTGTAGTATCAGACTTGGAGTGTTGTTTTCTTATGGGCACTTTCGGCCAAGTTGCAGTGTTTGCACAACGTGTACCACTCGCCCTTGGGCTTGAACGGATGATTGTTGATAATGGACGGCGTTTCGTCGTGCGTTACTTCCTTTGGCCTTTGTGTTTTGGGTGTGTCTTGAATCATCGTGTCAGTGCTCCGGATGGAGTTCTTCGACGTACGCGTTCATCTGGTACCAGAGTTCGACCTTGGTCATGTCGTCCTCCGGCCACGCCAACGGGAAAAATCCACCGGTCCCGTCAGGCGCGTAGGTTCTCCAGATCGCGGCATCCATGATTTCCTGCACCTTGCGGTGCTTCGGCCGCGTGAGTGGGTCTGACATCCTATGCAACTCAAGGTTGCCCAAGAGCTCCCAGGCCCACCCAGGCGGTTGACCCCCGGCGGCAAAGGCCAACCGGCGGGAGAGCCCGATCAGGACCTCCAGAAATGAGCACGGCCTCACGTCCCTCAGGACGTTTGGTCGGAGACGGTTCTCGTGAGCGAATTCCACTCGCAAGTCCAATCCGTCAACGATCCGGTTGTCGTCCATGGGAACGACGAAAACGAACTCCTTCTCGAACATGACGTTGAGAAGGTCCCAATAGGATTTGTTCAAATTCCCGTGTTCGTCTCGGAGCTGAGGCTCCAGCCAGCGGAGATAGTCTTCCGTCAGATTTGGACTAGTCCTCTGTCTCATCTCGCTCCCTCGCACGCATGCGTTCGAGGTTTCCGCGGTAGTTGGCGTCATGATTGAACCCGTGAACCTCCTCCGCGTAGCTGTTCGGTGACTTCACCACCTCGTACACGATCTGCAACTTGTCGTTGCGGACGTAGACGATGGAGGCATCGTTGGAACCGTGGCCGAACCGCTCCAGGTTCTTCTCACCCACCAGGTCGTTGCGCTCGTCGGGATCGACGATCTCGTCCCGTTCGTTGCACAACACGTCGTCACCCTCGTAGTACGTCAAGCTGACTTCTGAGTAGGCCTCGATTTCGTGCAATTCGTCGTAGTGGATGACGTACGGAATATCCGGAGACCGGCGGCGTCGCTCCTCGTGGTAATCCCACTCGTATTCGACCCGGGCTTCTTCGAAGACGTTCCTGTTCTGGACTTCCGGCTCCGAATCCTCGTCCTCGCTCTCTCTCACCGCAGCGGGAGGCTGAACAGCCATCGGCGGAGCTGTGGTATCGGCATTCGATGAAGAGTATCCACGCTCCCGAACGATCTCCTCGACCGGGCGCTTCGCCGCCTCGGCTTCGAGCGCCGTGGCCTTTTCCCGGTAGTGATCGCGCATCTCCGCGATCTCGTCGTCGGCGATCTTGGAGTACTTCGTCTCGGCCTTGCGATATGCGATGGCCCAGGCGGCCGTTGCTCCGACAGCCGTACCGATCGCCACCCCGATAAGGCCGAACTGGACCTTGATCTTATTCATGGAGCGAGTGAACTCCGGAACGGCTTCAGCGATCTTCTCGGCGACCTCTTCGGTCATCTCCAGCTCGCTCACGAGTTCCTCGCAGTGCTATCGTCGATCAGGTCCCAGATGGGGCCGTCGACGTTGAAGTCGAGCAGGATCGACCCCTCCCGACCGTTGAAGAAGTCGAGAGGCCGCCCGTCATCTTCGCCCCAACAGCCGAAGTCGACGTAGTTGTCGCCTCGGTCGTTTTCGCGATCGTAGATCCAGCCGACGATGGATCCGGCCGAGGTGTGCGACAGGCCGAGCATTCCGTACACCTCGTTGAGGAACAGATGGCCACGAGCTCGGAGCATGTCGTTGGCCCAGTTCTGCTGGGTACGCAGGAAGAGCCAGTTGTGCTCGTCAAACGGAGGAGCGTTCCAGTTGTTGTTCTCCTTGTCGAACCAGCGGGCGTAGCCCGAAGGCTTCTGCGGAGCCACGTGCACTGTCGAGAGGACCTTGCCGGTCTCCTCGTCGATGATGTCGACTTCCTCCGTCTCGAAGCGGAGCTCGCGATCTACCTGCTCGCCGTAGCGCTCGACGACGCGGTTCCGGTAGTTCTGGAACGCCTTGTCCACGGCGACGTACGCCGCGGTCAGCGCCACGTTGCGCTCCTGCAGGATCTTGTGTGACTTGGTCAGGCAGACGACACCCGCCGCGCCGAGGATGATCGACGGAGCGTAGAGCTTGACCACGCCCGTGATACCACGGGCATAGATAATGGCGACGTCCTTCTTGCGATCGTTCTCGGAGTACTGGTCCGGGTGCAGATGGCGAACGCCCTTGGCGGCCTTCAGATCACGCTCGGCCGTCTCCAGCACGTCTTCCAGCTTGAGGGTGGCTCGGCAGGCCAGGACCGTGGAGCCCACCATGCTGACGACACCAGCGCCGAGCAAGATCGTCGGCGAGTGCTTCTTCCCAAGCAGAGCTTGGGCAGCGACCTTTCGACTGATCGCGGTTGGAATGATTTGCATCAAGGCTCCTTACTGAGGCTCTAGATCTTCTTGGTTGACCTCTGCATTCTTCAGCAGAGAGTTGCAGTTCAGGCACTGTGAGCGGAATGTGCCCACTCGGGAATATCCCTTGGTGCTGGAGCACTCGGGACATGGGAGCGGTCGAGCCTCGTGCCAGGGCTCGGACTCTGGAGTGGGATCGGAAGAAGCTTCCATTGAACTCTCCTTCTAGTAACTCGGAAAGTCGTCTTCGTTATGATGCGGACCCCGTTGAACCTCTACGAGAGGCTCTACCTCCGGTTCCAGCTCCAGCGACTCCGGCTCATCGTGCTCGGAATACGACTCCGGTGGCTGGCCGTCGCTCTGATGCTTCAGGTAGATGGCGGTGATCTGATCGTCAAGCATCCGTTCTACTTTCTTCTTCCAGTTCGAACCGTGGTATAGATCGGAGACGTAAGCGCGCTTTTGGTCGGCGTTGGTCATTTCGCATTTGCCATCCCTATATGAAGAACGCAGTAGACCGGCCCGGCCTTGGGTCGATCCACGATTGACACGATGTTTGGACACCCGCTCGGGGCATCGCAGTTGCGGAATTCCTCGTGCTTGGACTTGGTGCGTTCGGTGAGTCTCGGGCGTCCTCGTGGCTTCTTGGTCATCGATCAAGAGGTTCGGGATCTGGTAGATCCAGCAAAAATCCTCCGTTTCGCAGTCGCGCGACCTTGGCGCCACGCAGCGAAGTCCACCCCCACTTGTGATCGGTGTGGCTGCTTTGAATGCCGGTGAGCGCGTAGAGATCAGCCACCGGCACCGAGCCGTAGCGGGAGAGAACATCGTAGAGACGTTCGAGGACTTCTTCCGCTTCCTGCCGCGACGCGATCACGATCTCCCCGAAATCGTGACGAGTCCTCGACCGCTGAGAGAGCGTGCGAGTCGTGGGGGGCTTGTTCGAGCTGATCCCTTGGTAGTTCACGTGGCCCACGCTGGAGTATGCCGACGTGCTCGCACCTCGTCTGGAACGAGCGCCCTCACCGCGAATCAGTTTTTCGACGCCACCCTGAAACGCATCGATGAGTGTGTCCTGGATAGCTGGAATGACGACCTCCAGGATCATGTAGTCGAACGCCATCCGAGCGCTACCGCCGACGAACGTCTCCTTGAACTGATGACCAAGCCCCCTCTTCCGCCGAACGGCCTCGGCAGAAGTGACCTGCTCGATCTTCTTCAGCCGCTCGTCTTGCAGCGGTTCTTCGGATCGTCCTTTCGCCTTGGCGCTGTTGGCAGGAAAGTCTTGCATGCAACTCCTCAAGTTTGGTTGAAAAAAAAAGAGAAGCCGGGTTAGGGCTCCTCTCTGAGTGACTACAGTTTGGATGCCTTGACGCGACGCTCGACGTCCTTGGCGTAGGCGTAGCTTCCTTTGGCGCGACCGGCGGCGTCGATGAACTTGCCTGCTGCGGTGAGCAGGCCAGCGGCGACGACGATGGCCACGACGGGATTGGCGGAAGCCTCACGCTTGAGGTTTTCGAGGAACTCGTTCATGACAGTCTCCTTGTGGTAGGGGTTCTCATTATATGACGTGTTTACGTCGCGAGACCACGAGACAAAAAAAGAGAACCCGTGTGTTAGGCGGATCCTCTTTCGAGATTGGTGCTACTTGGTGTCCTTCTTGGCCTGGCGCTTGGCGCGGCGGTCTGAAACGAAGTCAGCGACGGTGTCGACGATCTTGTCCGTGACGGGCTCGAGCTTCTCGCTGATGTACCAACCGATCACCCGGCTTCCGATGTCGACGACGGTGTCGTCCTTCTCGTACTGGGTGTGGTCGGCGATGGCATCAGCGGTCAGATCGGCCGCCTTGGTGGCGACGACGGCCTTCGCGATGAACTTCGTGACGTTGCGCGCGGTAAAAGCGGGCATGGGCATTGAAATACTCCTTAGTAGGGTAGGGTCTCATTATATGGTATGAATTTCCCGCGAATATGCTGGCACGTGGGATCAAACTAGTGGTAGAAGCCACGGAGCTCCCGTCATCCCAATTCCATCCGAGCACGGTCGGCGTACCCATACGTCTAGACTATGGGTAAAACTTCCCGTTCCGTGTGTTATTCACACTCGAACTTGGTTAGAAACCCGCCTCAAGGTCCCTGGGGGCCTATTCCAGGCCGCCAAAAGGCTTAGGTCGAACCAGCACTTCGTAAATATAGGGTATAAAAGGGGCGCAAGCGTACGCCCGGGGCAGGGCGCACGAATTTGCTGTCGTTTGAGATCGAGCGCGTTACGCCTGCGGGAGGTTGTTGTACAGGCGAAATACGCAGATCCCCCATTTATGTGAGACCCCTCTCTTAGGAGAGCTTGGTTATGACGCCGCCACGTCCAGGAGCAGTTCGGCGTCTGCCTGACGGATGTCCCCGATCTTCTCCAGGTAGTCGGCTCGGGCCAAGTGGCGGATCGCAGCCTTCGGCGTGCGCGCACGGGTGGCGAGGCGTGTGTGCTCGATGGCGCATTCGCGCAAGTTGCCTGCGATCTTCTCCATGTAAACAGCCGAGTCGAACAGGTCCATATGGCGGATCCTTTCAGTATTGAAGATTGGGCTCAGGGGCGCGAACGGACGAGTACCTCCCAAACATCTCGCGATGCCCGGACCGTGCCATTTGCTGTCGTTTGATACCTAGCGCGTTAGCCGCTGGTACCCCTGAGTGAGACCCCCACTCTAGGAGAGTTTGGTTCTAGAGAAAATGAGACTCGTGGATCGCTCTGAGCTATGCATACGCGATTGAACACTCAGATAAAATCAAGGACTCTGTTGCTGCGAACCTTGATCCACGACCCACGAGTTGAGACCCCACTCTCTAGGAGAGCTTGGTTCTAGAGAAAATGGGCCGAAGGCTACAAGTAAGCGCCCTGAGAGCGCAGCCTTGCGACTTAGCTGTGGGATTGTTTACCGTTTATCCACAGTACCTTCGGTGAAACCCCACTCTCTAGGAGAGTTTGTAGCGTCCGGTGGCCAGTCCGGACTTCAGTTCCTCAGAGTCCATCTCGATCACCTGGGCCTGGGTGAGGACTTGCGGCGTGGCGGCGTCGGTGAGACCGGTCGGGTCGTACGCCTCGCCCGAGACCAACTGCTCGGCTGCCTCGGGCTTGGCCTTCACTGCCTGCGTGCGGACCTCCTCGGCGATCTGCTCGAGGTTGCCCGGGACGATCCCGTTCATGAACTCGGCAGCGGAAGCGGCGTTCGTGCAGAGCTCGAAGAGCAGTTGGGAGAAAGCCTCCGATGCGGCGAAATCTCCCCAAATCGCCGACGACTTGAGAAAGCGATCGCCATCCTTCTTGCCGTAGGACCGGCGGATGATGTCCTTGAACTCGGCCATGATGGCCTTGCCGTCTTCGGAGTCGATGATGCGTTGGAGCTTGGCCTGCATGCCCGTGAGCGTTTTGCCATCCTTCTCGTACATCGCGCCGTGCTCTTCCATCTCCATCTCGACCAGATCGGCCTTGGAAATATGGAAGAAGTGCTCCTCGCGCACCTCCTGCTCGGTGAACGGGTTGGTGTAGATGATGGTTTTCTTCAGCAAAGCGGAAGTGTCTCCTGGTTGGGATCGTCGAGTCTGCGGCCTTGAGCGTTGAGTTTCACGCTCATCGTGCCGTTGTTGGCGGAGACGACGCTACCAGTCTGGGATATACCCACAGCGCCGCCGTCGGGGTACAGCTCGGCCAGGCGACCCAACTGCGCAGGCAGAAGAGTCACCTGACCGGGGCTGGAAGGGCTCACGAGTTGTTGAGCACCTTTTCGAGCAGGTACGCCAGGCCCAGGATGGCCAAGATGGCGGCGATCACGATGAGTACGGGCTTCACGATGAGGTCTCCTTCGTGGTGGGTTGTTCGTCGGACGACTGGCCCCCCATCAGCACGACCGCTACGATTGCGACGACCGGGCCGAGGATGAGCAACATCCCCGTCAGCAAGCCGACGAGGAAGCCGAGAATGAACCTCACGGTTGTGTCACCGGTGGTTCAGGCGTTTTCTCCACGACGGTCTTCTTCGTCTGGCCGAGGAGTTCGTCGATGATGTCGCTGAACACGTAGCCGACGGCTACGCCAAGCAGGAACTTTGTCATGACGAGACCTCGTCCTGAGCGATCGTGGCGGCGGTCTGCACCACGTCGATGCGTCCGGCCAACGCTCGCTTGACGGCGAACGAGGTGATCACGCCGAGGAAGATGCCGCCACCGACGGCGCCCTGCTTGATCGCCTTCTTGGCGCTCTCGGTGATGACGATCCGCATGCCCTCGTTCTCTCCGAGCGGAGTTCCGGCGGGAACGCGAGTGATGCCCAACATTTAGTACTCTCCTTGTATGGAAACAGAAAGAGACCGCCCCTAGAATATGTCCCAGGGGCGGCCAAGTCTCTGTACTTCTTTTACCGACGACGGAGACGCGTTCGGGTGGCTCCCACGAGGTATCCCAGTCGGTACGTTGGCCGGAGCACTCTACGCAGAAACATGAGCTTCAGTTTACCCATGACTAGCTCCTTCGTTGGGTTGATGTACGACGATGTGGTCCGCGCTCAGGGAGAGGCATCAATATCCTCATGCCGACCACTCTCGATAGCCTCATGCTCCATAATGTGTCAAGGATAATGAAACACATTAGGAGTCTATCGAGCTTCCTACCTACCCGACCACCGTCGTCGATGCGGTGTTCGATTGCGTTTCATCGGGTAGTCCTGCGTTACCACTTGACGTCGCGCTTGGCGTAATGCTTTGCGTTGCAAGTAGCGCGACACTTCAGACCGAGAATCTTCGGACCGACCCCTCCGGTCGCTCCCCAGAATATACCAAGGGAGCAGTCGGAGCTCGGGTGCTTCGAGTCGATCTAGTAGTGCTTTGGGACGTAGTCGGCCTTGGGTAGCACCTTGAAGTCGATCGCGATGCAGGGCTTGCCGTCGGGCGTCAGCACCGTGGAGTACTTCAGATCCAGCAACTGATCAGTGTTCCAGCCCACATCGTCCGTCCATGTCGTGGCGGGCAGGCCAAGCTCGTCGTAGAAGAAGCTGGCGTTGGCATGGTCGTGGTGGAGGATCTCCGCGTTGGTCGCGTTGACCGCCGACTTGAGATGCTCCATCGTGCTCCGGAAATATCTTCCGGTTGGCTCGTCGAAACAGAGGACTTCGCCCTCGACGACGATGATGTTCTCGTGACCGGACGTCCGGTTCACACGATCCTGGGCCAACTCGTCGTCGACCTGCTGCTTCTTCGGGCCCGTGAGCTTCTCGGCGACCTTCTCCTTGTACTCGGAGAGGTTTCGCTCGGCCAAGCCGTAGGCAGCTGCCAAAGCGGCAGCCTTCTGGGCCGACATCCGGTTGGCCAGAATGATGCTGCTGATCGTGGCCCCACCGGTGATGACCGGCGGAATATAGAGCGGCCAGACCATCCTGGTCCGCTCCCACTTGGACAGCCCCATGGTGCCGTTGGAGATGGAGTGTTCGGTCCCCTCTTCGTGGATGACCTCGAGCTCTTTCTCCCGGATGATGTCGGCCGCCTTGAACGTGGCACGGCCGGTGAGGATTGCGGTGGCGACTGTGCCTACGACACCTCCCGCGGTGAGCAGAGTGGTCGCGTTCTCCTGGAGGAGCACTACGGCCTTCTGCTTTACATCAGTGAGAAACTGCACTCTCCTTGGCCTTTCTCGAACTTAGATGGCAGAAAAAAAGAGAGCGCAACCAATGTGGTTGCATTTATGAGGTTGTTTCCTCCTCTCTCATTAGATGCCGTGTTTTTCCCGCGAACTCAGATCGCTTTACCGCGGAGGTCCTTCGCGATGGCAAGGAGCTGTGCGGCGTAGGCCTCTATCAAATCCGCGATCTCGGCCGCGGTCTTCGTCTTGTTCCTCTGGGATGTCGAATCGTTCACGGAGCTCCCTTTCCAGCTTGGCCATCGCCCGCTTGTCAGATGTATCGAGGGCGATGAACGTGATCTTGGGTTTGTCTGGGAACTCGATGTTCACCAGCTTGAGGAACTTCTTCTCACGGTGCTCGATGATCGCGTGGTTGATAGCCAGCGCCAGCATCTTGAAGATCTGGTAGGCGATGACGCCGAGGACGAAATATTGCCAGTTCATCGGTTGGTCAACCCTTCGTAAACACGAGCACGCCCGTTTTGTAGGCTGACCCGAACGTAGCTCATCGTGTACGCACGAGAAGCCGAGCCCAAAATATAGATCAGGTCTGACGACTTCTCTCTGTACTCGGAGCACCCACAGATCCGGCACGACCAAGCGAAAGGCCGATTGGGATCTGGTGGGTGTGCTCCAAGATCGTGACCACATTCGCACATCATCGCCGCCGCATCTCCCGAACGAAGATCCAGATGAGCCAGAACCCGCCCGTGATGAACGTCAGGATGACGTCGAAGACGAACGAGAAGAAGCCGTAGCTCTTCCGCGGAGGGCCGCCATGATAGAGACTACGGGAATATGTCTGATCGTCTCGGAAGAACTCACGCATATCACGTCACCTCCCGCATCAAGGCAGCTCGCATAGGCGAATTCGACTTGTGGGTCACTTCCACCCGCTCGGTGTGGGGGAAGCTGCAACTACGCGTACGACCGTTCGAGTCAAAGCCGATTTCACTTGGCGTGATATAGCGAACTCGAGAGACATCGGTGACCGCGTAGTTGACAAGACCAGTTTCGTTGTCGAGAAACAGGATCTCAAGCATTGCGCTTCACTCCGATGGCGGACGGATGAAACTTGAGAGCGCGTGTCTCAGCGATCTCCCGACTCGTGGCCTTCACCTTGACAGTGCGGGTCATGCCGTTCGCAAACTCAACCGGAATGCGGTAAAGCTGCCTGGACTTCTTCTTCTGCACTTCGAACCTTTCTGTTGGGGACAAAAATATGAATCCGTGCATTTAGCAGGGATTAGGGTGAGAGAGACTCCAGCATGATCTGGGCGGGACCTCAGCTAGGGTAGCTGGGCTGAGAGGTCCGGTCTCTCCCACTATAGCGCGTGTTTCTCCCGCGAACTCAGACTCAGTCCACAGTCGCCGCAGCGGTGGTATGAACGACGACGGTCACCGGCGAGCGGGAGAATATGCGCGCACCGGCAAAGCCGACGACGACGCCGCCGAGACCGAACTGATACGACTTCTTGTTCTCCTGCAGGTGCTGCTTGACTCGAGCACCTCGTTCTTTGAGCTCTTCGGGTACTTTCACTTCGTGTTCATGCTTCATGGGGCCTCCTTGCAGGGTCTCAAATATAAACGACAGTACTTCTTACTACTCTCCGATCTTTCCTTGGCGAAGCACGGCGCGAGCGATCTCCTTGGGGTCAGTCATACCTCGAGGATCTCCTTGTCTGTCGGTTGCACCGACTCCCTCGCCGTGATGGCGATGTGGTACTTGAGCTTCATATTTCTCCTGGAAATAGAGGGTTTACATCCCGGGACGAATTCTACTCAAAGCCAAAAGCCGACCTGCGCCAGTGCTCATGAATCTCGGATCGGGCCAGATTCCGTGGCGGTGAATATCGAGCCGGTCTGCATCCCAGCAGACGGCGATGGTCGGGTCGGGATGGGGGAGTCCGTTGCTGTGATCCTCGCAAGCTGAAGACAGCAACAAAGATTGATTTTTTGTGAGAATATGTCCTGCGCCGTCGTAGAGGTACTGGAACAGGAGCCAGCCTCGGGTGCCGTGCTCCGGATCGTTACCGTCGTTCACACGCATCGAATCGTGGAAAAGGGCAAATAAGGCGACAACTTCCATGTCGACATCTTTGATTTCGCTATGGCTGATAAGCCACTGCGCGTTCTTCCACACACGGAACCAATGATCCAGTCCGTGCATACGGCTTTGTAGGACGTTCAACGTGTTCGACTCATGAAGAACATCCGCAACATAGTGCTCGGCGATCATGAATATCCCTATGGCTTGTTGTGGCTCCGACTCATCGTCAAATCGATTCCGGCTTGAGTACTCATGAGACGAGCGTCAGGCCAAACCCCTTTTCGGTGCAGATCCAGTCGATCGGCGTCCCAGCACACAGCGATGGTTGGGTCGGTACTCGTATGGCCGTCGCTGTGTTCGGTACAAGCCTCGAAGAGCAGTTCACCTTGCCAACGCGAGAGGAAATGTCCTAGATCCCTCATCTGACAAAAACGTTCCCACAGCTTATAGCCACGCTGTCCGTGACCAGGATCTCTACCTTCGTTTTGACGCATGGAGTCGTGAAACAATGCGAACAAGGCTACGACTTCCAGGTCCGCGCTCGATTCTAAACCCGTCAGCATCTGAGCGTTCTTCCAAACACGGAACCAGTGATCGAGTCCGTGAAGACGACTTTGCAGAACATTCAACGTGTGGGACTCATGAAGAACGTAGGGAACGCACTGCCCGGCGATCATGGTACCATTAGGTAGGCTGTATCGCGGGCCACCTTGACGTCCCGGGCCTGCTCGATGGTCAAGCCGAGAAGGTCTTCCTCCCTAAAGTTCAGCTCATCACTGAACCAAGGAAATACGAATTCCTCTCGACCATCTTCCAGAGTGGCGACGGCCTCTTTGTCGCCATAGCGATGATCAGAATCTTGAAATCTAACTGACACGATCTGCATGATCATGAATCTCCTAGTTTGGGGTCTTCGTCGATGGTCTCGCCCAGCAGATCCTCCAGGCGCTGAGCGAGATGCTCTGCGCGAACAGACGGATGCATCTCTGACAGCTCCTCGAGAATATCGTTGGCCATCTCGAGAAACATCGGAATGGTCTTTCCGTCGACGACATCCCACTGACGATGCTTTGGGGGACCGCCACGATGCTGGAGCACCTGCTGTTTGCGAAGTCGAGCCGTCGTGTTAGAAATGGTCATCGGAGGACCTTCGTAACCAATCCCATCGATGATTTGAGAGCGTTTCGATCCTGGGTTTTTACGGATATATTCTATGACCCTATTGGTCAGAGTGTCGCTACCTCTGTAAGTTCTGTGGTTCATGTTCCTAGTTTGGGTTGGGGTCTCAGAAAAAATGAGAACCCGTGTGAATGGATTCTCATTGGAGGTACTACTTCTTGGCGCTCTTGCTGAACAGCTTGATCACGAGCCACCAGAACGTGTTGAGCACGGCTTGCGACACCACCACGTAGAGGGTGATGGCGACGCCGAGCACAGCGAACGCTTTGATGATCTCGAACTTTGAAAGCTTGTCCTTGGGCATGGTTGCTCCTTAGATAGTAGGGGTCTCATTATACCCCGTGAAATATCCGCGAGCAAAAAAGAGAACAGCGGCAGTGGTTCCACCCGATATGTGGAAGTTGCTTATCTAGTCGGTCAAATTGCTGTTTTATCTCTTGTTATAATCCATGAATTTCCCGCGAGACAAAAAGGGAAGCCCCTGTAGGGGCTCGCCTTTAGGCGTAGATCTTGGTGTAACCGGGAACGAGGGTCGTCTCGGCCAGCTTGGCCTGCGACTCAGCAATCATCTTCTCGTAGCGTGCCGTGGTGCGGCGTACCTGGATGTCGATGATGATGGTCAGCGGGTTCTTGATGGTCATAACAATTCTCCTTAGTGGTGACAGTGGGTCTCGTTATATACCATGAAATTCCCGCGAATTGCAGGGAAAAACTAAAAACCCGTGTTAGGGGCTCTTAGCTAGATGTACCAGATGATGAAGATTCCGTTACCGAAGTCTTCCAGTGTCGGGCGAATGATGGGCTCGACAGGCTGGGAGTTGGGGTTCATGGAAATTCCTTTCATAGTGGGGTTTCATTATAAGCCATGAAATCCACGCGAAAAACTACAACCCGCGTTAGCGGGCTGCAGAGTCGGACTTGAATTTCTTGGCGTATTCCTTGACAACTTGCCTGGCTTCTTCCATCGTGCGCTCCGACGCCTCATGATGACCGAGTCGTTCTTGAATAGCGGACTTGGTGCAAAGGGTGTGGAACTTGATGGAAGGTTTCAGGAAAGAAAGCATAGGTCTCCTTTTAGTTAGGGGTCTCATTATAGTCCGTGAAATATCCGCGAAAAAGAGAAGCCGGGTTGGCTCCTCTTCTGAACTACTCTTCGATTCGGAAAATGTTGTAGACGTACTGGCCGTCTTTGCGATCGACGTGGATTCCGTACTTGCCAGGCTCGGTGACGGTTCCATCTTCGATTGCGGAGGTGAGCGCCACCGCATAGGGGTGCTCAAGTCCGAGACCGGTGATGGGTAGTTCGGGCATGGTGTCGAACTCCACGACGTACGCAGTACGGCCGTTGATAGTTTGCAACATGATGATCCTTTTGATAGAGGGGTTTCATTATAGGCCGTGAAATATGCGCGATTTGCAGGAAAAACTAAAAGCCCGGATTAGGGGCTCTTAGTCTTGGACTTAGAACAACTCGTGCAGTTCGGTCGAGCGCAGCTCGGTGTTGTATTCCTCGAGAGTCATGACCTTCGTCGTGATCTCACGCGGGCCATCCACCTTGATGATCAGGAAGGTGTCTTCGTTGATCTCAGGGCGAACGCCGTCGTTGAGAAACGTGACGATGTCGATGGTGTCGGGGGTGATACGGATACCGTGCTTTGCAGGCATAAGTAACTCCTAGGTTGTTGTATGGGTCCTATTATACGGCGTGAAATATGTGCAAAAAACCATACCCCGCGTTTACGGGGCGTGGTTTTAGAGCTTGACTACGGGCTCGAAGATGTAAGCAAAGTTGAATCCTTTGCGCAGTTCGTATTTCTTACTGAACGTCGAGAGAGTCATCTCGTCGATCTTGACTTCCTGAGTCTCAGTGTTGACGCTCACGAACACGACGGTGTCTTCGCCATCAAAGGCGTTGAACTCCATGGTGTCCGGGAGGTAATCAAGATTGAGCTTGAGGAAGCCCTTAGCGGCATCGATGACGGGCTGGACGTTATCGTCGTTCAATACAATTGCATAATTCTGAATCATAATGATTACTCCTTTTCGGGTAGTGGGGTCTCATTATACGCCGTGAAATATGCGCGAATTGCAGGAAAAAAGAGAAGCCGGGTTAGGACTCCTCTCTTGGACTACTTCTTCAGAGGTTGACATCGTTGAACAACGTGACGCTGCCCTGCTTCGTGACGTACGTCATCGCATCTTCCGTATGGTCGATGAGATGCTGCAGTCGCTCGGTGGAGATCGGAGCATTGATGTGGATGGGAATGTTCTTCTTCACCCACACCGTAGCGACGATCCCAGTGGCAACTCCAGCACCATAGACAATCTTGGTCTTGTGCTTGACGAACTTCGCCTTGGCATTGGCAATCGGGTTCTTCACGGATACTCTCCTTTGGATTAGTGGTCTCATTATAGTCCGTGAAATATGCGCGAACGCGAACCAGTATTTGATACGAATCGCGAGTCAGTATCTACTGTTTTACCAGAAATTTCCCCCCGGGAATTTTTTGGATTTCGAAAAAAGAGAGGCCGTGTTTTTGGCACGATCTCTCTCTCTTTGATAGCCTGTTAGGGACTAACGGTTATCGAGGTTTCAAACCGAAGCCAAGCGCTTTGGTATTGATCACGTCGGTCTTCTCGTAGCGGGTCACCCAGAGGATGCCGAAGATGTTGGCGGCGACGATGAGCACAGTGTCTGGGCTGATCTGCTTGAACCGATTCTTGGTCTCCATCTCGTGGATCTTGATGGTGATTTCAGTTTCTTCGGTCTTCAGCTTATGCAGCTTGGCAATGCGCTCGACGATCGTCTCGTATTCTTCGGACTTCGGCTCTAGGTTTTCCAGCTTCGAAAGCGCAGATAGGATCTCCGCATCGAGCTTGGTTTCGGTTTCGCTCTTGATAAACATTTCTCTCCTTAGGTAGGGGTCTCATTATAGGCCGTGTTTCGGCCGCGAAAACCCCTACCTTCCCTCGGTGCTGGTTACTACACCGCGAATCTCCCTATGAGGAGCATCACGATGATGGATATGACGAAGAGTGCTACGAACGTCCAGAACAGAGAGCTAGGCTTTCTCAGAGCGTCTCTGCCTGGCCGCAGGCTCCCCCGTCGTCTTCTGGACCTTGAAGACGACACGATCCTTACCTTCGAGCACGTACTCCGGATCACCCGCCAGCTCGAGGTTGAACGTTTTGCCCTCGTCGGTCTCGTAGATAGCGAGAGTCCCCTGCGCTGTAGAGCTGTTGTAGTTCGTCGAGGAGATCTGCAGGATTACACCCAGGAACGTGTCCACGGCGACGATTGTGCCAATCACCTGCTCGGCCGCGGGAAGTCCCCAGATCCCGGCGATGGCAAAATATAGGGTACCCAGGGCTGGGAAGGCCACCAGGGCGAGGAACTTGAGCCCGTTGTACAGCTTGCCGGTGATCATGGTTTCTCCATTGATGGGCTCTCTATTGGTAGACAGTTCAGAGACGACAGAGACTTCACCGTCTCTTTTGCGTTGTTGATACTACGACGGAGAGACTCGACCGAGACCCCGGGGATCCCATTCGGGTTCTCCCTGAGGAACTCCTCTCCTAGGATCACACGACGTTCGGAGTCATGCCGGATGGCGCAGAGCGCGTCTTGGTTGGTCTGAGACGTGGTGTAGACGTAGTAAACCGATCCAGCCACGGTGAAACCGAGAAGCGCGAAGATCACCATCACCCGAACGAAGAAGCTATGGAGCCGTTCGTTCCGCTCTTGTTTATACTCCTCCCATTCTTTGCGGAGCTTCTGTTCAGTCGTGAGTTCTTCGGTCATGGCAGATATGCATCCAGTCCGGTTTCGACGACCTTGCTACAGTCCTGCACAGGTGCGATTGCGTTTATCAGACCGATCGTGACATCACGTCGTCTGCGAATCTCATCCGGAGACAAGCCGAGTTTGTCGGAGTTCTGGATGTCCGCATTTGACCCCTCCCGCAGGGCCTTGATCGCGTTGTCGTGACGCTCGTTCTGATCCGCACAGGACTGTGCTCGTTGGTCCTGGATCTCGCGGATTGCGAACCCGTATCCCACCAGACCCACGGCGGTTGTCACTCCGATCAAAAGAACGACGACCCAGATCTTGCGGAAGAAGTAATGAATCTCCTTCTTCAGCTCGGTGTACCCGCCCCGCCGACCAGTGAGATCATCGCCGTGGACACGTCGTTCGCTCATGGCTTCTTCCAGAGTTCGTTGGCGACGAATATAGTGAGAACCCCTCCGATGTAACCCACCATGATGGTGCGCGCGAGATCAGGATCCTTAGCGACAAGAGTGGCGTAGACAGCTGACCAAATGATCAACAGTCCGATAAGGCTAAGACGGGTTCTGCGAGTCATTTGGTGCACTCCCCCCTCCTCTGCCTTGTTGAATTTCCCTGAGAACATCCAGACCCTGTCCAATTCCCGCTAATGTACCGAAAAACGGCAGGAAGGCGAGTTCCACTCGATCTGTGAGTGCCCAGAACACTGGAACAAATATGATGCCCAACACGCCCACCAGTTTCAGCAAGAACGCGATAGTTCGCGACCAGGCTTCGTATTGTTCCTTGTTCACCTCCCCCTCCTTAGATCAGATTGCTGCGATGGTTGGGTATTCTCGCTCGCCATTCTTGTCTTGAGAGCGAATATACTCTGTGACCCGAGCCTTGGAGATAAGCCCGGTAAGTCCCTCTAGCTCGATGACGTCGCCAAGCCCATAGTCCACGCCGTACTTGTAGTCGTTTTGCGGAGAGGTCTGACCATCGATCGCGCGAATATAGTTATGGTTCGCCAACGCGTCTTTGGCGTGTTGGTCAAGAAACGCGTTGAGTTCGTCAGGACCGATTACGTAGTAGACGTAAGTTCCCCCGCCAAGCTGTTGATATTGCTGTGTAGTGACCTTACGACCTACCGGCTCTCCCTCGGCGTCCACGATCAGAACTCGACGGGCGAATCCTTCAGGAATTGGCATAGAGGGCTCAGCGTAATGGTTCGTGATTACTCCCTTATAGTACACGTAGGCGACGTTCTTGTATGTCGAGATCGAACGAATCTCTTTGATATCCGAAATCGAATCCATTTCGGGAACCAAACGGACCAGAGGATTGACACTCTGATCACTTGTACGATCTTTACCTCGATACGTGGTGAACTTGAGGGAATATCCGGTGTCAGGATGCGCTAATTCCAGATACAGCGAGATACCCAGGCCCTCGTCGGTAGCGATCTTGGAGATACCGTCGTAGAGCGGACCGATGGGAATCGTAAGTCTCTTTATCTCCCCCGAGGTGTCTATTGGACCCAATGACAGATTAGGAATCTTTTCGAGTGCCCAATCAAGGTTTGCCGTAGCATATCCACTCACCATCGGTACCGGATTGATGACCATCTTATCGATTACATGCGCGATGAACTCGCCAGGCTTGCGTGTCTCATCGGTGTAGTCGATGATTTTGGGAGCATCAACCAAAGTAACCGGCTTTTGGAACCAGGCATATCGCTCGTTGAGGAACCCGGGCAGGGTCTCACCCACCACGGTCATCAACCCCTTCTCAATAGACTGGGTCTCGAGCGTCATAACCTCTTTGGTTCCACGTAGAGCTAGGAAGGTCCCTTCTTTTAGCTTCTCGACCATCTCCGAAGTGGCTGGAACTACAAGTTGTGTATCTCCTGCGACGGAATATCTTTCGGTCCAGATAGCGGAGACGAAGTCGTCGATGGGATCCTTTGGTAGGAACGTGTCCGTTAGGGTGTAGAGATCCATCCTACAAACCCCCGAAACGATTGAAATATGCGAGCGTCCACACTTGACCGAACTCCGTAGAAGCAATAGAGAAGACATTCTCGCCTGGCTTGATCTCAGGCCAGACCGACTCTCCAGTCATCCCCGAAAGTAGATTGATCGCGGCACCATCAGTATAAGCGATACTTTGCACCCGCTTCGCGTTTCTCACGGTACTCAGCTTGAAGTATTTGGTAGTGTCGATCGTTATCGGCTCTATCTCAAAAAGCTGGGGTTCCAGCTCCGCAACGTTCGTGATCAGAAGACCACCAGAATATGAGGGATTGTCCAGCGTACGGTCAACACGGAGCTCAAAGCCAGTGGCAACTGTGCCAACGTAGTCAAACTCAGTCTCGATCGTGCCATCGTCAACTGTCCCCTCAAGGATAGTGGCGTCGGCCTCGATGAAATCCGGTTTAGGACAGATAATCGAGACTTGAACCTCAGGATCCTGACTGAACATGTTCGGTTCGAAGCTCTCGACGTACCCCTCGATATCGACCACTGGAAGTTCCTGGCTGAAGAATCGCAGCTTGGTCCAATGCTGAGGAAGCAAATATCGATAGAGAGTCTGTCGAAGCCCGGCCATCGTTTGGGTATCGAAGTCGGGGTTCAGACCGAGGGTAAGGACGACGTTTCGCTTTGGGACCGAGCTACCTTGATACAGCTCACCCCGTCCGGTGGCGAATGGCGTCGATGCGATCTCAGCCTTTACCGGCCCTAGGCCCTCGATGTTCTTGATTTGTACCGGATCGTCGTTTGGTAAGAAACCGCCCAACGGGAGCTCTGGCGCGCCTGGCGATGCGCTGAAGACTTCAACCTTCGTGATCACGCACAGACCTCCTTTCAAAGGGTAAAGTCGGACCCCGTGGAATTGGGAAGAAACCCCACGAGGCCCGGCTATTGACTTATGGAAGCAGACCGACCACGCTCTTGAGCTGGGCCATCTGATTGTTCGTCTGTCGGTAGATTTCGATCTCAGACAGGGCTTCTGGCGAGTAGTTATTCTGCTCGAGCTGGATGATCGGAACGGCTTGGGCAGCTTGGTCTGCTGCGACAGTCTCGGCCACACTTCTCTCGGCCGAAATCGCCGCCGCCTGACCAAAGGATGCCGCCGCCGTGATCGGCGTCACGTTGGTGAGGTCGCCCAACTTCTTGGCGTCCTTCTGGACCTGTGAGAGATCCAACACCGGTGTGATAGCCGGTTCGACGTCCAGCATACCCTCCAACAAATTCGGCACGTTGCCGAAACTTGTCCGAGCGGAGTCGACAATATTGCTTACCGACGATTCCATAGCGCTTTGGACATTCCGAGTACTTGCCTCGATGCCGACGCCGAAACCTTCCATCGTCTG
>Ga0193742_1000930_pt1 | contig 18542 bp, 15 predicted proteins | sample L2c1metaG_FD_165511 | JGI IMG/M metagenome (GOLD analysis project Ga0193742, IMG submission 165511) | Soil microbial communities from a riparian zone of the East river system, Colorado, United States - L2c1 | ecosystem: Environmental > Terrestrial > Soil > Riparian zone | place: USA: East River... | reverse complement strand
ATCGTCACCGACAACGGAGAGACCGCCTACACCGACATGGGCTATTCCCAATACTTCGCCACTGACGAGGGGAAAGATAACGCGCACATCGTTCTTTCCAAGGTCGAGAAGCTCACTTCTAAAAATACCTTTCTCGTCCGTTATCATCTCGTCGGTACCTTCCGCTTCAAGGGCGGCTATGCTCCCGAGCCTATGGACGAGGCCTGCGCCAAAGAGGCCGGACTGTACGCGGGGCAGCACGGAAACCGCAATCCACAGTTCAGGGCCGATCTCTGCAAGGCAAAACAGATTCAGGTCAACGGCTCCTTCGATGTCGTGCAGGACTTCCCCGCGAAGATGCTCTAGCCGCGTAACTATTTGAGATTTTACCCACAGTCATCGGTCTGCCAACCGCCCACTAGCTTAGCCCACTCTGCCGGCTTACAATCCGCAGCTCGAATACATAATTCTCGGATGGAACGTTGTTGGAATAGCCTTCATCGTTCAATGCGTGCGTACCTCCCGGAACCCATAGGATACGATTACGACTCCGACGATAGGGACCATAAGAACCCGATCGAAACCGCCTGCGTCGTCGCCGACAAGTTTTATCCAGAACTACTATCAGTGGGTAAGCGTGCACGGATCGACCGTCTGATTGATCGGTTCGGAGTTTTCTTGCGCTACGGCTTCCCATGCAATCGACTGAAGCTGAACAGCTGTGGCTGCAGGAATTCCAAGTGCACTCGCCGCGGCTTCTTTCGGTCCGAATACACGTACGTCATGGCCAGTGATCTTCTGAAATAAAACGAGACCATTAAGATATGCGCCATATACGCTGGGATGTAGATAATCAGGATCTTCGATCGCTGGTTCGTTCTGCTGATTGATTCCATACCACAGCGAGGGCAATTGTGAGCTTCCGATGAATGGATCGGGGTTTGCTACTCCTTCCGTCCATGCACGTATCCAGGCGTCTCCTGCGGGCGCCACACCGGCAATTGAGGCGTCGTGCCGAGCAGCTGAATAGTAAGCGTTGTGATTGGCAGCGCCAAGCAGCAACAGGCTTGACTGATAGGCCGAAGAGAAGCCAGAGGCTGTGGTACTTCCGGCCAGTTGTTGGGCGAGATCTGCTCTCGGCCATGTCTCGTATAAATAAACTCCTGCATTCGGTGCTGCGGCATGCACACCCGCTTCGATCGTCTGGACGCTCATGCAGAAGCTCGCCGGGTCACTCGACTCGTCACCGCTCAGAGTATAGGGCAGAGGTCGAGTGCTGATCTCCTGCAAAACAACAGCATTCCACTTCGCCTGATCGATAACGCTGGAAGCAACAGCATAGTTGTTATGCAGGCTCGTCCTTGAAATCGCTTCGATATGCACATCGTATGAAAGCCCTGCTTCGTAAGCAAGTTCCGCGAAGATGCCCGGAATTCCACCGTATGGCCCGTATTCCTCCACGCTCTCCTGACGAAGCCCGGTCGCACCAAAATTCTCGTCGAATACCAAGGGCGATCGAGCGGTCGCACCCTGAGTTCCCCCTGAATTGTAGAGACGGACGGGAAGGTACCTTCCGTGAGTGAAACTGTCTCCGACAAACAAGATATGTTGTAGAGGTATTTGTGGTGGCGGAGCGGCTCCTGAACTGCAGCCGCAAGCGAGAGTCATGACATGAGCGGTTGCAACGGCTAATGCAGAGAAACCAGGTCTCAACGAAACCATGGCAGACAGAGAATTCGATAACTTTCGCATGGGAAGGCTCCTGATAACAGGACTGCTGGACCACATGGTCGGGGAGGGAGCCACCGGTAACGGCAAACCTTACGATGTCGTCTTGAAAAGATCAAAGCGCCCTCTTCCCGCTACACGGGAAGAGGGACCACATAACGCTTTGAGTTTGATCTGCAATTAGTTGGTAGAAGGTGGATTGATCGGTACCAGGCATATCCCAGCTTGAATCGCAGATGGATAGGCGTACCTGCCGCTCCCCGAATTGCAGATAGGTGTAGTGAATTGATACCCCAAACCCGATTGGATCGTATCCACCCAGAGCTTTCCGAGGAGGGCTACATGGGCCGTAAACGATGCGACCGAGGGACCCGCTGCGAGGTTTGGATCAATGATGGTAATGTCAATCGCCAATCCGTCCTCATAATACCCAACAAAGGAAACGCTTCCATAGAGCTGGAGTGTCTGTGAGGTTGCCCCAATGATATAGCCCTGATCGTCATTGGGAGATGCCGTCACTATCAGTGGATTAGGAGTCAGATTCGTGATTGTGATGACCAGGCCATCGCCATCTGTGCCAATGTTGCTGTCGGGCGTGTACATCATGCTCGGATAGCATCGTGCAAACCCCCAACCCGAGAATCCCTGAAAGAAGTCCGAATAAGAAACACCACAACTCCAAATATCTGGCAGAGCCTGGTCTGGAAATACGGTCCAATGGTCCGTAGTCGCAATCCAATACTTATTCCACGTGTTGTTTCCGATCGACTGGACCCACTGCGCGTTCGATGGCACGTCGGGAACCGCCGAATCGTCAGACGCCTGATACTGATAAATTTGGTATTGCGTAGGCATCAGCATTTGAAAGACAGAGATCTTGTAACCGGTTTTTGCATTTTCTAACAGTGTTCCATCCGTATCAGGAGGCCACGCCAGCGAGTTCGGTCCGGTGGAACCTATGTCTGCATAAGTAGCTTCCATCTTTCCCCAATCGGCCAGGATTGTCTTTTCCATGTTGCCCATGGTACTAAGAAGAGCCACAAAATTCGCGCTCAGCTGTGCCCAAAGCTGGGAGTATTGCACATCAAAAGGATTCGGCGAAATGGAGCCACCATCGTTGGCGATGCTCATGCCAAGATTGATTCCTGCTTCCATAATATTTCCCAGAACCGGCCCTGCTCCTGGAATGGCCTCCAGCACCGTATAAAGCACGCCTTCAAAGAGGGAGAGGATAATTCCTCCCACGTTTGTATCGTCGCCCAGTTGCTGGCCTACTTCTGCGCCAAGTTGATTCAGTAGATCGCCGTTATCCGCAAACAAATCGGAGTGAAAGCCGTTGTACTTTTCGAACATCAGCCGAATTGCGTCCGCTGCCGTAATCTCCTTTGTCAACTGATCAACAACATGTTTCCAATCCGGCCGAGTTACGTGGTCAGGGCGGTTCATCGCCAGGATCCGGCTCAGGAAGTCGGGAAGCGGCTGATCCAATATCGGATATTGGCTTCGCAAATCCGAGACACCGAGCATCAGATTGATGGCCTCATATGCCGTGGCCTCGTCGCCCGTAAATGGGGGAAAAGTCGCCGGCGGCATCGCCATGATAACGGTCAGCGGAGACGCTGGAGTCAGTGACCAGACTTCATTGGACGGGGGGCCGCTCTCCGCGGTGTAAGTGATAAGAGGCGTGTTCGGACTCGCAACGCCGCCTTTCAAATTCAGCGCCCGTCCATCGGAAACATTGATGAACATGTTCTGGTCGTTCAAGATCCATTGCAAGGTATTGTCTGTCTTTGTCGGGGAGGGAGCTGTAACGATGTAGTTCCCCGTGCTTTGGTATGGCCATCCCAGAGTCACCACGGGATTGCCTTCTGCCGCGCTTAATATGCGCCCGTCCAATGTGACTTGCCATAACTGACTTGGTGAATTGGCCTGGATCGGCGATGCCACAACATTGCTCGTCCCATCTTGAATGGTTGCTACATAGGTATTGTTTTGATCGTCGGTCAATGGACTCTGGATAAATGACCATTTCGGCACAAAGACCGGCGGAAGAGCTGCTGACCACTGCTGCCAGGCCGGGGGGCCTTCTACCGCCGGATAAACCACCATCCCCGCTCCAGCCTGCGCCACCCCTCCGGCAATGTCCAGCACCAGACCATTGCTTTGGTTTGAGATTGTTCCATCATCATTGAAAGTCCATTGCTGGGAATTGGCACCGGTGTATGGGTTCAGAACAACATAGTTTCCCGTGACCCCGTTCCAGTTAAACTCATCGCCTAAATCCAGAACGACACCGTAAGGTGAGATAACAGGAGGGTAAAGAGCGCTGCAGATATAGCCTTCGAAATATGTCCATAGAACATTGCTGGAATTTGGCTGTAAGGGCCAAAGGATGACACTTGTGCCCTGACTTCTAATGCCGCCGCTTACATTTGCCACGTAGGTATTGCCGATGCTGTCGGAGAGAGGACTTTGGATATAAAACCACTGTCCCGTCTGAGGAGGATTGCTTGCCATGATTGTGTCCTTTTCATTTGCGCTTGCAGGCACACGCCGAGTGACATATGCCGAAGAGGCATAACTCGCATTGAAGTGAAGACATCGCGCGATGCGGTGTCATAGGATTTGAAGTCGCCAACGAGCGGGACACCATGCAATACCGCAGATACATAGGAGAACGGCCAGACACAGAATGAAGGAAAGCGCAACACGGCATGAGGAGAAAATCCTCACCGAAGGGTATTCAGGGGAAGGCATGCGGAAACCTTTCCATCAGCACAGACTCGCCACAAATTGGGAAAGGATGGAGCAGGAAACAATGCTGCCGCTAAACTTTACAGCGCTCTCTGCGGAGCTCTGGACACTTTGTAGAACTCAGCCAAGTCATTCGCAGCCTAGCTATTATGCACTATACATGCAAAATTTTGCATGTCTCTCAAGTCTTCTCAAATGACTCCGCAAAAGCTCATTCAGACCGCTACGGCCCTTGCCGCCTCAATTGATGATCCAACTTCGTACGCTAGTGCGCCGGTAGACTGGCACCAAGACTGTAGCTTGGCAAATTATCAGGCGTAGACCTTGGGGTCACACCAAACGTCCGAAATCGTACGCTAACGGTAAGGGTTCAGGGCTGAGCACAGCCAACTTCCGACAAGCGGCTTTGTGAAGACTAACTAGCGACGGACAGGTATCTCCCAGTGGGGCGAGCTAATCGCGCATGACGGGCATCCAAACTAGCTGGAGAATCTCAGCATGAGTGAGTTCAAAGGCCGCGTGGCTTTGGTCACTGGCGGCTCGCGAGGAATCGGGAAGGCTATCTCTCTGGCATTGGCGGGTGCAGGCGCAGCAGTCGCGGTCAACTACCGTGAACGTGTCGCTGACGCAGACGCTGTGGTGGGTGAGATACGAGGTCACAATGGCAGCGCTGAGGCCTTGGGCTGCGATGTTTCCGTTGGCTCCTCCGTCCAGACCATGGTTCGTACCGTTGAGGAGCGTCTCGGACCGATCGATATTCTGGTGAACAACGCTGGCATCGCGGCGTCGCACGGCAACGAGACAACGGAAGAGGAGTTTGATCGCACGATCGCGATCAATCTGAAGTCAGCCTTCCTCTGTACGGAGGCGGTCTTGCCGGGAATGCGAGAGAGGCGATGGGGCAGGATAATCCACCTATCCGCGATGGGTGCTCGCGCAGGCTCCCGCAGTGTCGCGTATGGAGCCGCCAAGGCGGGACTTGAAGGTCTGACCCGAAGCTATGCTCTACAACTCGCGAAAGAGGGCGTCACTGTGAATGCCGTGGCTCCTGGCTTAATCGATACAGAGATGACTCGAATGCTCATCGACTCCGGCAGCACGACCGCCCGCATACCGGTTGGTCGCGCCGGGACCACCGACGAGATCGCGCAGGCTGTCCTGCTTGTCGTAACCAACGGCTACATCACCGGCCAGACCATCTCGGTGAATGGCGGCGCATCGTTCTGCTGAAATGGACGGCCACAGGCCCACTGCACACATCTCTAAAACGGCGGTTTCGGAGGCTGACCGATCAGTACTCCGAAGTCGAAGTCGGCTGAGCGGAAGCTATGGTGGCTGGTGGCAAGGCGGAAGACGCCACGCCTCGCATTGCGCAAACGCTCCGCGAGTACACAGGTCCAGCTTCCAGACCACAAGCGGCATCTTCGTTCACTGCGAGACTGTTAAGCCGGTCCCTTTCGCAAAGAAGTAATTTAAAGAGGCTGAATGTCGGATGCCTGCCAGCCCTTAGGCCCCTTAATCACATTGAACTGCACAGCCTGACCCTCTTGGAGGCTCTTGAAGCCGCTCGAGGTGATTCCGGAGTAATGTGCGAAAACGTCTTCGCCGTTTTGACGGCTGATGAAGCCAAACCCCTTGGCATCGTTAAACCACTCCACTGTTCCTTCTTCCATAGTGTTTTCCTCGGTTCTCATCTGTTGCCATGCTCAGTCAAATTGGCGTTCGGGTCGCATCTTTGCTGAAACCAAACTTGTTCCCGTGCAAGGTGTTTGCATATTAGCACCCGCTCGTCAAATTGTGGCGTCCACAAAATCCTCGAGAAGCAGCGGCTTCTTCCACTACAGTCCAAGGTTGTCGTTCACCGCGATCTCGATATCCTGGTCCGAGCCCAGATAGCGCTCTGTAGTCTGGATGGACGAGTGCCCGAGCAGGAATTTGATCTGCTCGAGATCCCCACCGTTCTTCCAGCACAACTTGGCGCAGGTGCGGCGGAGGTCGTGGGCGCCGAAGTGCTCGATCCCGATTTGCTTCGATGAGTGTTCAACTATTGACCAGATCGCCCAGTCGCTCAAAGTGTCGCGATTGATCTTCCCGCTCTTCGAGACCGACCGGAGCAGCCGGCCATCTTTAATTTCCGCCGCGGTCATCCAGACATCGATTCCCTTCTTCACCCAGATCGGGATGGCAACCGTTCGGATTCTCCGGCCTTTACCCTCGAGATCCGCCAGGACCCACCGACCCTCCCTTTGCTGGATGGTTTCGACATCGAGCTCGGCCAGCTCATTCCGCCGGAGCGCGCAGCCGACCAAAAGAGCCAGGATGACGTAATCTCGCTTCCCTTTCAGGGACGAGCGGTCGGGGACGGTCAGCAGGTCTTTGGCCTGCTCCCGGGTCAGCCAGTTTCCCAGCCGAGTTCCTTTCTGAGGGATGTTCGGGATGTCGGTCAGACTGGCTGCCTCCTCCTGGCCGATCATCCCAGCCCGGCGAGCTTCGCCGACCATCTTCCTCACCGCCGAGAGCCGGACATTAATAGTAGAGGGGGACAAAGACTCCAGGGTGGACCGCCACTCCATCAACAGCTCCCGGGAGAGAGGCCGGCTGGCTGTTGCTTTGCAAGTTATTTGGCGTAAATATTTGCACGCTATTTGGCGTATATTCAGTGCATGCAAACGGTGGGCGAGCTGTCCTCTGCGAGTCGGGATCTCGCTCTGCAGCGATTCCGGTTGCTTGAACCCCACTTGGAGCATGACCGACCCCTACGGGTGATCGCAGCAGAGGCGGGAGTTCCTTTTCGAACAGTGCAGCGCTGGGCCGCTCAGTACCGAAGATTCGGGCTGGTGGCTCTCGCGCGCAAAATGCGGGGAGATAACGGAGTACGTCGTGCCGTTTCAGCCAACCTCAAGGCGGCAATCGAGGGCCTGGCACTCGAGAGACCTCCACTTCCGATCACCTCGATATATCGTCAAGTCAAACAGTTCGCAGCTTCCACGGGTGAGAGCACGCCGAGCTACTGGACTATTTATCGTGTCGTCCGTGACCTACCGGAAGGTCTCCTCACGCTCGCCCACCGGGGCAACAAGGCATACAGTGAAAGCTTCGATCTCGTTCATCGGCGCGAAGCGTCGAAGCCAAACGCCATCTGGCAAGCCGATCACGCGCAACTCGATATTCTTCTTCTTCGGGAAGACGGGACGACAGCGAGGCCATGGTTGACCATCGTGATCGACGATTTCAGCCGCGCGATCGCCGGCTATTATCTCGGGTTCGATCCTCCGTCTTCTCTTCGCACCTCTCTTGCCTTGCGCCAGGGGATTTGGCGCAAGGATCATCCACACTGGCATATCTGTGGGATCCCCGAGGTTCTATATACCGACAACGGTTCAGATTTTACGTCGAAGCATCTGGAGCAAGTCGCGGTAGACCTGAAAATACGACTGATCTTCTCCACGCCAGGCAAGCCTCAGGGCCGCGGCCGAGTTGAACGATTCTTTCGAACGATGAACGAGATGTTCCTGTGTGACCTAGACGGTTACACGCATCGAAGCAGCCGAAAGCCCAGGCTAACGCTCGGGCAATTAGAGGGTCTGTTTCGTACGTTCCTCCTAGATGTCTATCAAAAACGCGCAAGCTCTGAAGGTCGGCTTGCACCCTCCGAGCGCTGGGAACACGGTGGATTCTTGCCGCGTATGCCTGAATCCCTTGAGCAACTCGATCTTCTGCTCATGCAGGAAATCCGTGCACGTAAGGTAAGACGAGACGGCATTCACTTTCAGAGTCTGCGCTACCTGTCGCTTACCTTGGCAGCCTACGTCGGCGAAGATGTAACGATTCGTTTCGACCCGCGCGACATGGGCGAAATACGCGTCTTTCATCGAGACCGCTTCCTCTGCCGGGCCATCTCCAGCGAGTTGGCAGGCGAGACGATCCCTTTGCGGGACATCATTCGGGTGCGAAATCGACGCCGGAAGGAATTACGATCTATCCTCCACGACCGACAGAAGTTGGTCGACACGCTTCTGCAGCTCAAACAAGGTCCAGCCCCGGAGGAAGTTCATGCAGTTGCCGCTGTCGCAGACACGCCCGCAGTCCGCATCAAACGCTACCGAAGCGACTAGTGGCGGCTTCATTGAGACCGTCGAGTATGACCGATTTATAGAGTTCTGCGATGCCTGCAGGCGATTCCGATACATTGGCCTCTGCTACGGTCCTCCTGGAGTTGGAAAAACGCTTTCGGCGTTTCACTACAGCCGCAGCGAAATGATCGTCTCATTTGATCGCTGGACCTCACAGTCGCGAGACCAGCTTCCCATAAACACCATCCTGTACACGACCGCCGTCATCAATACACCATCCAGAATTGCTTCCGACATCGGCATGGCTCGCGAGAGACTCATGGGCATCGCGATGAACCCTATCCGGCTGGAGGCCAAAGAGGTGCTCGAAGCCATACGCCTTCGTGATGAAGCGAGCCGTAGAGAAATCTTAAACAGACCTGGATGCTCTCCATGTGATCGGCCACCGGTCGATCCGACCTACTTCAAGACGTTTGAACTCTATGAAGCCCGTAAGAAAGCGATTCCGGACCCGACGACACTCATCATCGTCGACGAAGCGGACAGGCTGCAGATGAACAGTCTCGAACAAATGCGGTCCATCTTTGATGAGGGCAAGGCAGGGATGGTCCTGATCGGCATGCCGGGAATCGAGAAGCGTATAGCTCGATTCCCTCAGTTCTACTCCAGAATTGGTTTCGTTCACGAATTCCGCGCACTCGATTCTGTCGAGATGCAGAGGCTACTGGAACAGCGCTGGACCCCTGTCGGCGTTAAACTCCCGAACGAGCAACTCTCACCCGAGGTCATCGCAAAGCTGATTAGAATGACTGGTGGCAACTTTCGCCTCCTGACCCGAATCCTCACCCAGATCGAACGAGTGCTCGACGTAAACCAACTTCGCACTATCTCGACTGAGGTCGTCGAGGCAGCGCGAGACAGTTTGGTAATTGGTCAAGGATGACCTCATTAGCCCGCCACGCGCCAAATAACTTGCAAAAATCTACGCCAGATAATTTGCCAAGCTACACACTTATGTTCGCAATAATCCGCTCACGGGTACCGATCCCACGGGAAATGCTTGTGTAAACGGCGTAGATGATGATCGTGGCGGCGAATCCTGTGCAGAGGTGGCTGCTAATGACGCTCTGTACTCGCGATTAGGCCTTGCTTCGGTGACGGTAACGGCAGACTTATCTATAAAGGATCCTGGTATAGTACCGGGGTCTCTCGGAATTGACGCGCTCCTTACAGTGTCTGGCCTGACCGATCTGGCGGCGTTGGGTATGCGAGGGGTTGGCGCTCTGTTGGAAGGTTCCGGAATCCGAACGCTTGGTCGCTTGACGGACCTTTCGACACTGAACGCAGCTGAACGACTGGTCGCCGACGAACTCACTGCCAACGGGAAGATAGTTCTTCCGATTGCAAGATCTACCGTTTCTGGAGCAAGAACTGCCGATCTCTTAGTAGACGGAGTCAAGACCGAAATCAAAACCGTTGTAGCTAATGGACCGAACTCTATTAAAAATGCTATCGAGGCGGGCAGTCTGAAGCCAGGGGTAGGTGAAATAATAGTGGACGCTCGCGGCTCCAATTCAACAGCCGATTCGGCTTTCAACCAAATGAAACGTGCGATGGGTAATTCTGTGCGGCAAATCGGGAATACTAAAATCACAATAATGACTAAGGATGGCACGCATACCTATCAAAATGGGTTCCTCTATTTTGGCCGATAGGAAGATATATTGCCTGAGTCTAAGTTCGAGAAATGACTTGTAGCAACAATAGATCACGCAATAATGATTTGATGCGTTAATATCGTGATCCAAGGAAGGCGTTTTTCAGTCATGTCGATCTCCGCACTCGTGTATAAAAATCGAAGTCTTAGCCAAGATGACAGAGCTCGGATAGGTTCCAAGGATCTAGATACCGGCCAGCCTCTACTACGAGCAGGGGATACTTACTATTCACAATTTGCCGCGAAAGAACTATTCATCGGTAATTTATTGAGTGTTGCCGCCCTGAGGCGTGAATTGGAGCAAAACGCTCCCGAAATGAGTAAGAGCATTAGAGAGTTTGTTCTATCCAATGGAACTCTGGTGAGTGTCGCGATAAGTGAACCGAATGTCTCGCGAATCGCCTCGGAATGCTCAGATCTGCTGGACGTAAAACGATTCAATTTGAGCGAATACCTCAGAAATTTTCTTACGGATTTGAACGACATGGCGAAAATTGCGCTTAATGAAAACAGCCCGATAGTACTCGTGTGATCGTGGCTGTGCCTCGGGCGGGTGCCCATACCCCAAATAACCCCGGGGTTGATTTGGGGTATGGGGGACGGGGTAAAGGCGCGGGATTATGGTCGAATCTACCGTTCGGCGACAGCCAACAATGCATTGTCTGTACTGCCGAAGCGCCCAACAGTCCTTAATTGATAGAAGCTTTTGACCGACCGCGGGATTGCGCCAGCTTATAGCCAGCTCGGCCGTTTCCTGCATTGGAGAAAAGGTAAAGACAGCTCCGCTCATGGAGGGGAGCGGGCTTTCTAAGTGGCGAATAACTACCTTGTACGCCTCATCTGCTTTCGGGTGGCAAATGCTGGAATTCGTTACGCCACCAACGCGATGCGCCACGCCGCCACGAAAAGCTTATCGTGATCTCGGTGTCCTTATCGCCTGCTCAACGCTCCAGTCCCCATTCATTGATGAGATGGAAGCCGCGGTCGAGCAATGGATAATGGCTGGGCAACTGAACACGGCTGAGATGCAGGGTGCCATCGGCCGAGGCGTGCTCGCCCGTCGGCGTCAGTACCAGATGAGCTGGGTCGGGCGTGGTGAGGTTGTAGAGGATGGAATGGTCCTCTTGGGACAGGTGTAGCGTGTGCTTCTTGTCGTCGACCTCGAAATCGGCTCGCCAGAGAACCCCGGAAGAGTCGCGAAGCATGACGTGGCCGCTGGGTTCCAGGAAGATGTCGATCACGGGCAGGCCCTCCCCGGTAGGAATTGATTTGGGTGTGGTTTGACCGTTAGCAGTAAGGGTGGCGGAGTCGACGTGCCACTGACCGCTGAGTGGCGAGGGATGTCGAAGGTTGGCACGCTGCCGCACATCTCTTCTGTAGGACATCAGCACGAAAGGTAGACAGTGCGCGAGCAGCATAAGCTCAACCACCAAAGTAGCGATGCGGAATCTGCGGCGTTGGGTTGGAGGAACCCAGATTCCTGTGGGTGCGGCTGGTTTGCGTCGCCAGAAAAAGTCGAACAGGGCCCGCAGGTCCGGAACCGTGATGGCGATGGAGAACAGCAGCAGATGGGCCGCGTGGATCTTGACTGGCATGTCGAAGAACACGTTGAAGAGCAGAACGTTGGTCGTGACGAAGCCTGCAAGCAGCGCTCCAGTAAGCGCCGTGCGGCGAAAAAACAGCAGGACGGCTGCCGCGACCTCAGCGGCGCCGCAGATCATCTCATAGCCAGGGTGGAGCGCGATGAGTGTCCAAAGCAGCGTGTTGGGCGAAGTGTTGCCCAACGGCTCATTGAGCACAGCTAAGGACGGCGGAGCCATTTGTAGAGGAAAGAGCTTCACGAAACCGAAACTAGCCAGGGCGAAGACCAGCGTGAGGCGCAGAATGAAACGTAGCCACGCAGCTGCGGTCTGGTATTCGAGACGGCGTCTGTCTATAGCGGTCCAGAGGAGCGCGGCGGCCAAAGCGTAGACCAACATCACGCCCAGCGTGACCCAGTCGATGAGAGTGTCACCTGAGCCGGTGGGATGCAGGTGCGCCGCGACGCCGGTGACGTGGAAGCGGTGTTGCACCAGCCACACAGCCGGTTTTAACGGGGCCAGGGAGAGCCCCCAGGTGATATAGCGCCCAATTAGGGGAAGCAGGTCCAACGTGCCGCAGCAGCCGAACGCGTAGATCAGGAGATAGCAGAAGGCGAAGCGAAAACCGAAACGGCCGAGAGGCGTCCAGCGCACAGCCACATGAGTTGTTCCTGCAGGCGCGAGAGTGCCCCCAGAGAACGCAGGTACATCGGGAATCGCAGTGGCTTCATTCATGATCGGGCCTCGTTCGAAATGATGGGGCGATTGCGTTTTGGCTTACCCTTCCGGCGTCCTTATCGGGCTCTCCAGGCCTTCGCCCTTAACACCGTTGGATCTTACTATGAAGATTACTACATAGCTAAAATAGCACACCCATTGACCCCATCAGGAGCACGATCGCCCGCACATAGCACTTCTCGTCTACACTCGTTGGTTGAAACCCTACTTCGGCGACATTCCTTCAGCTCTCCATTACGGCGAATCTCTTCCTTCTAAGGAAAGCGTGGGCAAAGCATTATGCAGTCCAAGGACGTTGGATTGGTCCCTGGATGTCGGCGACCTCATCGACAGGCTCAGACCACTCTTCGCGCAGCTCTGAAGCGAAGCTCTTCGGAATTGAGTTCTCCGATCTCCATGTCTCGAAAGAAGACTCTGTAAAGCCCCGGTGTGATCAACTCGACGCCTAACTCTTCGAAGCGGAATACTTCGCCGATGAAAACTCTGTTCTTGTGCCAGCTGATGTCGCCGCTATTGTTGACTCGTCGCAGCAGGAGACCTTTCGGGTACGTGAACTCTGGCAACTTACGCGGCAAGCGGATCGAGCTTGGGAGGTAGAGACTCGCGGGGACTTGATTGTTTACGCCTCATGCGGGCGCTCGTTGTTGAACACGTAGCGAAAGTTATCGAATCGGCTCTGCTGACCCATCTGTGATGGCTCGCAACGCATACAACAGCATCGACCGCAACAAGGATGAAGACGGACAACCGCAACGCTGCGAATACACCCATGAGGCAATCATCGCCTTTGGTGAAGGCGCTGGCACCATCACTAAGGTCTGCACTGAGAAGGCCTGTGCGGTTCATGGTTTCCGTCATGTTCCGACGTTTACCCCTGAACAAGTCGCCACACAGAAGCAGCGCGTCAAAGAGGAGAAAGCACGCGTCAAGAAGATGACAGAACGCAAAGCCACCTTTGAGGGCATCATGAGCCATCTTCCCCACGGCCCTCTAACGATCAGCTTCGCTTCCTGCTTCGCGCCCTCGTCTATCATTCCTGCGTCTCATCCTCTTCCCTCGGTTCATAACTGGCGACGAGCCAAAAGACGATACCGAGAGCCAATGTCGCCCCGGCAAGAGACGCAATCACACTCGGGGTCGTCTGATAAAGATCGAGAATAATGAACCTTCGCACCAGTGCGAGCAGCGCAATCAACACGACGGCTCTTACCTGAACGATTGCGCGGCGATGGTGCTTGACGACCAATAAGGTGTGTTTGAATTCGAGGGCAATGAGTACCGTGAGGACCATCCCGAAGAGGTTTTGGAAGACTTGAGGATCGGCGGGATTGATCACATGGCTTCCGGCAAGTTTCAGCGTATGCAGCAACAACTGCCAGCCGGCGAGCGCTATGATGACAGCGATCACGAGCGTAAGGATCGCTACGATCGTCTGTTCGAACCGTTCATAGAGCGACAGTGTTTTCCATTTGGTGCGCAGAGTGCCAAACTCGGATGCGAGCGTGAGTATTTTGTTCGTCACCGGCTCTCCGTCCCTCATTCCACGATCCGAATGCCGACTTCGTCGAGGTGCAACAGCAGGTCGGCTGGATCCTGGTAGACCCGATAGGCCCCCACCTGCTCCAGTTCTTCTTTTCCATAACCACCTGAAAGCAAGCCAATTCCAAGACAGCCAGCTCTCCGAGCAGCCAATAGATCCCAAACACTATCTCCAACGACCATTGCTCTTGTGATGGGTACATTGAGTCGCTGGGCCGCAGCAAGAAACAGATCCGGATCTGGCTTTGCGCGTTGAACCTCTTGCCGTGTTATGACTGGAATTTCCGGTCTCACTCCCAATCTTTCTAGAGCCGATCGCGCACCTTCTGGGCGTCCGCTGGTTGCAATCGCGTAAGGGATATTGTCTCGACTCAGTTGTTGCAACAGTTCGCGAGCACCGGGAAGCGGTTGAATCGCGCTCTGATAGCGTTCGTACGCTGCGGCGTGGCGCTTCTGAAGTTCCTGAGCCTGTTCGGAAGTTAGCCGCTGCCCGATCTCACGACCGAGAGCCTGAACCAACAGACCGCCACTCATGCCGATGCGACGATGAATACGCCACACAGCCAGGGAAAGACCTAACTCTTCAAGCGCCTCGTGCCAAGCGAGTACATGTTGATAGACGCTGTCGATGAGCGTGCCGTCAAGATCGAAGAGCAACGCTGGGGTGTGATCGCTGTCTAGATTCATGAGGTCGGCGCTCCGGAGGCGACGAGCTTACTCCTTAGCTTTTCAATCTCCGCCATGCTCTTTTGGTATTCAAGCAAGGACGAGATCATGGAAGAGAGTTGGCGAGCCGTCTCCGCGTTCTTATTGAGGTATTGAATGTATGAATCGGAGATGGGGCGATCCTTATTCCGATTCAGGTAGTGGATCGCAGCCATTGTATTGACCGATAACTCCTTCACCAGGGGCAGCATTCGCTCTACCGCCTGTTCCTGCAATTCAGAACCGGACTTCTGAGTTTTACTCAACTTCTCGATGATAAGGGCCATATTGTCGACGTGTCCCTTGACCTTGGCCAGCATAAGCGCATGTGTCACCCAATTCGTATCGTTCAGGATAAGCGCCTGGGTCTCATTAGCATCGCTCGCCAATTCAAGAGCTTCGTCGCTTGCATCTGAGAGAAGCTGCGTCAATTGCTGGTTTTCGGGCCGCGTGACGTATGCCGCCAGCGACAATTGGAATAGGAGCAGACTAGCTAGAACCCCTATGACTCGAAGCATGTTTTGCTTGTGGGCGATTCTCATATTGGACCATCCTCTTCCCACACTCTCCGTCAGAGTGACTGCAGGCCCATTGGCAACGACGGCCTTGCAGTGCCGCTAAACGGTGTGCTCCTTGAGGATCAACTTCAATCCCAACTCGCTGACACGGTTTCTCCCGACTGCGGCGCGTGGACGACATAGGAACTTACCTGTGGTTTGTTCCAACTTTCCCTCTCATCAGCCCTCCATTCGGGACATTTGGATTGAGGGCCTCGTAGCCAACTCACAAGTCGCGAGGCCCTTCTCTTAGGCAGCTTGCCTTTGAACATCCGTCTGAGACTTGGCATCATCTTGAATTGGAATTGAACGTCGTTGTTCTTTTTGTTGCGGAACCGGAACTGTGACTTCAAGCATCCCATTCTGGAACCTCGCGCTAGCGTGCTCCACTTCCGCTCCTTCAGGTAAAGGAATGCTTCGATAGAAGAGTCCATACTGGCGCTCTGTTCGTTGCACTCCTTTATCTTTCTCGTCGTGTTCGACTTTGCGCTCTCCTTGAATCACGAGCGCATCATTGGCGACTTCGACCTTTACATCGTTGACCGATAGACCGGGAAGTTCGGCGCGGACATTATATTTACCATCGTGCTCGGAGACTTCGATGGCGGGCGACCAACCCGTTTGGCCTCCAGCGTCTCGTTCCAACCCGAATTCCTGGATTACGCGATCCATCTCCTCGGTCATTCTTCTCATGAGGGAAAATGGGTTGTTGGTGAACAATTCCTGTGGTGTGATTCCGAAGCCGAGGACGGAGGATCGTCTGCGGGGAGAGATACCGGCTTCGTTAGAGCTACGTTGTGTCGATGGCCCCTGTTGCTCGTTGGGCCTTACTGTCAAAGACTTCTGATCATTCTGCGCTGCCATAGCAAGCTCCTTATTAGGTTTTGTTCACCCAATACGGAACATCTCCGGGTAGTGGTTGATTCACACTATGGGTCGGTAACAGTGGTCCGCGATGGGTCCAGCCGATCACACCACGAAGCCCAGATGTACTGTCCGATTAGGCGATGTTTGCAAGCGTCGTATTCAGCTCGAGCGCGGATGCAATCCCGCCTCGCACTGAAAGACGTTCCCGAGGTCATACTCAGCGTGCTATTGAAGGGAAAGAGAATCGTGCCATGAAACTATAAGTCCAACTGACTTGGATGTCTCCGCCCGTAGCGACTAACCGAGTGAAACCGCTGCTTTTGCGAGTAATTCGATACGACCACGATCTCATCCGACGAGTTCAGTCGAACACGTCGATTCCTCAGACATCCCTTGAGCCGTGGTGTAAAAGAAGACTTCTCATAACGGGAGCAGCAGCATTGAAGTGCGAAACGCCTCTGCGCTTTAAGCCGGAGTGCCCCCGCAGGAAACGTACCGATTCGAATTGCACGAAATGGACTTAACGGTTGCGCTTCTGATTCGGAGTCACATCCAGAAAAGGGGACATCTCGAATAGACTTGGGACGAGGTGAATGGAGGGAACGTTGCCTGTGGAATTGAATTATTTGCTGTTCTCGAACCCTTTTGATGCATTGTGAACAGAGCACTGACGTTTACTAACGGGAAGATCAAGAAGCCTTAAAGTGGTGTCGGTTTATACCCAGCTTCCTTATTTTTGATTCGAGGGTTTGGCGAGGAATGCCCAGCCTAATGGCAGCGCCGGTTGGACCCCCAATTACGCCTTCGGATTCGCGAAGTGCGGCTTCGAGCATTTCTCTTTCGTGCTCGACGAGGTCAGCAACCAGCGGAACAGACTTCGCAGCCAGCCTGGGAGGCACGCGCGTCAGCCAGGCTTCATCTACGAAGAAAGTCTCCCCTTCAGATAGAATCATCGCCCGCTCGACTACGTTTTGCAACTCTCGGATGTTGCCTGGCCAGTCATACGTGCGGAAGAGTTCCATTGACTTCTTGTCTATGTTTCGAATCTTCTTACCTGCTTTTTGGGCGTAACGGTCGATCAGGTATTCGACCAACAACGAAATATCACCAATGCGCTCGCGCAACGCGGGTAATCGAATCGGAAAAACATTGAGACGGTAAAACAAATCCTGACGGAACGTCCCTTCAGCCACCGCTGAGGGCAGGTCTCGATTGGTCGCCGCTATCACCCGCACGTCAACCGAAACGGTTTGAGTACCGCCCACTCGCTCGAATTCCCGCTCCTGAAGAACTCGCAGCAATGCGACCTGCGTCTCTGGAGGAAGATCGCCTACTTCATCGAGGAAGATCGTTCCTCCATCGGCCGATTCGAAACGGCCCAGGCGACGCTGACTCGCCCCCGTGAAGGAACCTCTTTCGTGGCCGAACAGTTCGGAAGCAATCAGCGATGCGGGAATCGCCGCGCAATTCACTCGTATGAAAGCACGGTTTGAACGCTTCGACCGGTTATGAATTGCGCGAGCAATCAGTTCCTTTCCCGTTCCGGTCTCACCTAAAACCAAAACTGTGGAATCGGTAGGAGCCACCTTCGAAACTTGAACCAATACTTCGCGCAAAGACTCGGAGGACCCGACGATTTCCTCGAACATGGATGAGCGTACGATGTCTTCGCGCAACGCAACGTTTTCGTTTCGTGTCCTGTCTTCGGCGCGTTTGCGATCATCGATGTCGGTTCCCGTCGCATACCAGCGCACCAAGTGTCCCTGTTCGTCGCGGAATGGGTTGTAGCGGATGAGGAACCAGCGATACTGCCCGTCCTTCCCCCGTTTTCTCTCTTCAAATTCAAACGGAAGGCCGCGCGCCAGAGCGGCCTTACGCTCGTCCCGTATTCTCTCTACGTCGTCCGGATGGATGACCCGTTCACGAGCTTGTGGAGAACACAGGTCTTGGGCAGTGAGGCCGACATAGTCGAGAGATGATTGGTTCACGTAGAGCACAACGCCGCTCGGGTCCAGGACGGCAATGCTCTGCGGAATAGCATCGGTAATCCGGCGAAGCTCCAGCTCGTCCTCAAGGAGTTTCTTCTCCGCTCTTCTTCGATCTTCGATGTCGGTATTGCTTCCAAACCACCTGACGAGGTTGCCTTCAGCGTCGAGCTGTGGAACTACACGTATGAGGAACCATCGGTACTCTCCGTCATATCGCCGGATACGGGTTTCCAGTTCACCTGGTTTACGGGCATCCACCAAGGCGAGCCATTCACGAACGAGACGATCGAGGTCATCGGGGTGAATGGCTCGCCTTG
>Ga0193742_1000929_pt1 | contig 18561 bp, 17 predicted proteins | sample L2c1metaG_FD_165511 | JGI IMG/M metagenome (GOLD analysis project Ga0193742, IMG submission 165511) | Soil microbial communities from a riparian zone of the East river system, Colorado, United States - L2c1 | ecosystem: Environmental > Terrestrial > Soil > Riparian zone | place: USA: East River... | reverse complement strand
AATATATGCAAATCTATTAGAGCGGGGAGCGGGGAGCGGGGAGCGGGGAGCGGGGAGCGGGGAGCGGGGAGCGGGGAGCGGGGAGCGGGGAGCGGGGAGCGGGGAGCGGGGAGAACGCAAAAAAACCCGTTAACCTTTTCAGGCTAACGGGTTACGTTCGCAAGGTATCTTAGTCGCGAGGGTCTAAAACGAATTCGGCCAAATCGTTGTCGAAAGTAACGTTATCGGTCAAACCCATGATAGTATACTTACGTTCAAGGGATTGCGAGCGGAAAACGTTAGGATCGGATTTGACAGCGGCAAGAATCCATGCCATCGCGTCGGGAGATACACTGGCGTACCTTGCGTTAGTAAATGTGGCATGCATCCTAGCGTTATCGATGTCGCGGAAAGCATCGTTAAAGGCTCGATTTTCGGCGACGTAACCCTTGAAATCGAATTTGTGGACGATGGCCACGTTTTTTTCATAAAGATGAAAAATCGTGTTCATGTCCACAACGTAAGACGCGACGTTGGCAATTTGCTTGATCGTCATAGCTGAAATCCCCTAGATTGAAGAAAACTTGACCGACTATCTAACTATAGGCCACGAATTAACAAAAAAATAGGCAAAGCTTTGCTCAGGTGAGCAAGGCTTTGCCTAGTGGACGTTAGGTTAATTTAACAAAATCCGAAAATTTTCCGAATATCATCCCCTTCGATGATTGTTCGCTGATGATCCTGAATCTTGATGATTCGGATAGGGTACTTGTCTCCATATGCTTTACGGTGTCTGGACAATGTGACGGCTAGATCCTCCATATTGTTAACAGTGCTTCCGTGCGTCCATTCCCCCTGACTGTCAGACAATGTGAATTCGACTCGGTACTTAATCATCTGAAATCCCCTTGATTAAAGAAAACTTGACCAACTATCTAACTATAGGTCATAAAAAAGCCCTATGTTGCATAAATGCAACATGGGCTAATTTTGCAGGGATCGGGCGGATTACATGGAACGGTGGAAACGAATCATACTGAGAACACCCATAACGACATCCTTATCGGCGGTGCTATAGGCGTGAGGTTCGGTAATGATCTTTTCGAGATAGGTCCTAACGTCGGTATCGAAGTGTTTCCAGAGAAACGCGGAAGTGACAGCGGCAAGCAATGTTGCTTGCTTTGTTCGCATCACAAAGGCGATTTCCGCGTCGATGCCCGTTTCCTCGCGAGCGGACATTGTTCGGTAATGCTCGCGAGCGATTTCTAGATTCTTTTCAATATCTCTCATCTCGAAACGCATAACTTTTCCTTTTGAGAAAACGTGACGGGGAAGGATGCGATAACGTCGCGGTCAAACGACGTTATCACTAGGTTAGCTGAAATCAAGATGCGAAACATCGGCCAAAGCTAGTTTGGTCTCAATGGTTTCAATCTTGACGACGCGGGCCGCACGGGTGCGTCCATTAATGCGGACACCGCTAATGATTGTTCGGATCGCATGATCCCGTTGGAAATTGGTTCCCACGTTATCGTAATGCGTCCATTTGCCATCGGCAAGATACTGTAAACGATAGGTAATCATTGTCCAGACTCCGAATTGTCAAAATGTCCTCCGAACCGAGCGATCATTGTATCAAATTCCCTAGCCTCAAAATACCTAGTTGTGAATTAGCACCAAAATCTAATAGAGAAAAATGATGTATTTTTGAAACGACCCTTGCAATAGGTTCCCATAAATGGGTCTAAATTAGCCCCGACAAATGCCCCAACTTGGATCTAGGGCCCCAAAATATAGGTTAAGAGTAATCCTACCATAAGGCTCGAAAACCCGTTAAAACGTCGTTTAGACCCCTTCCTGGCGATTGTGCTTAATTAAGCTAGTTTATGTCGAATTTTGCATCCACGAATCCACATATAAACACCCTCTCGCGCGTGACGTGGGTTTATTTAATGCACATATGTACACATGTACCTATGTATACCTGTACATATGCTTAAATTGGCACATGATTCTAGCTAAAATGTCACTTAGATGCTTCTATAAGAGTGTACCGATGAGTTTTCGGGCCGAGGGCCGAGGGCCGAGGGCCGAGGGCCGAGGGCCGAGGGCCGAGGGCCGAGGGCCGAGGGCCGAGGGCCGAGGGCCGAGGGCCGAGGGCCGAGGGCCGAGGGCCGAGGGCCGAGGGCCGAGGGCCGAGGGCCGAGGGCCGAGGGCCGAGGGCCGAGGGCTACCAGGTATTGATACCAGGTACCTCTGTCCCATGTCCATAAGCGAATGGGAGTGAACAATAAAAAAGACTCGCGAGCCTTTTGGGCTCGCGAGTCTTTGAAGTCTAGTCGCAAGGTTCGGATAGCTTACTTGACGCTGGGTTTGCGGGTCGGCTTGACCTTAGCCCGAAGTTCCTGGGTTTCGGCCAAAAGGCTATCGTAGTCAGTGTTCAGGCTCGCGAGCATCTCGCGAGCCTTTGCGAAATCGGTTCGCAAGGTTTCGATTTCGGCCCGAAGGGTTTCGTTGTCGGCCCGAAGGGATTCCGTATAATCCCGCAGGGAATCGCGGACGGTGTTAAGATTAACCTCGTCTCCGGCGGCGAATCGGAGGGCGTCGGCGATGGCAATCATCTCCGGGGTGTCATCGTAGCCGGCTTCCGTAATCGTGACTTGATTGACCAAGACGGAGCGATCCCGGGCGGCCGGACCTTTGTTTTTCTTAGCGTTTTTGGCATCCGAGTACATATTCGGATTCGCCAGGAACGTTGCCCAAGCCGCTCGAAAGGCCGGGCCCTCGACCCCGCGTGCATTGCCACCGTCCATATCATCCCGCAGGGCCGAGTACATAGCCTCAAGAGCCAGTTGACCCACGGTGATGTAAGGCTCATCGCCGCCGCTCTTTTCCTTGCGGAATTCCGCCATCACCGTCGGCATCGCATTACGCATGCGATACCGGCGGATTTTGTTCTTTTCCATCCCGAAATGGACGACGGCCTGTGCGTCGGTCAATCCATTGGCGTCGATGAAATCGCCGATTTCCTTGCATTTCTCGAATTCGTTCAGGTTCTTTCGGCCAAGATGATCCGCCATGATGGCGGTTTTCTGGCCGATCGTAAGACCCCGATAGACGAGCCCGAAGATCGTAGCGAACGGCAGGGTTTCGGGACTAGCGTCCAATCCTTCCGCGACCCGCCGGTCGATTTCGAGCTTGCGGATATCTGACATCATGGTGAAACGGAGATTACCGACCATAACCAGATACGATCCGTCCGGCTCGACATGGAAAGCCATCGGATCGCCACGCTTTTCCAAACCCTTTTCTTTCAACGATCGGAAAAGATGCTTGTTGTTCTCATACTTATATGAGGCATCATCCCGAACGTTGAATTTCCGCGACGCGACACCGATGGTGAACGGAATGGCGGGTTCCCAGATGGGATCGGGGATCGTCGCCAACTGATTGGCCTTTTGCGATTCCGCGTCGGAATCGGTAGCCAGGTTGATAAGAACGCTTTCGGTCGAATTACGCTTCGGCATGATTGGCCTTTTCTGGGAATAAATTCCCAAGGAAGCAATCAACATCGGACTAGGATGTTAATCGCACTTGCGTTTCCAACCGCCCCGAAGTTGGGACGGCCGGATTCGGCAAGCAAGGTATCGTACCTTTGCGACTAGACTAACTTCCGAATTTTCAAAGAACGTCGTGGTAGTGTGGTGGCCACCCCGACAACTAACCCGAGAAAGCAATATCGCAGAATAGAGAATCGGCCACAATCCCGGAATTAGAGAAATCGAATAGAGTCCGTGAAAATGATGTTATTTTGCATCAAAGCTGTCCGTTTGCCTCATATAAGCGTATGGACATGGCAGGGTACTGTGGATCCCGGGCCGTAGTGGCATCGCCACGCGACGCAAAATACCCTTTGGCATGGATTCTACGTCAAATGCCAATCGCCACGCCTAGGGGACGCTAGGGGCGTTTAACGGTGTCCTACCCTTAATCGGCATTGGCATTTCGATATCCTCGTCCGATGGGCAAGGCAAGGCACCTCGTCCGATGAGCAAGGCAAGGCACCTCGTCCGATGGGCAAGGCAAGGCACCTCGTCCACTGACACCTCGTCCGATGGGCAAGGCAAGACACCTCGTCCACTGGCATAGGGTAGGGATTCATTATATCATACACAATGTACATACATAAGGAACATGATACTATGTAACATACATAGGGGACATGGTACTATGTAGCACATACTATGTAACATATATAGGGGACACTGTACTATGTAGCACTCACAACGTACTATATATTGTACACAATAGCTACATATGCACTACACTATATAGGTACTATGTATCCCTGGAAGTGGCACCAATGTACTATATCTATAGAGTATATTAATAGTCATCCAATAATTATATGCAGCAATGTTTGTCTGTTTGTCGAAGTTTGGTGGACATATGCCGGTGGGTCAAATATGAACATAAAATTATATGCAGACTCGTTCGTGGCCGGTACGCCCCATACTATATCACTCGTCGGTAATTTTACAAAGGGAACTCGGTCCTAGTGTACGTCGAATCTTTTAGATTTAACAGGGAACTCGGTTCAATGACACTAATTTTTTTAGATTTAACAGGGAACTCGGTTCAATGACACTAATCTTTTAGATTTAACTAGGGAACTCGGTTCAATGACACTAATCTTTTAGATTTAACAGGGAACTCGGTCCTAGTGTACATCGAATCTTTTAGATTTCAATAGAATACTACGAATCCAGGACCCTCCCGGGTCAAATCGTAAAAATGGCTATATTTAGGTGATGAGTTTCACGTTTTTTGGCCCAAAATAATTTTTGAAAAAATATCGCTTTCTGCCGTATAATAGGTAGCCTAAGAAAGTGAATTGGCCTGAAACAAAAATAGGCCAATTCGCCGCTCTAAAAGATTCGCCCAAAAAACGTGAAACTCACCCCGTTGCGGAGGCCGTTTTATGGTTCACTATCCAATTGACTTTCCCGGTGATGCCGCTCGGATCATCGTTACTAATTTCCGTAACGGTACAATTGTTAGTGAACCGGCTGCAACAGCTGAGGCAGCATGGAACCTGGTTGGGTACGGACTCTATGCGAGTATAGGTTCGGGGCCCGAAGGGCCCCAAACAGGTAACATCTCCATGAGCGGCCCGCCTGGAGAGCTTGGCGGTGAAGTCCCTAGTGATGAGGAGATGATATCGGCTCTCGAAGCCCATGACGCTATGCCAGCGGATCGCAAGGTCATGGGTGCCCTCCCTATCCCGCCTAAGATTTTGATCAAATGGGCTATGAACCTGGCCGTTCGCATTATCAATGGCATGATCTGATATCGGTTATGGTACTCGGTCCATTGGTTAGGGAACCCGGTCCATTGGTTAATGAAAGGCTCCCAATGCATTTGCTTCTTTTACTGGCATTAAGTACAGGGCTGATCGCTCAACCAGATGTGACGCTAATTGTTCCGGAGACCCCGGTAGCATATGCTCGCTCTGTTAGAATGCGTATCGAGCCGCCAGTAAAAGGAGAAGCCCCAAATAATTGGGAGACTTACACCGTCTCATGGGACGTAACGGAAAGGTCAGCTTCTAATGATCCGTTGGAAAACGATCTCGACATTGATTCAAACTCATTAAAAGCTAATGTGCCAACGGGACTCAACCCGACCACGCTGAAAATAAAAGTATCGGTCATTTTCGTCTACAAAGATTACTCTACTAGAGTAATTGATAAAACAAAAATTGTGACAATTGGACCGGGTCCGCCGGGCCCCGGTCCAGTTGTTCCCGTTCCACCTGGACCGGGTCCAGTTATCCCAACAGTTGAGAAGTTTGGTCTTCTCAATTGGTCATATGATATTGTTAATTTAGCCAAATTGCCAAAAGCAGAAGCAAAACAAATTGGTGAAGGTTTCTGTCAAGTTGCCGGTCTAGCACGTAATGGTGCTATGGCAAATCGTGAGTTAGTCGTTACTACGATGACGGAGCGAATAGCAAATATCCAATTGCCTAACTTACAACTTTGGATCGATGAGTTTCTCGAACCTTTAAGACGCAAAATGAACCCAATGGGACCGAGAATCAAAACGATAGCCGATCAAGCGACTGCATTTGATGAAATAGGCTTTGGTCTAATCAAATATTCTCAAGATCCTTAAAAGGACACCTTGCCGATGGCAGAATTACTTGCTCCAGGTCCCGGCGGTTGCATTCTTGACGAAAAAGTGAAAGAGCAAGTCTGGTCCATGCTCCCATTTAACAATGTTATGGGAGCGGCTCCTGATTTTCTGTCAGCCGATGACGGTGCGGATATTTTCCTTTTCGATGCCGAAGCTGAGTACCTTAAAGTTCTTAGCGAAGCTGAGATTCCTATCTCATGGAAAATGGTTGGGCCATATTTACTGAATCATCACCAGACCCGATCAGATTGCACAAGCCATGCTGCTTCGGGTGCTATGGAAGATGAACAGTTAGTTGAAATCATGTGGCGTGGAACTGCGGCTGAGTTTCAACCGATCTGTACCGAACCGTTGTATGGTGGTGCCGTTGTAACGATCATGGGTTGGAAAGGCGATAACGGAGCATATACTAATGCCCCATTAAAATACGCTATTGACTATGGTTTTCTTCCGAGAGGTGCTTATGGCACTTATGACCTAACAGTCTATAATGACTCTCTCGTTATGGAGTTCTGCAAAAAAGGTGTTCCTAGTTCTCTATTAGAGTCACAAGCTGCATTTAAACTGCGTACTATTGTACCTATTCGTAATTACGAGGAAGGTTCAGCGTTCTTAAGGCAAGGTTACTCCGTAGTTGGCGGTAGCAATCAAGGCTTTTCCATGACCCGGGACAAGGATGGCTTCTGTCGCCCTCAGGGATCTTGGGCCCATTGTACCAGGTTCCGTGGTCGCCGTGGCGGCAAAAGACCAGGCTGGGCTTATGGTCAATCATGGGGTGCTGGTGTTCCGGGCGGTCCAAAGAAAGTTACTCTCGACTCTGGTAGAGAACTAGAGCTTCCTGAAGGAACTTTCTTTGTCGATCCCGACACTATTAATCGCATGATTACTCAAGGTGAGTTTTACGCTATATCCAAGATGGATAGCTTCAAAACCCTTGATTATAAGTTTTTCGCATAACTAAAGGGTCCTCGGTTCGTTGGGAACTCGGTTCATTTGTCTAGGAGAATTAAATGGCAGATATGGTTCGTATCCCTTATCCTGACCATCCGAGACGATGCCAAGGCATCGCGATGGGTATAAATGCAGGTGGAGGGGGACAATGTGAATTTATGGCAATTGAAGATAGTTCCTATTGTCAAATCCATGGCGGAAATGTCAAAGCACAACTTGCCGTTAAGGCAGAATTGAATCTCTATCGGGTTCGTAAGTACCAAAAGCGCTTGACAGAATTTAAGGTAGCTAATGGCGCTCGGACCATCGACGAAGAACTCGCGATCCTGCGAATGATTCTCGAAGAAGTATTGATTAAGGCTGAAATGGAAGGTGAAATGGGGCTTCTGCTCTATTCCACCAAGATGAGCGAATTGATTAGGGACATTAAGAATTGTGTCATCACCGCTGACAAGCTTGCTACCAAAGCAGGCATGTTGATTGGTCGCTCCGAAGCTATCGTGATTGCCGGGAAAGTTGTTCAAATCCTCTCTGAAGAAATTGAGGATACCGCACTTCTCGGTCGAATCGCTGATAAGGTGGCAAATGCATTCGCTTCTCCCGCTCTAGAAGAGTCAGACAATGACGCACAAAATCGCTGATTTGATCGCGAGAAGGATCACCGAAGGACTTACACGTAAGTCAGTTACAAAATGTAGTGAATGGGCCCTAAAGTATAGAGTTCTCGGTGCTCCCTATCCCGGTCCCTGGTCCTTCGATCGGCATCCTTGGCTCCGGGAAATGATGGACAGTGAAGCTGAGATGAATATTGGCCAAAAAGCGGCCCAGTTAGGTTACACTGAAGCCGTTTTGAATAGGACACTGTTTAACGTCGATATCCGTAGCCTTGATTGCTTATATATTCTACCCAGTTGGAAACCTGATGCAAGTGACTTTTCCTCTGCTAGATTTGCTCCTGCTCTTGAGATGTCTCGTCATCTAAGAGAGATTTTCTCAGATGTTTCCAATGTTGGTCACAAAAGAGCCGGGTCAGCAAACCTATATATTCGCGGATCACACGCAAGGAGTCAGCTTAAGTCTATTCCTGTAGCTCAAATTGTGATCGATGAAAAAGACGAGATGACGCAAAGCAATATTCCCTTGGCATTTGAACGTCAATCAGGTCAAGTTGTCCGGGAAACATGGCAAATATCGACTCCGACTCACCCAAATTATGGAATAAATAAAGATTTCCTGCAATCAAGCCAAAATCACTTTTTCTTTCGTTGCCCATGTTGCTCACGTTTAACAGAGTTAGAATTTCCTGAATGCCTTGTAGTGACTGCTGAGAACGTAACCGATCCAACTCTAAAAGATTCGTATATTCACTGTAAAGAATGCAGAGGAAAACTTCCTCATGAAACTAAGATAGAATGGTTAAGTAACCGTAACAAGAGCCATTGGGTTGAAAGTTTTAGCGACCGTGATTGGAAGGGATGGTACGTTAACCAATTGTATTCCCCTGTTATTGAGCCGTGGAAAATCGCTGAAACAGCTATAAAAGCCCAAAGTGATCCGGCAGAAGAAACTGAACTATATAATTCCAAAGGTGGCTTGCCTCATACAGTTAAAGGTGCCGGAGTTCTTGACGAAGAGATTGAGAATTGCATCAGTGGCTATCGGATGTTCTATAGCTACCACGGCGGTAGGATAGTCACAATGGGGATCGACGTAGGTTATCCTAATCTCCATTATGAGATTGATGAATGGATTCTTCCTCCTCCGGGGACTCCGGTCGTCGATATTAATCAATATGCCAAGTGTCGAGCACTTAATGTCGGTACGGTAAGTAATTTTGATGCTTGTGATGACCTTCTTAGCTCTTTTAGAGTTAACTTCACAGTGGTCGATGCTCAACCGGAACGGCGACAGGCTCTAAGTTTTGCAAATAAGCACTACGGACGTGTTCGACTTTGTAGTTACGAGCAAGGTATTACCGGCAAGGCTATTTTCCTTGATTCAAACGAACCGAGGGTCAAAGTAGATCGTACATCCTGGCTTGATTTGTCCCTTGGCCGGTTTAAAAATAAAACAATTGGGCTACCTGGTGACATTCCACTTGAATATCGTCAACATATCAAGGCCCAGGTCCGAGTATACGAGAAAGATCGACACGGGAATCCTACTGGCCGATACATCACACCATCTGGTGAGGACCATTATGGCCATGCTCGGAACTATAGCGAGATAGCTTTGCCGCTCGCTTGTCAGGCTGCTTCACCAGTTAATATTGAAAAGAGTGTATTCTAACAGGATTTTATCAATGCCAATGGGTGCTATTACTAATGTAGAACGAAAAGGCTGTAATTTGCCTGTGATCACGCACCCCTTTTACAAACGATTTGAGGCTAATTGGCAAAAATGGCGGCTCACATATGAAGGTGGCGACGCTTTTATCCGAAAATATCTGGTAAAATTCTCTAATAGAGAAGATAACCGTGAATATTATGAGCGTCGGAAGCTTTCATATTGCCCAGCTTTCGCAAAAGCAGCGATCCATGAAATTCGTAACGCAATTTATCGTCGGGCCAAAGATATTACCCGTGAAGGTGGTCCTCCGAGCTATCAACAGGCTGTTGTAGGTAAAAATAACGGTGTTGACTTGCTCGGTTCTGATATGAACTACTTCATGGGCATCAAAGTCCTTGAAGAATTGCTCGTAATGATGCGTGTTGGCATATTTGTTGATATGCCTCGGGACATCGGGTCAAATCTATTAGAACGAAAGACCAAACGGCCCTATATTTATATGTATCAGGCGGAAGATATCCGCTCTTATCTTCCTGACCCTTCTGGGGCTCCAAATGAGTTTGCTTCGGTCCTTTTAGTCGATCATGACTTTGGTTGTGACGAAGAATATGGTCTTCCGGAAAGAGAAAGCACTCGATATCGTCATCTTTATCTAAAAGAGGTAGTTTTAGAGAATGGGACCCTGGTCCGTCGGGTATTTTGTCGATTTTGCACTGCCGCTGGCCATTGGATCGATGAAAATGGTTATGCAACTCATGAAGATTACGAAATTCAACTTGGAAATCTTGATAAAATCCCATTTGTCCTAGTCGATATCGGTCAATCTTTGCTTGCAGACGCCTGTAACTATCAAATTGCTCATTTAAACATCGCTTCTGGTGATATTTGGTACTCTAGTAGAGCCAATTACCCCTTTTACATCGAACCATATGATCCTAAAAGCCAATCTCCTTACATTAAAAAGGAAGGGCAAGAGGATTTTGACTCTGAAAATCGATTTACATCAGTAACAACGACCACAAATGCTGAAGAAATCACGATTGGACCGACTCGGGGCCGTCGATACCCGACCGGAACCAATCAACCCGCCTTTATTCACCCATCGGCAGAGCCTTTAAAGGCGTCGATGGCAAAACAAGAGCAACTTAAGCAAGAAATTAAGCAATTAGTCAATCTTTCACTTGCTTCATTAGCTTCTGGCTCTGCTGAAGCAAAAACTTTGGACCAGCAAGGGTTAGAGAATGGACTTTCGTACATTGCAATGGTCCTTCAGCACGCTGAAAACCAAATCGGGCACTATTGGCGAATCTATGAGGGCACTGGAACCGATCCTGAAGTCCAGTATCCTGAACAATATGAGCTACTTGACGCAGATCAGATAAATAAAGAGGTAGAAACACTAACTAAACTAATTGATAGGACATCAAGTCTTACGTTGAAGCGTCGGTGCATGAAAATTATCGCTAGTTTGAAGGTTTCCTCCTATGTGCAACGAGCAGAACTCTCAAAGATTTACGCTGAAATCGACAACGCCGACGTCGTTATTGCCGACAACGCAAGTATCAAGATTGATGTTGAAGCTGGGTTGGTGTCGCTCGCGACAGCGAGCGTGGCTCGTGGTTATCCAAAGAGCGAAGCAGAAAAAGCAGCAAAAGATCACGAGGATCGACTCAAACGAATTCAGGATGCACAAACACCTGTAACTGGTATTAACCCAGTTGAAGCTCAGGCACGCGGGCTTAAAGATTTAGCAGCAGATCCAGACGCTGGTTCAAAAGAAAAAGCTAAAATAGCTGACCAGACAAAAGAACCTAATCCAACCGATCCTACTAGGGGACCAGGACTTAAAAATGAATGATGTTTTCTTGGCAACCCCCGGTATGGTTCCGGGTGACAGTTTCATTGACTCTTTAAGAGTCACTGGCTTCTTTGAAGTTGAACTAATCCGAGATGGACGAACTATCCATCATGAATTTTTTAATGCAGTAACGAATGAAGGTCTGAATAACATGCTCGGCGTGACTTTTCACGCTGACACACAACAAGCAGCTTGGTATCTTTTCCTAATCAGTAATAGCGGTTATAGTGTGCTCGCTGCCGGCGACACAATGGCCAGTCATACTGGTTGGAATGAAACTGTAGCCTACTCCGAATCGGTACGGCAACAATGGACCTGTGGTGCTCCGGCTGCTAAATCAATCACAAATGCAGTCGCTGTTACCTTCACGATTAGCGTTGATAACACTATCGTCAAGGGTATCGGCGTTTGTTCAGACAGTACCAAGAGTGGTACAACTGGCAAACTTTGGTCCACTGGTCTTTTCTCAACTGATCAGACAATGCTTAATGGTGACCAACTCAAGGTCACATATACTGTCAATTTGTCTTAATCTAAGGAATAGAGATGCCTCTATTTGGAGCCGGAATTTCGAGCTACATGCCCATTGCCGATGGCAATGTGTCTGATGGTACGAAATGGGCTCTAATAGATCCCATCTCTATCGCAGAAACCGATGCTACAAATCATGTTGGAGCTTATACAGCATTAACAAACGGAACTTCTGGTACAACTAATTATAAAACAAGTAGTAGTTTCACTTACATAGGTTCAGGACCAACAATTGATGGTATTGCTATTAAAATTGTAAGTCGAACCAGTGCAGGAACAATCACTATTTGCCTAGGTCAGGGCGTTACAGATGTAGCTGGAACAACTACAACATGCAATGTAAATAATTTACCGCTTAATGGTTGGGTTTTTATTCGATTCTCGGCCCCAGTTACACTTGCTGCTCTTGAATATACTGTTCGATTTAAAGTAAGTGTCTCTGGTTCTGTAAGTCTTAAAATATTTTCAGGTGGTGCAAATTTCTGTAGATTATTGAGAACAACGACAACTGGGACAGCACCAATAGCTTCTTCTTCACAAAAAGACAACTTGTTCATAATGGGCGAAATAACAGGGGCATCAACTTTCTCTAGTAGAGTTATGATTTGGGATATTGTTAGTAATACATATCCATTCAATTTACTTTCCATAAGTTACAAAGCAACAGTTATTAGTGAAAATAATCCGGCTACAAATTATTATATTCATGTACAAAATGACGTAATTATTTATGACCAAGGTACATTATATATTGGCTCACTTGTGGCTCCTATTTTAGGCACTTTTACTTTTACATTAAATTATAACCTTTCACAGGTTTGTAGTATTATCATTGTTAGCGGTGGAACATTAAGAGCCTTTGGTCAGCCAAAGGTCGCTTTTAGGACGGTTCTAACAGCTAATGTAGCCGCAGGTGGTACTTCAATCAATGTTAGTGATGCTACTTCGTGGGCAATTGGGGATACTTTAGTTATCGCTTGTACAGATAGCACTACACATGACCGAACAGATAGAGTTACAATCAGTTCTATAACAGGAAATACTATTGGCATTACTGCAACAGTGTATGCACACAGTGGAACAGGTGGTAAAGTCGCAGAAGTAGTTAATCTTACACGAAATGTAATAATTAAAGGTTTTGCAAATACTGGAAAAACAGGTAACATAGGTTGCTTAGGTGGAACCTTAGAACTTAATTCTATTGAAACAATTAATTTAACTGATAATTATACTGCAATGGGTGGATTTTATATACAAACAACTGGCACTGGTACAACGAATATACAATATTGTGCCATTCATAATGCTGAATCAGCTCAAGTTTCAAATATTTATATTAATACCATAAATGCTGACCTTGTTTTTAGTAACAATATTGTATATGCTGTTGGTTCTGCATTTCTTGAAGTAAGAGTAGCTAGTGGTTTTACTGGTACTCCCATTTTTTACAACAACGTATTTATGCGTAATGGCTTAACTGATAGTTTTTCATCTGGTATCCTTTGGAGTATTGCCGGTGAAGATGTTGTTTTCGCAAATAATAGTATTTCAAGTATTAACTCAGGCTTTGATGATAGTTCAGCAATAGAAATCTTAGAAATAGGAAACTTAGGTTATTTTGCAGATAATACTATCCACTCAGCAGCTGGAATCGGTGTATCCGTTTTAGCTGTACAAACTCAAGCAGAAACAATGACTTGGGTTTCTTTAAATTGGACCATTTGGTTAACAGATGTTGCTTTCGTTTTTGCTAAAGATTATAGTAACTGCTATATTCAAATACGTGGAATGGTTGCTTTTTCAAATACAGTTGGCCATCTCAAATTCATGGGTTCGCTGCTTGGGGAGATATATTTTACTGGTCTAGATTTACAAGGTGGAACTAGTCCAGTATCTGGTCACGCAATCATGTTTGCTAATGGTGGTTTCTCTAATAGATCATATTTCAATCTCATCTTCGATAATTGCAATATTGGAGGTACAACTGCTTTAGGTGAGCATTGCGTTTGCCTTTGGCAAAAAATTCTTATTCAAGCATCTTTCCGAAATTGTTTGTTCAATGCCCCTTCTATTTTAAATTCGCAAAATTTGATGTCGGGTCGTAGTTTCATTGGTTCAGATAGGCACCAGCAACAAGATGATTTTATTAATTGGACACTAAATGGTATTGTTAAAAAAGATGATGTTATTTACGCTTTAGGTGCTCCCTCTATGAGAGTAATACCTCTAGTGGGCACAGGCGTCAATGATAAAATGATCATCAGCAACTTTTATGTTAATGTTTCAAGTGGTAATAGCCCTACTGTTTCAATTAAAATTAGAAAAAGTAATACAGCTGCCGGTGACAGTGCTACATATAATGGTAATCAACCAAAATTCTGGGTCTGGTTCAATGCAGCAGCTGGTTTTAGTGATAATTATTTACTTGACACCGCTACATCTGCTTCTGATGGTAATTGGGAAATTCTTGAAGGAATGATTCCTGCCGTTGCAAGTAATGCTCTTGTTGGTCTTTTTATTGAAGTTGATGGTTCAGCGGGTTGGGTTAATATTGATGATTTTGCAACATCACAAACAACTTCAGATTCCGGTAACTTGAGTTTTTCTTTTGCTGGTGCTCCTTTCGTTGTACTCGGTAACGGATCAAATACAATTATTCCTGTTCCTATTATACGTAAAAAGGTGCAATAATGAGAGGCGTTTATGTCGTTAGTACCCAAATCGCCACTCTCAGTATTGCCAAAACGGTATTGCTGGGAACGTGTCCAACGGGAACTCTAATAGAGATTCTTGAAGCTTACTTGACTAATAGTAACCAAAATATGCTGGAACAGCTCCAAATTGGATTGTTCAAAGTCACGACACTTGGAACAACAGTTGGAACTGCAATTACAGCTGGTAATGTTCTGAAAACTGAAGAAGGATCAGGTGATACTTTAGTTACATGGAAATCAAATTTGACTACAGAGCCAACAGCATTTAATGCTAACGCAATGCATATTGAAGGAGTTATTAATGCAGCAGGTTATAAATACGAACCTTCACCCGAAGCTCGTCGGTTCGTCAGTTCAGGACAATCATTCGGTCTAAGACTTTTAACTAATCCTGCTTACTCTTTTAGAGCCGAATGTATGATTACCTATCGCGAGATTGGTTAAGGTTTCTATGTACCGATTAGGACAATCATTACCGCGACCTTATGCCGGGTATACTTACCCGACTAAAAAACGGCGAGATTACGTCCCACCTACAATACGTATACCGGATATTTTCGAGTTCTCTGTCACAGATGATGTCGTTGTTAGCCAAGCTGTTCATCTTAATAAAATTATCCTTCGGTCAATTGTCCATGATGTTTTAGTAAGTGAAATTTATCAAAAATTAGGTCGCTCTTATACAGTTAGTGTTCTCCATGATGTTACAGCTAGTGAATCTATTAGATTACTTCGGGTAATGCACCAAAGTGTTATTGATGCCGTTTTTGTTGGTGAGCTTTACAATCAAGACAGTGGTATCTTTCATCATGTAGATGTTATACAAGAAATTAGTTTTACTCGGGTTATTCACCAAAATGTTTCTCATACAGTTAATGTTTCTCAAGCTCCATTTGTCAACTCTCCTAGATATTTAAGTGTTTACGATAATGTCTTGATTGATGAATTCTATGTCCCACGTTTAGCAACCTTTCGAGTTGCAGTTACTGATAATGTTCAAGCTTCTCAAATCATAATCGGACAAAATGGAACTTACCATGTTTCAATAGCTCATAATGTTATTGTTTCTCAAATTATTCGTCAAATTGGCCTTATCCATTTTGTCAGTGTAGCACATAGTGTCAATGTTACCGATCGAGTTAACACAGCGTTCTATAAGAGTCTAGTCCATGATATAAATGTAACTCAAACTTATAGTCATAATCGCCAAATTAATATAGAATTAGTGACTACGCTAGAAGTTTTTAGTGCTTTTGGTCGAGACATCATTTATCGTCTTTCTACTGATCTTGAAGAAATTAGTACATGGGATAGAAGTGCCATCTTTAATCGTGACTTTGAAACTGAATTGGTAACTGATGACCGATGGGACTCGGTGCTATTTATTACGAAACCAGGTCCGCATCCTATTGGTTCAGGTATTAATTTTGTCTACGGTTACTTAACTCTACTAGAGTCGGTGTATGGTACAATCGTTCTTCCAGTACCGGAACTAAATGATGGTATTAAGCACAATGATGAAATCGATATTAAACGATCAATGAATGGGATACTTTCAGCTTACATTAAAAAGAGCACGACAAAGATACTTAACTACACTTGGCTTCTCGATTATCCTAAGGCTCTTGAACTGAAGCAATGGGCTCTCACAAATTTCTCTGAAAGAGTTACACTCACCAATTGGAAAGGTGAAATTTGGGTAGGTAAAATTATCAGTGATAATATCACATTAAACGCTGTATCAAAATACGCGGGAGACGCTCGACAAAAGACTTCAGTTACGATTCTATTCGAGGGAATCAAAATCAATGGTTGAAACTGTCCCATACATTGATCTTCTTGAAGCCCAAGATTATTTTGATGATTCCCGGCTTCATGCAGAGGCATGGGACGAGTCAACCGATATCCGCCAACTCAAAGCCCTTAAATCAGCAACGATCATGATTGATCGATTAAATTTTAAGGGAGCTAAAGCTGTTCCGACTCAAGCTAGAGAGTTTCCTCGGGTATCGGGACGCGGAATGGTTCCCTATAATTTAGGGATCCCAGATGACATTAAAATCGCTTGTTGCGAACTCGCTTTAACTCTTTTAGATGGGGTTGATCCCGATCTAGAGGAAGAAGACCTCGGTGCAATTACCGAGGCATATGCGACTGTTCGGATAACCTCCGATCCAAATATTCGCAAGGATCATATCAAAGCAGGAATTCCAAGCGTGCAAGCTTGGAAGCATCTACTGCCATATTTGAATGATCCACAAGAAATTCATGTGCGGAGGGGTTAGGAAATACAATGCAGACTCTATTAGAGTTTACCGTTGGTAAGATCCGCCGCTCGAATCTTTACAAAGAGGGCGAAACGCCAGAAGAAATCGCTGCTGCGGCAGCTGCGACAGCCGAAGCTGCAAAAACTGGAGCGGGTGCAGGTGCAGGTGCAGGTGCCGGCGGTCGCAAGTTTTCCCAGGAAGAAGTTGACCGTATCGTTAAAAACGATAAGGACAAGGCCAAACGGGAACGCGACCAATATCTACAAGAGTTAGAAGCCCTCAAGCAACAGGGCATGACTCCTGAAGTTCTTGATCAACTTAATGCACGTATTGAAACTCTTCAAAACGAAGGCAAGACAAAGGAACAGCTTGCCAACGAAGAGAAATCAAAGCTCGAAAAGAAATTGAGTGGAGAAATTACGAAAGCCGTTGACGAAGGGAAGAAATGGAAAAGTAAGTATGAAACTTACCTTTCCAAGACTGACATCCTTTCAGCGGCCTCGGTTCACAAAGCTCATAACGGTGAGCAAATTTACCATATCCTTCGGCCCGATACTGTCGTGGTTGAGGAAATGGGGCCTGATAACAAGCCCACTGGCGAATATGTCACGCGGGTGAAGTTTCGGGACAAGGATAAAGACGGCAATCCAGCCATCCTTGACTTGTCCGTGACCGACGCTATTAAGCGTATGACCGAGATGGAGGTTCACCAGAATCTCTTTGACTCGGGCGGCAGTAGCGGCCTCGGTGGTCGCAATAATGGTAGGAGCGGTTCAGGGAATACTACCATTCCCACTGAGACGAAAAGTTACATGGAGCAACGGAAGAAAAATCCGAATATGCTCCGAACAGAAGGTGCTAAAGCATGATCGCTACTGTTGCCCGCCCCCGCCGTCGTCGTCTTACTAACAACGTTTCTCGCAAGGGTATTCGAGGCGGCGGCCTCTTGTATCGTGATAATACCCTCGATGCCTTCAACGTTCAGTTGTGGGCAAATGAGAGCTTGGCAATTCTATTAGAGAATATGGTCATGGGTATGCTGGTCCACCGGGACTTTGATACCCTTATCGCTTCCTATGGCGATACGGTCAATGTTCGCAAGCCTGGTTCGTTCGTGGCAAAGCGGAAAACGAATGCAGACGCGGTGACGGTCCAAAATGCGACGGCTATTAACATTCCAGTGAAGCTCAATCAGCAAATTCACGTTTCTTATCTCATCAAGGATGGTGAAGAATCGATCTCTTTCACCAGCGTCATTGATGAGTTCCTTCGCCCCGCGATGATCGCGAACGCTCGCTTCATCGACCATATCCTTGCTTCCCAGGTCTATCAGTTCCTTCCCAATGCTGCCGGTCGTCTTGGTGGTATGGATAATACCAATGCCAAGCGGTTCATCCTCGACACTCGTGCCGAGATGAATAAAAATAACGCTTGGGCCAATGACCGGAACCTGGTTCTGTCATCCTCTGCCGAAAGCATCATGCTCGATGTCGAGCAATTCACTGACGCTCAAAGAGTTGGTGATGATGGCTCGGCACTTAGAAACGCGAGTCTTGGTCGCAAGCTCGGTTTCGATATCCTGATGTCACAGAACATGCCATCTGTGACAGGTCAAGTCACGGTTGCTGGTGCCGTCAACAATGTCAGCGGTTATACACAAGGCACTACATCGATCACCGTCGATGGTCTTTCCGCTGCTATCACACCTGGCACGTTTGTCTCAATCGCGGGCGATGATGCCCCGCAACAGGTTGTTTCTTCGCCTGGTGGCACT
>Ga0193742_1000928_pt1 | contig 18605 bp, 20 predicted proteins | sample L2c1metaG_FD_165511 | JGI IMG/M metagenome (GOLD analysis project Ga0193742, IMG submission 165511) | Soil microbial communities from a riparian zone of the East river system, Colorado, United States - L2c1 | ecosystem: Environmental > Terrestrial > Soil > Riparian zone | place: USA: East River... | reverse complement strand
GTCGGGTGCGCTCGAACGGGCCGACCGGCTGCTCGGCACACCGGTCCCCATCGCCTCCGGTCTCCGCTCCCGGGCCCAGCAGCAGGCGCTGTGGGACCGGCGATCGACCAACCGGTATCCGGTGGCGAGACCCGGCACGTCGCACCACGAGACGGGTCGGGCGGTCGACGTTCCCCGCGGTTTCGTGCCCCGATTGCTGGCGGTGGCAGGCGCCGCGGGGCTGTGCCAGCCGATGCCGCGCACCGATCCGGTGCATTTCGAAGTGTGTCGATAATGCACGCGCGGCGTCTCCGGCGGGCTCGTGCCGTAGAATCCCGCCGATGTCGGTCGATCGGCCCGAGGCACCTACGCCCCACAAGCAGGCCGGCGGGAACGGACACGAGCGCAATGGCTCCACGACGTTCACCGAGGAGGTGGATGTCGGCACTGTCGAGCCCGTGGATCGCACCGAGAAGGTGAGCCCACCGGGCTTCGGCGACGGTCCCCCGATCGTCGTCCCACCGGCGCCGACGTTGCCGCCGGGTGACGACCGGCTGGTGTACGACCAGCCCCCTCGCCCGGGGCGTCGACGCGCCGCCGAGCCCGGCGAGCCGCGCCACGTCACCCATCGCCTGCGGCACCTGAGCCTGTGGTCGGTGGTCAAGCTGGCCGGCCTCCTCTACATCTGCCTGTTCTTCGCGCTGCTGGTGGCCACCGTGCTGCTGTGGAACGTGGGACGGGCCACCGGTGCGGTCGACCAGGTGGAGAGCTTCATCAGCGGCATGGGCTCCTACGGCGAGTGCGTGCCCGAGGAAGGCCTCGAGCCCGGCACCGAGTTCGACCGCGACGAGGACTGCCGGCAGGGCAACGTCCGCATCGGCATGTTCGAGCTCCACGGCGGGGTCGTGTTCCGCGCGGCGCTCATCGGCGGCCTGGTGTTCGTGGTCGCAGCCACCGCCGCCACGGTGCTGGTGACGATCCTGTTCAACCTGTTGAACGAGATCACGGGCGGTGTCCGTTACACGTTGATCCGAGAACCGGCGGCCGCGGCTGCCGGTCCCGGCCCGGCGCCGGGGCGACGCCGACCACCGGGTCTCCGTCGCCGTTGATCCCACTGGCCGGAGGCGGGTGGGCGAAGCTAATGTCGCTCACTCACTACGGGGCTATAGCTCAGTCGGTTAGAGCGCACCCCTGATAAGGGTGAGGTCGAAGGTTCGATTCCTTCTAGCCCCACAACCCGCCCCCGTCCTCTGGCGGGGGCGAGCTCTATCCGGAGAGTGGAGAGAGAACCCCTATGGCTCTGCTGCGACGTGCGCTCGCTGCTGTGAGCATCGCCGGCCTGATCGCAGTCGTGCTGCGATTGCGCGGTGGCGGTGGCACCCCTCCGCAATCCGGTGGCTGGCGTGAGCTGCGCGGGCCGGACCTCCGCTAGCGCATGAAGGTCCTCGTGCTCGGCGTCGGGGCCGTCGGTGCCCGCGCCGCCCGTTACCTGGTGGCCCACGACGACGTGTCGTCGGTGCTGATCGCCGACGCCAACGCCCGGCGGCGTGCCGTCGTGGCCTCGTCGCTCGGCGCCCGGGCCCGGACGCTCGACAGCCCCGACGACGTCGCCGGCGCCCGGGCCGACGTGGTGCTGATCGCCACGCCGGCAGCGGCCCAGCCCGACGCCGCCCGCCAGGCCGTCGCCCAGGGCCGCCACGTCGTCGCCACCGCCGACAGCATCCCGGCCGTCCGCGCCCTGCTCGACCTCGACGCCGAGGCCCGCGAGCGGGGGGTGACCGTGGCCATCGGGGCGACGTTCTCGCCCGGTCTGTCCTGCGTGCTGGCCCGCCACGCCGCCTCCCAGTTCGACAGCGTCGACGAGGTGCACGTCGCCCGCCAGGGCACCGGCGGCCCCGCTTGCGCCCGACAGCACCACGTCGCCCTCCGCGGCCGCGGCATCGACTGGCGCGACCAGGGCTGGACCCGCCGCCCGCCGGGCTCCGGCCGCGAGCTGTCGTTCTTCCCCGACCCGATCGGCGGCGCCGACTGCTACCGGGCCGCGCTGCCCGACGCGCTGCTGCTGGTCCCGGCCTTCGCCGGGGTCAGCCGGGTGACCGCCCGGCTCGCCGCGACCCGGCGCGACCGGTTCACCGCCGGCCTGCCGATGCTGCGGCGTCCGCACCCCGAGGGTCGCATCGGCGGCCTGCGGGTCGAGGTGCGCGGCCGCCGCGGCCAACTGCACGACACCGTGGTCCTCGGGGCCATCGACCGCCCCGCCGTCGCCGCTGCCACGGTCGCCGGGCTCGCCACCCGTTGGGTCGGCTCCGGCCGGACCGAACCCGGTGCCCAGGGCCTGGCCTGCCTGGTCGACGCCCTGCCGTTCCTCCACGACCTGTCGGAGGCCGGCGTGCGCGCCGCGGTCTTCGAGGGAGCTGCGGCCGGCTAGAGATGCCGCTTCGGCGGTGACGCCTGCCAGAATCGTGGCCGGTGATCGTCGACTGCGCCGTCTACACGAAGGGCGAACGGCAGCCCGGGGTGCTCAACCTCGAGGACGCGCTCGAGACCGCGCGCGCCGGACCGGACAACTTCGTGTGGATCGGGCTGTACGAGCCCACCAACGACGAGTTCGCCGACGTCGCCACGGAGTTCGAGCTGCACCCGCTGGCCGTCGAGGATGCGGTCACCGCCCACCAGCGCCCCAAGCTGGAGCTCTACGGCAGTCACCTCTTCGTCGTGGCCAAGACGGCCCGCTACGACGACGCCAGCGAGAGCATCGAGTTCGCCGAGATCCAGATCTTCGCCGGCGAGGGCTTCGTGGTCACGGTCCGCCACGGTGCGGCGAGCCCGCTGGCGGCCGTCCGTCACGACTTGGAGGACGACCCCGCCCGCTGCCGGCTCGGCCCGCTCAGCGTCGTCCACGCCATCCTCGACCGCGTCGTCGACGACTACACGCCGGTGCTCGACGGCCTCGACACCGACATCGTGGAGGCCGAAGGCGAGGTGTTCGCCCCGGAGCGCACCAACCCGGCGGAGCGCATCTACCGGTTGAAGCGCTCGGTGCTCGACCTCTACCGCAGCATCGAACCGCTGCTCGACGCCCTGACCGCCCTGCGTCAGGGCAAGCACCCCTTCGAGGGGCAGGACCTGGAGCACTACTTCCGCGACGTCGAGGACCACGTGCACAAGGCCGTCAGCCGCGCCGAAGGCGACCGGGAGATGCTGTCCGACGCGCTGAACGTCAACCTCGCCCAGATCGCGGTCGGCCAGAACCAGGACATGCGGACGATCTCGGGCTGGGCCGCGATCGCGGCGGTCCCGACCATGCTCGCCGGCGTCTGGGGCATGAACTTCGACCACATGCCGGAGCTCGACGAGTGGTGGGGCTACCCGCTGGCGCTGACGCTGATGGCCTGTGCCGCCTTCGGGATCTGGCGGGTGCTGCGCAAGCGCGGCTGGCTCTGACCCGCGGCGACCCTACGACGACAGCAGCTTGAGCAGGTCGTCGTGAAGGACGCCGTTGGAGGCGACGCCGCTGCCCGCCTCGGGTGACGGGTCGCCGCCGAGGCTGCTGAACCGCCCGCCGGCCTCGGTGAGGATCACCGGGTAGGGCGCCACGTCGTAGTGCTCCGCCTCGGGGTCGACCGTCGCGTCGGCCCGCCCGGTGGCCACCAGCGCGTAGCCGTAGCCGTCGCCCCAGGTGCGCAGGTGCAGCCCGGCCCGCTTGACCGCCAGCAGCGACGCCTCGGGCCAGTGCGAGTAGCTGCTGCTCATCAAGTAGGCGCCGTCCAGGCTCGAGGTGTCGCTCACCCGGGCCGGACGCCCGTCGAACCAGCAGCCCCGGCCCCGGCCGGCCCACACGACCTGGTCGAGCGCCGGTAGCGCGATCACCCCGATGGCAGGGCCGTGCTCGTCGTCGAAGGCGAGCAACGTCGAGTAGAGGGGGACGCTGCGGGTGAAGGCCTTCGTGCCGTCGATCGGGTCGAGCACCCAGCGCCGCCCCGACGTGCCTTCGTAGACGGGCTCCTCCTCGCCGATCACGGTGTCGTCGGGGTGGTGCTCCTCGAGCTGTTCCCGGATCCAACGCTCGGCGACCCGGTCGGCGACGGTGACCGGCGTGCCGTCGGCCTTGGACTCGACGGCGAGGTCGTCGTCGGCGAAGTACCGCATGGTCAACTGGCCCGCCACGCGGGTGGTCTCGACGGCGAAGGCCAGCAGATCGGGGTCGACGGGAGGGGCGTCGGGGGTCGTCACGCCGTCACCCTAGGACGAAGAAGAGCCGTCCTGAGCACGTCGTCTTGCCCGCCACAGTGGCCGTCGCCCGACCCCAGCCGCCCCGTGCCGAGAGTCGTTCCAGCTCGACCACGAGGGTCAGCTCGTCGTGCGGCACCACCTGCCGGCGGAAGCGGACGTCCTCGACGCCGCCGAACAGCGGCAGCTTGTCCTTGTAGCGCTCGTCGGCCAGCACCGCGATCGCGCCGGCCTGTGCCAGCGCCTCCAGCTGGATGACGCCGGGGAAGATCGGCCGTCCGGGGAAGTGCCCGGCCAGGAACGCCTCCTCGCCGGTGACCAGGTAGCGGGCCTCGATGCTCTCGCCCGGCACCATCTCCACCACCTTGTCGACGAAGCGGAACGGCGGTCGGTGGGGGAGGAGGTCGACCGCGTCGGCCACCTCGGTCACGAGGCCACCTCGGCCGGCTGGTTCGCCAGCGCCACGGCATGGACGCCGCCGTCGACGTGGATGATCTCGCCGGTGGTGGCCGGGAACCAGTCGGAGAACAGGGCGACGCAGGCCTTCGCCGTCGGCTCCGGGTCGCGCACGTCCCAGCCCAGCGGTGCCCGCTCGCCCCACGCCACCTGCATCGCGTCGAACCCGGGGATCGACCTGGCGGCCATCGTGCGCAGGGGACCGGCCGCCACGAGGTTGACCCGGATGCCCTGCGGCCCCAGGTCGCGGGCCAGGTAGCGGGCGGTCGCCTCGAGCGCGGCCTTGGCGACGCCCATCCAGTCGTAGGCCGGCCACACCTGCTGGGCGTCGAAGTCGAGGGCCACGATCCCGGAGCCCGGTGGCATCAGCGGTGCCAGCGTCTCGGCGAGCGACTTGAGGGAGTAGGTGGAGATCTGCAGCGCCGTCGAGACGTCCTCCCACCCGGCGGCGAAGAGGCCCTCCGGCTGGCCGAGGCACTTCTCCGGCGCGAAGCCGATGGCGTGGAGCACCCCGTCGACCCGGCCCCAGCGCTCGCCCAGCGTCGAGGCGAGAGCGGCGTGGTGGGCGGCGTCGGTGATGTCGAGCTCGAGCACGTCGGGCGTGCCGGGCAGCCCGCGGGCCACTCGCTCGGTCAGGCGGAAGGCCCGCCCGAACGAGGTGAGCACGATCTCGGCCCCGGCCTTCACGGCCTGCTCGGCCACGGAGGCCGCGATGGAGTCCTTGGTCAGCACGCCGGTGAGGACGAGCTTCTTGCCTTCGAGCATTGGTGATCCTCTGCCGGTCGTTAGAGCGGGACGTTCTCGTGACGTCGCCGCACGGGACGTTCGCGCTTGGTGGTGAGCGCCAGCAAGGCTTCGGCGACCGCCAGGCGGGTGCCGGCCGGTTCGACCACCGCATCGACGAAGCCGCGCTCGGCAGCCGCCCGGGGCGACAGGTGCTCCTCCGAGTACTCGGCCTCGAGCCGTTCCCGCAGCCCCTCGCGGTGCTCGTCCTCGGCCTTCAGCAGGGCCCGCCGGTGGATGATCCCCACCGCACCCTTGGCGCCCATCACCGCGATCTCGGCCTGGGGCCAGGCCAGCGCGCAGTCGTTGCCCATGGACTTGCAGTCCATGACGATGTAGGCGCCGCCGTAGGCCTTGCGCAGCACCACGCACACCCGGGGCACGGTGGCCTCGGCGTAGGCGAAGGCGAGCTTGGCGCCGTGGCGGACGATGCCGCGCCACTCCTGGTCGCGCCCCGGGCGGAACCCGGGCGTGTCGACCAGCGTGAGCAGCGGCACGTTGAACGAGTCGCACCAGCGAACGAAGCGGGCGCCCTTGATCGAGCTCTCGATGTCGAGGGCACCGGCGAGCTGGCTGGGCTGGTTGGCGACGATGCCGACGGGCAGTCCGGCCACCCGGCCGAACCCGACCACCAGGCTGGAGCCGAAGCGGGCCCGCAGCTCCACGAACCAGCGGTCGTCGAGCAGGTCGGTGATGACGTTGCGCACGTCGTAGGACTCGCGCTCGTTGGCCGGCACCGCCTTGGCGGCCTGCACGCAGCGCCGGTCGGGCGGGTCGACGGTCGGTTCGCGGGGCGGCGCTTCCAGGCTGTTCGACGGGAGGAACGACAGGACGTCGCCCACCGCGGCGAGCGCCTCGGTGACGTCCGCTGCGGCGAGGTCGGCCACGCCGCTGCGGGTCTGGTGCGACCAGGCGTCGCCCAGCTGGGCCGGGTCGATGCCGTTGGTGCCGGTCATGCGGGCCGAGGCCTCGGCGCCGTTGACGAACAGCTTGGCCTGCTCGGTCAGCACCACCAGGTCGACCAGGCCGACCGCGATGGCCGGACCGCCCAGGCACGGACCGTCGATCACCATGGCCGTGGGCACGACGCCCGAGGCCCGGGCCAGCTCGCGGGCGATCCGCCCCCAGGCACCGAGGGCCGCGAGCCCTCCCGGGGCGTCGAGGCCCATGCGCTCGATCACGCCAACGATCGGCACGCCGGCGTCGACGCCCGCCCGGATGGTGCGGGCCACGAGGTCGGCGTCGGCTCCGGTGATCGCGCCGCGGAACCAGGCCACCGTCTGCTCGCCCAGCTCCGGGAGCTGGCCGATCTCGGCGACGACCGACCCGGATCGGGCGGCCGCGACGGGCAGCCGGGGCGCGACCACCGAACCCACTACGGCGTGGCTCCGTCGGTGCCGGGAGGTGGCCCGAGGATCAGCGCGGCGTTGTGGCCACCGAACGCGAACGACGTCGAGAGCGCCGGCGCCGAGGCCACCTGACGGGGGGAGCCGTGGACCACGTCGACCGGCAGGTCGCACTGCTCGTGGTTGGCCGTGGGCGGCACCTGGCCGTCGGCGACCGACAGCAGCGCCGCGATCGCCTCGACCGCGCCCGCCGCACCGATGAGGTGGCCGGTCACGCCCTTGGTGGAGGTCACGGGCACGGCGTGGTCGCCGAAGACCTTCGACAGCGCCGCCGACTCGGCGGCCTCGTTGTGCGGCGTCGACGTGCCGTGGGCGTTCACATGGCCGATCTCGGACGGCTCCAGGCCGGCGTCGGACAACGCCACCTCCATGCACGCAGCCATGCCGGCCCCGCTCTCCAGGGGAGCGGTGATGTGGAAGGCATCGCAGGTGCTGCCGTAGCCGAGGACCTCGCCCTTGATCTCGGCGCCCCGGGCCACGGCGTGGTCGAGCGTCTCCAGCACCACGAACCCGGCGCCCTCGCCCATCACGAAGCCGTCACGGTCGACGTCGAAGGGCCGGGAGGCCTCCTCGGCGGGCCGCTTGCTCAGCGCGCCCATGCGGGCGAACGCCGACATCGACACCGGAGCGACGCTCGCCTCGGTGCCACCGCAGACCACCACGTCGGCGAGGCCCTCGCGCACCATGCGGGCGCCCTCGCCGATGGCGTTGGAGCCGGTGGCGCAGGCGGTGGCGACGGCCAGGTTGGGGCCGGTCCAGCCCTGGTGGATGGCGATCATCGCGGCGGGGGCGTTGGGCATCATCATCGGCACCAGGAACGGGCTGGTGCGGCTCGGGCCCTTCTCCGCGTAGCTGATGACCTGGTCCTCCAGCGTGCGGATGCCACCCACGCCGGAGCCGGCCACCACGCCCCGACGATGCATCGGCGCGGCGAGGCCGTCGTCCGCGTGGCCCTCGGTGGCCACCGCGCCGGCATCGGTGACCGCGTCCGCCGCCGCGGCCACGGCCAGCAGCGTGGCGCGATCGGTGCGGCGCACCTCCTTGGGACCGACGTAGGGCACGGCGTCGAAGTCGCGCACCTCGCAGGCGATGCGCACGGAGTGCTCGGTGGGATCGAACAGAGTGATGGTGCCTGCCCTCGTCGTGCCTGCGAGCAGCGTCTCCCACATCGAGTCGACCGTCAGACCGGCGGGCGTCTTCACGCCCATGCCGGTGACGACGACGCGGGGCCGTCCCCGGTGGTCGGTCGAGGTCACGACTAGGCCTTCGAGGCCACACTCGCGGCGAGGATGACGTCGAGCGCGTCGCCGACGGTCTTCACCTCGGCCAGCTCGTCCTCCTCGATGGTGATGCCCAGGGTGTCTTCCAGCGACATCACCAGCTCCACCAGGTCGAGGCTGTCGGCCTCGAGGTCCTCGGCGAACGACGCCGTCTCGGTCACCTTGTCGGCTTCGACCTGAAGGACGTCGACCGCCGCCGTGCGGAGGGCGGTGAGTGCATCGGAACGCTCCATGTACATCTTCTCCAGTTCTCTCGGGATGTCGGACTCGATCGGACGGTGGTCCGGTGCCGGGTGTTCAGCGTCCCATGCCGACGCCGCCGTCCACAGGGACGACCGCGCCGGTGATGTAGGACGCGCTGTCGGAGCACAGGAACGCCACCAGGGCGGCCACCTCTTCGGGACGGCCCAGGCGACCGACGGCGGTGGCCGCAACCAGGAGCTCACGGCGTTGCTCGGGCAGAGACTCCATCATGGCAGTGTCGATCGGACCCGGCTCGACCACGTTCACGGTGATGTTGCGGGACGCGACCTCGCGGGCCACCGAGCGGCTGAAGCCCACCAGCCCGGCCTTGGCGGCGGCGTAGTTGGCCTGGCCCGGCGAGCCCATGGCGCCCACGATCGACGACACCTGCACGACCCGGCCGAACCGGGCCCGGATCATCGGCCGCAGCGCCCGCTTGGTGGTGCGGAAGGGGCCCGACAGGTCGGTGTCGAGCGTGTGCTGCCAGTCGTCCTCGCTCAGCTGCACGAGCAGCTTGTCGCGGTTGACGCCGGCCGCATTGACCAGCACCTCGACGGGCCCGAAGGCCTGCTCGACGTCGGTGAACGCGGCGTCGACGCCGCCGGGGTCGGACACGTCGATGTGCACCACCCGGGCGGTGCCGCCCTCGCCCTCGATCTGGCCGGCGGTCTGCTCGGCGGCGTCCTGCCGGCCGGCGTAACCCACCGCCACCAGCTTCCCGTCCGCCGCCAGCGCTCGGGCCACGGCGGCGCCGATGCCACCCGACGCGCCCGTCACGAACGCGACGCGCTTGCCGTCGCTCACTTCTGTTCGTCCCACGATGTCCGCCAGCGTAGGAGACCGGTGCCGACCGTGAGGCCTGCACCGAAACCGGTCACCAGCACGAGGCTGCCGTCGCGCAGCCGGCCGGTCTCGGCGATCTCGCTCAGCGCCAGCGGCACCGAGGCCGCGGAGGTGTTGCCGTGCCGGTCGACGGTCTGGACCGCCTGCTCGGGGGCGAGGCCGACGCGGGCCAGCACGGCGTCGATGATGCGGGCGTTGGCCTGGTGGGGCACGAACAGGTCGACGTCGGCGGGGGTGCAGCCGGCGGCGGCGAGCGTGCGGGTCACCGAGTCGGACACGGCCCGCACGGCCCGGCGGAACAGCTCGGGGCCGTCCATGCGCAGGTGCTGCTCGCCGGCGGCGAGGCTCTCGACCGTCGTGGGTCGGCCCGAACCGCCGGCAGTGATGGTCAGCAGCTCGGCGCCCTCGGGGTCGTCGACCAGGTCGGAGGCCAGGAGCCCGCCGTCCTGCTCGCTGGTGCCGTCGCGCACGAGCACCACGGCTCCGGCGCCGTCGCCGAAGAGCACGGCGGTGCCGCGGTCGGCCGGGTCGACGCTGCGGGTGAGCGTGTCGGCCCCGACCAGCAGCACCTTGCGGGCGATGCCGGTCTCGATGAGGGAGCCGCACACGACCATGCCGTAGACGAAGCCGGCACAGGCCGCGTTCAGGTCGAAGGCGCCGGCGGGGGTGCCCAGCTCGGCGGCCACCAGCGCCGCGGTCGACGGCATCGGCTGCTCGGGCGTGGTGGTGGCGACGACGACGAGGTCGAGCTCGTTGGGGAGCATCCGGGCTCGGACGAGGGCGTCGCGGGCGGCGGCGACGGCGAGGGGACCGGTCGACTCACCGGGCCCGCCGACCCGGCGCTCGCGGATGCCGGTGCGGGTGCTGATCCAGGCGTCGCTCGTGTCGAGCCGCAGTGCCAGCTCGTCGTTGGTGACGCGCCGCTCGGGCAGCGCCCCGCCCCAGCCGGCGACGGCGAAGCGGGCCTGGAGCGTCGATGTGGTGGGGGCGCTCGCGGTGCCCCACTCGGTCAGCAGCCCCGAGCTCACGAGAGGACCCGCACCCACGCCAGGGGCTGACCGTCGCGGACCCGCTCGCCGGGGAGTGCGAGCAAGCCCATCAGGAACCCGGTGTGGGGGCTGACCACCGTCACCGATTCCGCGTTGCGTTCGATGAACCCCATGGCCTGGCCCGCTTGGACGATCTCGCCCTCGCTGGTCACGACGTCGGGAGGCAGCAGCGAGAACACCCCCGCGACGGGAGCCGCGATCAGCCTCTCCGGGACGTGGAGGTCCTCGGCGAGGGCGGTGTGGTCGACTTGGCTCATGTGATCGTCTCCGGTCGGGCGGGGGAGGTCATCGGGACGGGACGGCAGCGGCGAGCTGCTGGGCGACGTCGGCGATGTCGTCGGGGGTGGTGACGTTGAGGATCCGGACGTCGGGCACCGTGCGCTTCGCCATGCCGGCGAGGACGCGGCCGGGGCCGACCTCCACGAACGTGTCGGCGCCGAGGGCGACCAGGGCGAGCTGGCAGTCGGTCCAGCGCACCGGCTCGACCAGGTGCCGGCGCAGCAGCTGCGGCCAAGCGTCCGGCGCCGTGACGGGCGCGGCGTCGGTGTTGGTGACGACGGGGGTCGCGGCGGTCCGGAAGGTGACGGTGTCGAGGAGGGGGGTCAGCGCCTCGGCGGCGTCGGCCAGCAGAGGTGTGTGGAACGCGTGGCCCACGGCCAGCGGCATCACCTTGCGGGCACCCAGCTCCCTCGCCCGCTCGGCGGCCTGCTCGAGACCGTCGGGCGTGCCGGCGATCACCACCTGGCCGGGGGCGTTGTCGTTGGCCACCCAGGCATCGACGTCGGCGCAGGCGTTCTCGGCCAGCTCCACGTCGGCGCCCAGCAGCGCCGCCATGCGTCCCGTCCGGGCGTCGGCGCTGTCCTGCGACACGTCGGCGCGGCGGGCGGCGAGCCGGAGCCCGTCGCTCCGGTCGACGGCACCGGCGGCGATCAGCGCCGTGATCTGCCCCAGCGAGTGGCCGGCGAAGGCCACGGGTCGTTCGTCCAGTTGGTCCGACAGCGTGTCCCAGGCCATGAGCGAGCCCAGGAGCACGGCCAGCTGACTGGCCCGGGTGGTCGCCAGCTCGTCGGCATCGGCGTCGAGGAGGAGGCGGCCGAGCGGCCGGTCGAGGATCGACTCGGCCTCGGTCACGGTCGCCCACGCGTCGTGGTCCTTCCACACCTGGCCGGCGCCCGGAGTGGCGGCTCCCTGGCCAGGGAAGATCACGACGTACGACACAGGGCGGAGTCCTCCAGCAAGACGCGAGATGAACAGGACTGAACGGGGTGGGGTCCAACTTCGACCCATCGGCCCCCGGTCCGTTACATCTGACGCTTCGCTGTACCTCCGCTACACCGGGATGGTGGTGGTGCTCCCGCTGTCGAGGATCGTCGTGGTCGACTCGGGCGGGGGCGGGGGGACGCTGGTGTCGGGCGCGCCGCCGTCACCCTCGACGACCTCGCCGCCCTCGCCGGGCACCGTCGTCGTCGTCTCGGGAGGGAGCGTCGTCGACGTCGTGGTGGTCGCCTCGGTGGTGTTCGTGGGACGGTTGCCGGTCTGGGGGACCGAGTCGTCATCGTCGTCGCTGCAGGCACCGGCCACCAGCAGGGCCGCGACGAGAGGGATAGCCAGGAGAAGGGTTCGACGCATCGGTGCAAAGGCTGACGAGTCGCGGCCACCCCGCGCAAACCCGACCGGCCTGTCGGCTAACGGCAGCGCGTGCAGAGGCCGACGAGGTCGAGCCGGTGGTGCAGTGCCCGGAAGTCGGCACCCGTGGCGACCTCGGTCAGCGCGGTGTCGAGGCGGCGCTCGATCTCGCTGGGAACCGTGAAGTCGGTGACGTCGCCGCAGCCGCTGCAGATGAGGTGGTGGTGGTGCTCGGTGAGGTCCTCGGCCAGCTCCCAGCAGGCGTGGTCGCCGGTGGTGACGATGCGGTGGGCGACCCCGGCGCGCTCCAGCACGGCCAGGTTGCGGTAGGCCGACGATTGCGCCAGGCCCGACGAGCGCTCCAGCAGCTGGGGCAGGGTCAGCGGTGACGGCGCCGCCGCCAGCACGTCGACCAGGGACCGGCGTTGCGACGTGAAGCGCTGCCCGACGTGCCGCAGCCGTCGGGTCACGATCGTGTGGAGGTCAGCGCTGGGCTCGCTCATGCGTCAAGGTCCTGGTGAGAACTGTTCTCAGATTAGCTGGTGGCCTCCGCGACACGGTGCCGGGGGCCTCGGCGATTGGTTGCACTGAAGATGCAATCAGGGCAGGCTGACCCGCAACCATCGCGGGGGAACCGGAGGACACTGTGACGAACCTGGTGGAAGGCAGCAAGGCATCCGGGTACGTGGAGCCGGGGTTCGAGGGCGTCCGCCAGGCGTTCGACGACAACTTCGCCGAGCACGGCGAGGTGGGCGCGGCGGTGGCCGTGTACGTCGAGGGCCGCAAGGTGGTCGACCTGTGGGGCGGCGTGCGCCAGGTCGACACCGAGCTCCCCTACGACGAGGACACCCTCCAACTCGTGTTCTCCACCACCAAGGGCGTCACCGCTCTGTGCGCCAACCTGCTGGTCCAGCGGGGGCTGCTCGACGTCGACGCCCCCGTCGCCGAGTACTGGCCCGAGTTCGCCGCCGCCGGGAAGGCCGACGTGCCGGTGCGCTGGCTGCTGTGCCACAAGGTGGGCCTGCCCTACGTCGACGCCGACCTGACCCTCGACCAGGTGCTGGCCTGGGACCCGGTGGTCGAGGCGCTGGCCGCCATGGAGCCCGTCTGGGAGCCGGGCAGCGGCCACGGCTACCACGCCGTCACCTACGGGTGGCTCGTCGGCGAGGTCATCCGCCGCATCTCCGGTCGCAGCGTCGGGCAGTTCGTGGCCGAGGAGCTGGCCGGCCCGCTGGGCCTCGACTTCTGGGTGGGCCTGCCCGACGACAAGCAGGCGCTCGTCGCACCGCTCACCAACCGCGGGCCCCGCGACGGGTCGGCGCCGCCCCAGCCCGGCGAGGGCAAGGACCTCGCCCAGATGATCACCGACGCCCTCGGGCCCGACGCGCTGGTGCTCAAGGCGCTCGGCGGCGTCCCCGGGCTGCTCACGCACGAGGGGATGTTCAACCGTCCCGAGGTGCGGGCCGCCGAGCTGCCGGCCGCCAACGGGGTCGGCAACGCCCGGTCGCTGGCCCGGCTCTACGCCGCGGTCATCGGCGAGGTGACCCACGACGGCGCCGTCGTCGGGCCGCTGCTCACACCCGAGCAGACCACGGCGGCCCTCGAGGTGCAGACATCCGGGCCCGACAAGGTGCTGCTGTTCGAGACCGTGTTCGGGCTCGGCTTCATGCTCTCGTCCCCGTTCTCGCCCTACGGCGGCCCACGGGGCTTCGGTCACTCGGGTGCCGGCGGTTCGATGGCCTTCGCCGATCCCGACCACGGGGTGGCGTTCGGGTACGCCATGAACCGGATGCTGGCGAACCTCGCCGGCGACCCCCGCACCACCGGGCTCGTCGCGGCGGTCTACGACGCCATCGGCGTCACCCCGACGTTCGTCTGACCCTCGGGGCCGTCAGGACGCTCGGGTCAGCCGGGTAGGCGGCCCTCGCCGCGCTGGTGGGCGCCCCGCCACACCATCTCCTTGTAGGCCTGGCGGGTCCGCTCCTTCACCGGCGGGGCGTGCTCGGCCGCTGCCGCCTCGGCGGCCGTCGGTCCCCGCCCGGCACCCCGGAGCACCTGCTCGTCGATCCGGGCGAACTCACGTGTCTGCCGGGTGACCCTGTCGTAGCCCGGGTCCTGCTTGCTGCTCATGTGACCCCCTTTGGAACGGTCGCCGTTGTCGACGCCGACACCTGACGTCGTCCTTACCCCGTCAGGCGACAGGGGGAATCCCCGAGACCGCCGGGGGCTGCGGGGGATTCCCCCCGATGGCGCCGGACCTGGGCCGTCGTACCTTGCGATCAGTGAGAGCGCGGTGGTGGCCCCGGCGGGCGGACGGTCGGAGCCACCACCGCCACACCGGCAGAGCCGCTTCCCCCGGCGGCTTGCTGTCCCCGAGAGTCACGGCGGGCGGGACTCTCGGGGACAGTCACGCTGCCGGTCGTCGACCCGGCCCCCCGGCTCGATCTCACTCCCTCCCCGAGCGGTGCCCCAGATAGCCTGGCTCGTCCCCTCGCCTCTGGTTGGTCCGTTTGATGTCGCCCGAAGACCTCCTCCCTGCCGCGGAAGCCGCACGCCGCCGCACCTTCGCCATCATCAGCCACCCCGACGCGGGCAAGACCACCCTCACCGAGAAGTTCCTGCTCTACGGCGGTGCGGTCCAGGAGGCGGGACAGGTCAAGGCCCGGGGTGAGCGGCGCCGGGCCCGGTCCGACTGGATGGAGCTGGAGCAGAAGCGCGGCATCTCGATCACGTCCGCCGTGCTGCAGTTCCCCTACCAGGACCACGTCTTCAACCTGCTCGACACCCCGGGCCACCGCGACTTCTCCGAGGACACCTACCGCGTGCTCGCCGCCGTCGACGCCGCGATCATGGTGCTCGACGCCGCCAAGGGCATCGAGCCGCAGACCCTCAAGCTCTTCGAGGTGTGCCGCGTGCGGGGCGTGCCCCTGCTCACCTTCGTCAACAAGTGGGACCGGCCCGGGCAGGAGGGCCTGGCCCTGCTCGACGAGCTGGAGTCGCGGCTCGACCTCCAGGCCGTGCCCATCACCTGGCCGGTCGGCATCTCCGGCGACTTCCGGGGCCTGGTCGACCGGCGCGACGGCCGTTACGTCCGCTACGGCCGCACGGCCCACGGTGCCGCCGAGGCCGGGGAGGAGTTCGTGTCGCCGGAGGAGGCGGCTTTGGAGGAGGGCGAGGCCTGGACCGCCGCCGCCGAGGAGCTGGAGCTGCTCGACAGTACGGGGGCCGAGATCGACCCGATGCTCTTCGAGGCCGGGGAGCAGACGCCGGTGTTCGTCGGTTCGGCGCTCACCAACTTCGGGGTGCGTCCGCTGCTCGACGCCATCATCGGCATGGCGCCGGCGCCCGGGCCCCGGATCGACCGCGACGGCGCGGCCCGCAAGCTGGGCGACCCCTTCTCGGCGTTCGTGTTCAAGGTGCAGGCCAACATGGATCCCTCACACCGCGACCGGGTCGCGTTCGTGCGGGTGTGCTCGGGGAAGTTCGAGCGGGGGATGGTCGTCACCCACCAGCCGACCGGCAAGCCGTTCGCCACCAAGTACGCCCACTCGGTGTTCGGGCAGGAGCGCGGCACCATCGACGAGGCCTTCCCCGGCGACATCGTCGCCCTGGTCAACGCCGCCGACGTCAAGGTGGGCGACACCCTCTACGTCGACACGCCCGTCGCCTATCCCCGGCTGCCGGAGTTCGCCCCCGAGCACTTCCACGTCGCCCGCACCCGCGACACCGGTCGGTTCAAGCAGTTCCGGCGGGGCATCGCCCAGCTCGACGAGGAGGGCGTGGTGCAGGTGCTGCGCGACCGCGACCGGGGCGACCAGGCGCCGGTGCTGGCTGCCGTCGGACCCATGCAGCTCGAGGTGGCGTTGTGGCGGCTGGAGAACGAGTTCGGTGCGCCCACCGAGCTGTCGCCGACGGCGTACACGGTCGCCCGGCGAACCGACGAGGCATCGGAGTCGGCGTTGCGGGCGCTGCCGGGCGTCGACGTCCTCGCCCGTGCCGACGGCACCCGGTACGCCCTGTTCGAGAGCCCCTACTGGCTGGCCCGGGTCGAGGCCGAACACCCGGAGCTCACGCTCGACCGCCTCGTCGCCGAGGGTTCGGCCGGCTAGCTCAGGCTGGTCCTGCGGCTCAGCTGCAGGTGAGGCCGTCCTCGGGCGGCTCGAGGTCGACCAGGTAGGTGGCGATCGCGTCGTCGATGCAGCTCACGCCGTTGCCGACCACCGTGTGCCCGTCGCCCTCGTAGGTGACCAGGACGCCGGTGGTCAGCTTCTCCGCCGTGCGGACGCCGGCCTCGTAGGGGGTCGCCGGGTCGTTGGTGGTCGACACGACGACGATCGGCGGGGCTTCGGGTGCGGTCACCTCGGTCAGCGGCTCGGCTTCGACCGGCCACATGGCGCAGCGGACGTAGTCGTTCACGATCGACTCGCCGAAGTGCGGGGCGTCGGTGGCCATGGCGGCGCCGTCGTCGAGGAGCTCCTGCGGCTCGGCGGGCCACTCGCCGTCGAGGCAGTTGACGGCGAAGTAGATGTCGAAGCTGCCGATCGACAGGTACTCGTCGGCGAGGCTGACCATGCCGGACCCGTCGCCGTCGAGCGCGTCGGCCGCCGCCTGGGCGAGCGACGGCCACAGCTGCTGCGAGTACAGCGGTAGGGCGAGGCCGATCGCGAGGTCGCCAGGTCCGAGGTCGCGGGGCGAGGCGTCGATGGGGGCCTCTTCCACCGCGGCCGACATCTCGTCGATCCCGGCCATGGCGTCGGGCGCCAGCGGGCAGCTGTCGTCGGCGTCGCAGTCGTCGGCGAACGCCTGCAGCGCCTTCTCGAAGCCGAGCGCCTGCAGCTCCGCCGACTCGGTGCCGGTCGGGCCCAGCTCGACGACGCCGTCGAGCACCATCGCCCGCACCCGCTCGGGGAACAGGTCGGCGTACACCTGCCCGATGCTGGTGCCGTAGCTGTAGCCGAGGTAGCTGATCTGGTCGTCGCCCATGGCCTCGCGCACGGCGTCCATGTCGCGGGCGACGTCGCGGGTGCCCAGGTGGCTGAGCACGTCACCTTCCGCCGCCTCGCAGTCGTCGACGTACTCCTGGCTGACGTCGAGGAGGGTCTCCTCGTCCTCGGGGGAGTCGAGGCTGTAGTCGACGCCGTAGAGCTCCGCGAAGTCGGCCCCGCAGTCGATGGCGCTGGCGCCGGTGCCGCGGGGGTCGACGCCCACGATGTCGAAGTGCTCGGTGACGTCGGGGGGCAGAGCGGTGGCCATCTGGGCGGCGAAGTCGCTGCCGGTGGCGCCCGGGCCACCGGGGTTCAGGAACAGCGCACCGATCCGGTCGCCGGTCGCGGGCGTGCGCCCGATGCTGACGGTGAGCGTGTCGCCGTCGGGCTCGTCGTAGTCGAGCGGCACGTCGAGGGTGGCGCACTCGCCCTCGAAGCCGCAGTCCCCCCAGTCGAGCGTGTCGTCGGGGTTGGTGCCCCCGTCACCGTTGCCGCTGTCGGTGCCGTCGCTGCCGTCGTCGGTGGCGGACTGGTCGTCGTCGGTGCGGGACGACAGCGCAGCGTCGTCCGACTCCTTGGCGCAGGCCACGGCGGCCAGGACGAGGAGCAGGCCCGCGAGCAGTGGGAGGGCACGGTTGCGGCGGAGCACGAAGCGACGGTAGCTGCTGGCTGTGCTCAGGGAGTTTCGGGCCGGCTGAGCATCCACTCGCGGGGCGCCAGCCCGGAGTCGTGGATCTGGGCCGCGACGTCGTGGCCGACGTAGCGCAGGTGCCAGGGCTCGAACGAGTAACAGGTGCGGGTGGTCGGCATGTCGGGGTAGCTGATCACGAACCCGTGCTCGTGGGCGTGCTCGGCCAGCCACTGGCCGGTGGCGGTCTCGGCGAAGGCGGGGACCAGGTTCTGCGATCCGGCCTCCAGCAGGTCGAAGGCGGTTCCCAGCTGGTGCTCGCTGTGGCCCGGTCGGGCGGTCTCCTTCTGGGCCTCGACCTCGCCCTCCTCGGCGACCTCACGGTCGTAGAGGTTCTGCTGGTAGGAGTAGCTGCGGTAGGCGGAGACGAGGCCGAGGGGCGTGCCGTTCTCCTCGGCGGCGACGCGGAGGGCGCCGAGGTCCTCCACGATGATCTGCCGGATCATGTCGTCGGTCTCGAACCCGGCTTCGGCGGCGCTCACCAGGTCGGGGGGCTCGAAGTCGCCGGGCAGGGCGCGGTTGGCGTCGACCACGATCGTGCCGTAGTCCTCGGCCGGGTCGCCGACGGACACCTCGTCGCCGATGACGCAGTCGGGCACGACGACGGAGGTCGGGGTGGTCGGTGGGGGCGGCTGTGGCGCGTCTGCCGCCGGGACGCTGGTGGTGCCCCCCTCGGCCGCACTGGCCACGTCCGACAGGTCGGCCGCGGCGTCCACCACGTTCTGCCCGTCCCAGCGCAACGCCGACCACGCCCCCAGTGCCGCCACCAGGAGCGCGACGGCGATGGCTGCTCCGATGGCCCGTCCCTCCACAGCCCGGCACTCTAGAGCACTACGCTGAACCGACCCAGGGGACGTAGCTCAGTTGGCTAGAGCACCTGCTTTGCAAGCAGGGGGTCGTGGGTTCGAGTCCCATCGTCTCCACAAGCACAAGCACCATCTGATGTCGACGCTGTGACTCGGGACCACGTAGCCGACTTCGTCACCACCTGCTGGAGACCAAGTCGGTGTCGATGAGTGCCGCAAGGTCCCAGCGGG
>Ga0193742_1000927_pt1 | contig 18617 bp, 17 predicted proteins | sample L2c1metaG_FD_165511 | JGI IMG/M metagenome (GOLD analysis project Ga0193742, IMG submission 165511) | Soil microbial communities from a riparian zone of the East river system, Colorado, United States - L2c1 | ecosystem: Environmental > Terrestrial > Soil > Riparian zone | place: USA: East River... | reverse complement strand
TCTCGAAGCTATCTATGATTCCGAGGGCAGCTATAAAAAAGCAGGTATCACGCTGGTTGGCATCCAGTCGGTCGAATCCTGGCAACTGTCACTGCTCGAAAATAGCGATCGCGATACGTCGGTCAAACGCATGCGCGCCGTTGACCAGCTGAACAAGCGTTACGGCAGTGGGACGATATGGCACGCCAGTGAATCACGCTCGACGGCTAACTGGCAGAGCAAGCGCGAGCACCGCAGCCCGCGGTACACGACGAACGTAAGTGAGTTGCCGGTCCTTCATGCTTAGGAACATTGACTATATTAGATAAATAGTATATAAAGGTATGAACGTTTACGGAGCGACGATGCTCTGACAGTTTGCGAAGTTATCGCAGGCTTGGTCGTTATTCACAACCAGGGAAAAGGAAATTGCATGATTGTTGTTGAGCAGATGGCTCATGAGGCCGCCGCCGCGAACCCGCACAACCCGTTCAACAAGTTCCTCGTTGATCTCGCCAACTACCTGCGTGAACACTGCCCCGAGCAGACGTTCGAGGGTACGCGCAGGGCGCTGGTCGTCGAGGTGCTGGTCCACAAGCGGTGCTACACCAACTCGCTCACGAACAAGCTTCACGGCGGGCTCATGTACGCGCTGGACTACAGGGCCGGCCATATCGATTTGGAAGTCCTCGAACGCGACGTGGTGAACGACGAGCCAACGCTTAAGATCCGCGCCTGTAGCACGGCCGCTGGCTGAGCCAGCAGCCCAGGCTTGGGTTGCCACTCGCGGAGTGATGAGTGGTAGGGTGCCCGAGAAATAAGTTGGCGGCCGGTGGCTGGATGGCAGCTGCGCTGCGTACCCCACTGGCCGCCGACGCCAAGCCCGAACCTTCCCTGGTTGTATTTCCCCTCTTTTCGTATCTGTTATTATCTGTTACAATACCTTGGCTGTTTAGGCAGCTAAAAGAGGCTCATATTATAAATATGAGCGCCAAATGCTTCGGAAAACTAGGCAATTCCGAGTAGCCCCATCTTAGAAAGATGAGACTGCGATGCCTCGGAGATGATCGAAAAAATATGTAAACACATTTTGTTCGACGCATCTCACTCACCATCTGGCCTCATCGTCTAACGGTTAGGACACCAGGTTTTCATCCTGGCAATCGGAGTTCGATTCTCCGTGAGGTCACCACGAAATAAGCTCACCCTGTAAGCGGTGGGCTTTTTTCGTGGTCGTCGTTACCGGGAATCGAACTCGAGAGAGCGAAAACAGCCAGTCGGCTGTTTGAGTTTTCATTGTTAAGCCGAGAAAATAGGCTTTAGCCGTTTTCGAGCATAAGTGCCGATTCTCCGTGGTAGCTTCGCTGGAAATCTGAACTCCGATTGCGCAGCGCGAAGCGATGCAAGCAATCGAGTTCGCTAGCGACTGAAGCGCACAGAAATTTATTTCGAGCACTGGAAGGAGATATATTCCTAATATTCTCTCTGTGAGCTTACCCGGATTCTATACCCTCAGGACAAATCTACCGATTATATTTCTGCAAAAAACCGATAATCTCACCGAGAGCCTTCTGGCCGTCGGCATTATCGAGATTAAATTGATATTCATGTGGTAGCCCTGGTACATGACCTGGCTCGTAGAACAATCGAGTGACACTGACACCTGATTGCTCAAGCTTATCGGCTAGTGGTTTGGATTGCGCGTCAGTCAGCGGGTCATCGTTGCCGCCGGTGATAAAGGTCGGTGGAAAATCCCGAGTAGTGTGATAATACGGCGACATTTGCCGGATAATCGGTTCAGAAAAATTATTTGTACCACTGTAGGCCCATACCGAAACGTCATCGCCCCAGCCAACGATTTTAGGCAGCGTTGGGTCTGGGTGCACTAGCCCCTCCATTTTATAAATACCGCAGGTGAGCACGACACCTTTTAGTTGCTCGGGTTTGAGGTTTGGCGTGATGCCGACTTCGCGTGCGTAGTCAGGATTGGTGATAAGCGCGGCCATTTGAGCAGAGAGTTGGGAGCCTGCCGAATCCCCAGCGAACACGATCTTGTTCGTATCGGCATGGAAGCGCTCAGCATTTTGCTGGATATATGCATAGACAGAGTTCAATTGATGGATCGGGGTAGGGTAACTGTGATTCGGCGCAAGTGAATAGTTGGGTGCGATAACCGTGTAGCCTGCACGAGCGAGGAGCTTGTAGTAAGCGCCTGCGTCAGATTTATCACCCGACAGCCATGCTCCGCCATGCGTCCAGATGAGTACTGGCAGTTTTGTATTGCTAGCCACGGCGGTTTCTGGTGTATAGACGTCTAGTAGTGCGTCATTATCGTCGGCCCGATAATGCTGATCACTTGTGACCTCAACGCCTGTTGGCGCGTGTTTTTCGAGAGCTTGGCTGGTTTTTACACCGTCCTTTTCAAATACGTAGCGGATAACCATAGCGCCGGGCCATGGGCTCAAACGAAACCAGATAAAAATCACTAGGACAAGCAGGACCAATCCAATTAAAATGCGTCCCACCCATTTCCAGAGCTGTTTATGTTTCGGTTTGTGGTTTTTGTGTTTGGTGCCCATCTGTCTAGATTATACACATTCAAACCATAAGCCTGATACTCTATGATAGAAACCATGAAAACAACCGATAGGAAATACAATCAATAAAATACGCCTAAACCTCACTACGCTCCTAGGTACTTCACTGTCATTACAACTACTTAGCGTAATTGTGTTAGTGACTTCGCTGGCTATGGTTAGGGCAACGCCGTCGGGATGCGGTAAATTCTTGGATGTATTCGCAGCCGATGTTTCAGTACTAGTTTTTATCGTTATTGGGATAATCAACATTGGCCTGAGCCTTCTCTATATTTTGCGAGTTATGCGAGGTGAAATACGACTCACTACATTTCGCAGTTTTCTGATTCCACTTTTGATGGTTATTAATCTGGTCTGCTTCCTGCTAAAAGATCAGCTTCCAAAAATACTCGGCTGTTATTTCGGGTAAGACCAATCGAATTGCGCTATCATTAAGACATGAAATCTCGCATCATCTTTATCCATGGCAACGGCGGCGGCACAGGCAGTGACAATTGGTTCCCTTGGTGTGCGGCAGAGTTACAAAAATTAGGATTGGATGTCATAGCGCCTGACTTTCCTGATCCCATATTGGCTCGAGCTGAATACTGGCTGCCTTTTCTGCAAAATGAACTTGGGGCTGATGAAAACACGATCCTCGTAGGCCATTCATCTGGTGCCGTTGCAGCGATGCGCTACGCTGAGCAACACAAACTCTACGGTTCAGTACTCGTCGGGGCATGCTATACCGACTTAGGTGACGACGATGAGCGAAAAAGTGGCTACTACGACAAACCTTGGGATTGGGACGCTATCAAAGCCAATCAAAACTGGATATTGCAGTATGCATCGACTGATGATCCATACATCCCGATAGATGAAGCCCACCACATCCACGAAAAATTGGGAACTGAGTATTACGAATACACCGACCAAGGTCATTTTGGTGAAGACAAAGGTAAGAAAGAATTCACAGAGCTAATAGAAAAATTGAAAGAGAAGCTGGCCTAATGAGTGAACAAATCGACATTCGTAAATCAGGCGGTGTACTGATCCGTGACCGCAAATTTCTCATCGTCCGCCCATATGGCAAAGACATATTCCTTGCACCAGGTGGAAAGCTGGAATCTGACGAAACGGCCACGCAAGCACTTGTACGAGAGATGATAGAGGAAGTACAACTTGAGATTAACGAAACTACACTTGAAAAACTAGGCACTTTCTATGCGCTTGCAGCAGGAAATGAATCGAAAAAACTAGAAATGACAGTATTCATCATCCATGACTTCACGGGTGAGCCAATCCCGTCCAGCGAAATCGAAGAAATGCGGTGGATCAACACCGAATCGACAGGATTCCAGCTCGGCTCAATTTTTGAACATGATGTTATGCCGCTGTTGAAACAGAAAGATCTAATTGACTAATGGTTCACCCTTTTCACCGAAATTAGTTTCATAGCCCATATAATGAGCAGCCAAAACCATTGATCGCCGAACACCTGCGAAAAAGAAATAAACGTGAATCGCTTAATCTCGTTTAGGCAATTCCTGCAAAGCCCATTTGTTACCGTCTGGATCGCTGAAATAGACGAATGTACCCCATGGCATCGGTTCGGTCACATCGCTGACTTCGATACCACGCTCAACTAGCTCGTCATGCGCTTGCTGGGCGCTGGCGACCACCATTTGTATTAATTCCAGAGATCCAGGTTTCATGTTAGTCAAACCCTTACCGATACAAATCGAGCAAGCCGATCCCGGCGGCGTTAACTGCACGAACCGTAGGTCATCATTCATTTCATGGTCTTGGTCTGCGTTGAACCCTGCTTTGACATAAAATTCTTTGGCCCGATCGACGTCCGATACGGGTACTGTGATGAGTTCGATTTTCATATCCATAGTGCGTTCCTCCATGATGCTTATGTTCATAATTATATGGCATTTTATGACAGTAGAGCGTGCAGGGATGATCTTTATTCTGTTTCGAACTTACTCAGGTAATCCCGGTTTTTCAACAACCCCATCCAGAGTTATCAGTTCACCCTTATCGAGATTGTGGAATGCAGAAGTGGCAAAATGGACAAACTTCATTTTTGTATCGAGTTCCTCGTAGTCGGGCATTGGCATGTCTTCGACGCTAAAGCCTAATCGTTTTTGCAATACCAGCGCTGCCATTTCCCTGGCTAGGCGCGGCTCTGCCCGTAATAGCCCTGTGAGCTCCAATGCTCCAGATTCAGGCAATACTAGTGCAGTGGTTAACGTGCGACCTGGCCGCCCATTATCGTCACGATATAAATACTGAGTGGCCGGGGTCCTGCTTAGGAAATCATACCCAACAACATGAGCAAGGGTTTCATCTGTCGTGCGCATCACTTTGCCGATCGTGACGGGTGACATTGTACTTTCCGTTTCTGGAACTGTAATTGTTTTTCTCCTACCGAACCTACCAATCTCAGTCTTCTCTACCTGAACGGTGTGGAGTGACACGCTTTGCATGGCTGCAGTGATAACACGTTCAGCAATGCCTTGCGAAACAAATCGCTCGTGACCGCTATCTATTTGCACATGCTTAATAGGCACGCCGTCCTCAGATGTACGCCCGTCGACTGTATCAAAGTGGGCAAAACCAGGCGAACCTCTCTTGCTCGTCCAAACAGCGGCAGCCGCATATGGTGCAGATTCAATGATTTGGTCGAAACGTTGGTTCATATAAGTATATTATAACATCCTGTTTGTATATTGTAAATACACCCCCATGACAAGCGCAGATGTCTGAACAGGCTCGTGCTTGTCTCTCAGCAAGAATTACGACATTATAGCTATATTAGTAATTGGGTGGATATGAGGTATGTATGCCCGATAGACCAATTAATGATAAAGCTCTACAGTTGGCCCTTGAAGAACAGCGACGCGACTATGATGTTTTACATGGTCTCAATGAAAGCACCAAAGTAAGAACTATTACATTTCTTGCAGCTGGATTAGGTGTACTTGCATATCTATACACAACAGGTGATACGACAAGCTTGAAGAAGCAGTTATTCATGCCCGACGAAATTTATGGAGTAGTTTTCTATGCAGTAGGCCTCCTCTTGTTGGTTGGCTCTATTGTGTGCATGATGATTGCACTAGTTAAAAATCGAGAATGGCACACTGCTTATGAAAATGATCAAAATGAAGAATTGTTAAAGGATTACAAAAAATATATACTTTATATGCATAAGCGTTATACGAAAATATCACGTTCTAATGGTAAACAGTATGAAGGAAGAAGATATTTGTTAAACACCTCATTTCTTCCGCTAGTAATTGGTGCTACAATATTATTGTTACTTAAGACATTTTGGAGGGTAACACAATGATTAAACTTAACGAATATACCGAAGGCGTTTAGCCTGAATAGCCCCGAACGGGGCTATTTTTTTGTATGATGGTCGAAAGGTATAGTTGCCCGAATTCTATGTAGTTAACCACTAACACTCCCTGCAAATAACCTCATCTGTTATTCTAAAATAGAGTAAAATCAGGAGCCTAAATGCAAGAATACATAGAAATTCGTGGTGCCCGGGAAAACAACCTAAAGGACGTCAGTCTAAAGATTCCGAAACGTAAAATCACGATCTTTACCGGTGTTTCGGGTTCGGGGAAATCATCACTGGTATTTGACACGATCGCGGCTGAGTCTCAGCGTTTGCTGAATGAGAATTTTAGTATGTTCGTGCGTAATTTCTTGCCTAAAATTGCTCAGCCAGAAGCTGATGACATTAAAAATCTGAGTATGGCGGTGATCGTCGACCAGAAACCGTTGGGCGGCGGCTCTAGTTCGACGGTGGGGACGGTGACGGATATCTCAACGGCGCTGCGACTGCTGTTTTCACGTTTCGGTGAACCATATGTCGGCTATGCAAACGCGTTTTCGTTTAACGACCCGTCTGGCATGTGCCAGAACTGTCATGGTCTGGGGCGGAAACTGAGCATCGATATGGAAGCGGCGTTTGATACGAACCTGTCACTTAACGAGGGCGCAATCAAACTGTCGGACTATAGCGGTGATGGTTGGTACCTAAAAATAGTCAAAGCATCGAAATTGTTTGATAACGACAAAAAGCTGCGTGACTACAGCGACAAAGAACTAAATGACCTGTATCATTCCAAACCGATTAAGACGGATGCGGTGGAAGGTGTGAGCCTAAAATTTGAAGGTGTCATCGACAAATTCGAACGTAAATATGTCAAAATCGATCTGAAAACTTATTCGCAGCGCACACAAAAATCGGTAGAACCGTTTATCACCATGGGACCATGCGATGTGTGTCACGGCGCGCGGATCAATCAAGCGGCACTGGCCAGTAAGATTGATGGCTATAACATCGCTGACCTGCAATCGATGCAGGTTGATAAATTGATTGACGTAGTCAAAAAGCTCGATAATGATAAAAGCCATTCACTGACCAAAACGTTGGTCGAGCGGCTGACAAATCTGAACGAAATTGGCCTAGGCTACCTGAGCCTGGATCGTCAGACGGACACACTATCCGGTGGTGAATCGCAGCGCGTGAAAATGGTGAAACACTTAAATGGCAGTTTAGTGGATGTCATGTATATATTCGACGAGCCAAGCGTCGGTTTGCACCCACGCGATGTACACCGATTGAATGAGCTGCTGCAGAAACTGCGCGACCAGGGCAACACCGTCATCGTAGTCGAACATGACCCGGACGTCATCCAGGCAGCCGATCACATCGTCGACGTCGGTCCAAATGCCGGCGCAAAGGGTGGGGAAGTGGTGTTCGAAGGAACCTACGACGGTTTGTTGAAAGCCAACACGCTCACCGGCAAACATCTGAAAGATCAGCGGCCGATCAAGACTGAATTTCGCAAAGCCACTGGCAAGTTGACCGTCACCGACGCACACGCCAACAACCTGCAAAACGTGGATGTCGACATCCCAACCGGTATTTTCACAGTTATCACGGGCGTCGCTGGTTCGGGTAAAAGCTCCCTGATTCACCAAGTATTTCTAAAACAGTATCCAGATGCCATCGTCGTCGACCAATCGGGGGTTGGCACATCCAGCCGTTCCAACCCTGCAACCTACGTCGGCCTGATGGATGACATCCGCAAAGCCTTTGCGCGTGCCAACAAAGTCGATGCCGGACTGTTCAGTTTCAACTCCAAAGGTGCCTGCGAAAACTGTAAAGGCGCTGGTTTCTTGACCCAAAACCTCGGATTTCTGGACGATGCCAAAACCATGTGCGATGTCTGTCACGGCAAGCGTTTCAAAGACGAAGTGCTCGAATACAAGTTTGATGGCAAATCGATCACCGAAGTACTAGAACTCACCATGGCGCAGGCCAAAGAATTCTTTGACGTACCGGAAATGGCCAGAAAACTCCAAGCGCTCAACGACGTCGGGCTCGAATATCTGACCCTCGGCCAGCCACTCAGCACATTATCCGGCGGTGAATGCCAGCGCATTAAACTGGCGAGCGAGCTGCATAAAAAGGGAACCGTCTATGTGCTCGACGAGCCGACGACTGGTCTGCATATTTCCGACACTGTTCGATTACATAACCTGATCAATCAATTAGTGAATGAGGGCAACACGGTCATCACGATCGAACATAACCAAGACGTCATCCGCCAAGCCGACTGGGTGATCGACCTGGGTCCAGAAGGCGGCGACAAAGGTGGTCAAATCATGTTCGAAGGAACACCAGCGGAACTAGTTGGTAGCAAAAAGGCCCTCATCGCTCAGTACCTATGAGCCCAGAAAGACTAGGACCACCGAATGAAGCAGTCCCTGGTTTGCGCGTGCAATTAGCGCACGTTGCACTGATGAGCACCCCCAGGGGAGAGATCTTTGGGTACCCGCAAGATGACATCCGGTATCTTGATGTTTTTCATGAGAGTCCTAGGGACCATGAGGGACCAATTATTGGTACTTTCAAAATCAAGTATTTCCCTCTGGGGATAGTGAAAATTCACGATGCTCGCCTAGAGGAGGAATTTCGCAACAAAGGGTTAGGCATCGAAATGTATAGGTCGGTACCGTTCCTGCCATTACTTGACGGAGGAGACTTCCGTGAGAGTGGCGCACGGTTTAGGTCTGATGCAAGCGATTCAGACGACGGAAAGCGTGTATGGAGAAGTCTGGCACGGCACGGCTTCGCTAGCTACCTGGGAAGGTCAAGATATCAGATGCGCGTAGATATTCCCCGGCCTGATGTCATGATTGTAGAGGAAATCGCAGGGTCGTAACGCATCCCTACTCCACTACCCAGTAACTGTACTGATATGCGGTCGAATCCGCTCCGCCGGCACTTACCGCAAAACTAGCGGTAAACGTTGCCGCTGTTTGGGCAGATACGTACACCTGTCGTGCAGCTGATACTGGGCTGCCTTTGGGTGCGACCATGATAGATTTCGGTGCAGCACCGAACGGTTTATTAAACGTAATGACCGTGTCACAAGTCGCCGATGTTCCGCCAGTACCAGTTGTGATTGTGAATGAACCTGCATTGTCTGTAGATCCGGCCGTCACAGCAGCTGTCGGAGCGGCGCCACAGTTGGCCGGTGTGCCAATCGTCGGAGGTGTTGTTTGTGTCGAGCTGAAATGGGCGTCGGCAAGTGTCAGTTTTGCATACGTTGCATCAGTACCGGCAATGGTAATTATCATGCCAGTGGTATCTGCGGTGAATAGGGCCGTGCTGACGCTGTTTTGGATTTGGAACGTGTCAGTCACATCAGTTTGTGGTCTGACGATGACACCGCCTGCGATACCGGCACCATTTGGATTACCACCCTGTAGGATTAAATTACCACCGTCGTTGTCTGCTTCCGTACCGCCGCGACCTGCCTGTAGGGTTAAATCACCACCTACACCAGATGTGGCGGTGGTAATGCCCCAGGTGGCGGCCGCTGCCGAGCTCAACGTCAGGGCCCCAGACGATGTGGTCAGTGATGACGATGCGTTGCCCGCGAGCGTGAGCGTGCCTCCATTGAGGTTAATACCTGCTGCGCCACTCTGGATGTCAATGCCGCTACCACCGCGGATAGTTGTCGGGCCGATTTGGTTCAGGTTACCAATGGTGATAATTTTGGCATTCGTGCTACCGATGTCAATCAATGATACGGCTGAGCCTGAACTCAGGTCGGTCATGGTGATGTCATCGTAGTAGTGGATCTCACCGACTGCGCCGGTACTTTGTGTCTCAAGATATGCTGAAGTTGCGCCAGCTGGGGCAACACCGAGGCCGGTCATTTCCGTCCAGCCAGTGTTGCTGTCAACCACGGGATTCAGGGGGAGTTTTATACCACTGCCAGCCCAGTTAATCCTGACGGCAATTGAGCGCGGCGTCGTGGCGGCTCGTACCCAGACACTGAAGTAGTATTGATGGCCTGGGGTGACTGGCGTACCTGGCAATTGTTCGATAACGCCCCAGAATGTATCTGTTGTAGTCATTTCTAGGCTCTGGGCGCCGCTGTGGGCCTGGGCTGATGTGGTAGCGATCGTGCTACCGAACCATGGCTGCATATTTTCAATACCGCCTTCGAATGTCTTGTCTGACACGACGAGCCCATCAATGATGCCCGTACCAGTGTCTATGGTTATGTTTCCCGATGCAGTGGTCGATGAATCACCGGTCTTGATCGAGATGTTGCTCGTGATACCTGTGCCAGCAGTCGTTGCTACGGACAAGTCACCCGCTGATGTGGCCGATAGGACACTAGCGCTAGAAATGGTAGATGTCTGAAGCGCACCAACTTGGCCGGTACCTGATACGCTAAAACCACCTGACTGTTGGATGCCTGGCGTGTCGGCCTGGAGCTGGACACCTGACCCGCTCGCGGCGAATAGGTTTGTGATGTTATTAGTGGTATTGGTTGTTGACGCTGTACCCCCGCTGCTCTGGCCTACGCCGACTCCGACGAATTGCGCGCCGTTGTAATAGGAAAGCTGGTTGGACGTGTTGTCATAGTAGAGCTGGCCGGCAACGGCACCCTGCGGCTGTGATGACGGCGCAATCACTAATGGGCCAGACACGAATAACTGGCCGTTAATTTTCAGGCTTTTATCCGTTTGGGCACCAAGAGTGTTTGAGACCGTCAAATCACCAAGCGGGAGCTGGACGGTGTTATATTCGCCCGACTGCACCTGGTTACTGGAACGAGTCGTGAGCACGACAATGGTGCCGCCTACCAGGGCCAGTAGTATTCCGGCCCCGAGTGCTACCAGGGGCCAACGTTTTCGGGCCTGTCGCTCAGGAAGAGTCTCGAGGGCGGGAAGTGTGCGTGGTTCAGGGACGGGCGGCACGTCAAAAGCACCGTTCCCCTGGGGAATGGGTGCCGTGACCCCTATCGACGGCTGGATAGTTGGGCTTTGGACTCCGTCCAAAAAACTTTCATTTTGCATTTTTTTATTTTTCCCGGCCTCGTACTGATGCTTATTCTACGGCAACGGTGGTAGTTTTGCAATAATTTGCTTATGTTTTTTTATTTGCTATAAAACGAGGATCAAATAGCAGGCGACAAGGGTGCCGGCGAGGGCAGCAACAGCGATACTGCCGACCTGGTACAGGCTTTTGCGGATGTTGGGCGCGGCGAGTGGGTTACGGCCCAATGACGTAATAGCAGAGCGAACAGTGCTGGAAATGAGGATTCCCAGGCTGATAAAGCTAAAAAGCAACAGGATCGCACTGAACGTGACGCGCACCAGCGATACTTCTTTACCAGCGACATTATTGGCAAAATTTTGTAGGAATGGTGGTAGGAAATCACTACCCCCGGGCGCCTGGAAGTAGGCCAGTCCGACCTGAAGCTGAAGATAACCGACATGCACCGTGTGCTTGTTGCCACCAGTATCAGTGATAGTTTTTGTTTCTGAGTTTTTAGTGTCGAAATTAGATTGGGCGGTGCCGGCAACCCGGGCGTCGGTCGTTGCCTTCATGCCGATTCCAGCGATTGGCGAAGCGGTTATTTTGTCGCCTGCGCGAATCACGCCGTTTACGTCGCTGACGAGTACGCTGGTCGTACCGCTCAGGACTACCTGGATTTCCGCCGCTTCACTCGTAATAGCAAGCAGCGGTGTTTCATCGGCGACGCCTGCGAGCCGGTCAGCCGAGTCAACCGTTGCAAGTTCAACAGTTTGTGACCCGAGTTTGTGACTAACGAGTGATCCGGCAACAATCTCGCCCAAGCGTGTATCTGTAGGGAAGCCCTGGGCAATTGTGCCGCTCGATTCTGCATGGAGCGCCGCAGGCGCCGAGGCGGCAATAAGCGAGAACGACAAACAGGCAACAAAAGTTTTGATCCCTGTTGATGTCCGCAAAATATTCCCACCGATGCTCATGTTATGTAAAGCTTATCATGGAGCGCTCACTGCTGCTACCTAGGCGAGAAATAATACTATGGCGCGGCTAACCATTACCAGGTGGAGACGACGGGGTGTTTTTTGATTTTCCTAGTCTTCTACTTTTGCATTAACGCCTGAAATAGTCATCAGGAATTGGCGGTCTTTTGTCAGGTTCGATTGCAATAGTTTGAAACCGATTTCTTCGAAGTTAGAAATAGTCTCGAGCGCACTCCAATGCCAAGAGCGTTGAAGTAAAATCGCATCGCCTTTTTCTAGCCGCGTATCTCGGTGGCCATGCTCAGTCAAGAAATTGATGGTTAGGGCAGTTTTGAGGCGTATCTGTATGAAACGCATTCGTTTCTGTTCATTGAATCCCATTTCTACATCGTAGAGTGATTCGTCAATATCCATTAACTCAAGAATAATGCTGACTGTCGGAGAAAGTCCTTTAGCTCCAGAGTTGACGTTGAAATCAAAATACTCCCGTGATGCTTGGGAATCTGGTTTAGCCGTATAAATAATCAAATCATTGTGGCCCATACTGCCATAAATGGTTCGGAGCACGTCGTGCGGCGAGCGAAAGTTAACTGGCGTTGCTCCAAGCACTAAAACAAGGTTAACGATGTCTTCAGAATTGTCGCTCAGCATGTCATCAATAAGCAAGTCGTCAAAACGTTCGTAGCTGATATCGCGGATGTGACCCTCGAATTTTACGCTGTCACCAAACCATTTCTTGATATTGTACTCGGCTATGTTGAGCATTTCTTGGCTGATGTCAATTCCTATATATCTGTTTAAGATACCGCTGTTTGATAGATGAGCGAGGAGTTCTTTGACGGGCTGGGCATTGCCTACTCCGATATCTATAACGTTGACACGTTTATGACCTTTTATTAAAACATCAATGGATTTAAAGTTATCGTGCAATAGCTTCACGGTGCTCGTAAAAGTGCTCGGTGTGTCGTCGTGTTGCAGACGTTGTATCCATTCATCCCAACTCGTGGCGCCACCATCAAAGTAACTATATTGCCGGGGTATTTCATGGTGGATGTCGAGATTATGAATAATATCGAGAATTTGCCGGTGATTGAACAACTCATAAAATCTTGGTTGTGGGGTTACCGCTTTGTGGTGAAGGGTATTGCGATATTTTTTGCCCTTTTCCGAGAGACCTTTTAGCATTCTGGTGTTCACGGGAACGTTGGCGACATATGTTCGGCCAGCTTGTTCGTGTAATTGTAGGTCGAGTTTCCCCTGTTTCGCAGCAGCAATCCAATTATGCACCGTCTTCAGTGAGACGCGGTAATTAGTGACGAGTTCTGAGTGTTTGAAGTATTGCATAGTTAAATAACCTATTTGTATGTTACACGTTTTTTGTGTAACATGGAAGTGAGTAAGCGATTACTCACCCTGAAAATAGCACGGGTACAAATAGTACCACCTCAATTGTTGTTGTTCAAGCTTGACCCTCAGCTTTGAACAACAACCAGTAAGGGCACGAGAGCGACATATCAAATAGCATCTGCCGCGAACGAGACTCTTAACAAGCAACTATGTAATCGAAGAAAGGCCTATCTGTATGTCTTCTAGCAAATCGCAAGAAGTATCAGCGCACAAAAAGCAAAAGCTAGTGAGCGATAGCCACGCTGCCGATAAAACACAGAATAAACATATTGCTGAAATAGAAATCAAACCGCGTGAGAGATTCCCGCTACTGCTAGGAAGCTTTGCTGCCGATAATTCACCGATAGGTTTTTCGATTGAAATGAACCCTGACACGCTTGTCACACAAGTCGTTATATTGAAAACGGACGAGGGGCACAGGTATGTGTCGTATCTGACCAACTCGGGTAAGAAAACCGTTACTGCCAAGGTATACCAGCTTTAAAAGAGCTGGCGAGCGGGGATTGTGGAGAAAATTCTACATTTTGTAACACATGTATAAAAATGCATACAGTGTTATGTGATAATTAGTTTTAACGGTGTGTGATGTATCCGTTATACAAAAATAAACGTACGTAAGAATATGTATAAACAATCAGGTTAGTCCCCCTATCACCACGCATGACTCCAGAGGGTGGTATTAGGGGCTCTCATCTTGTTACACTAGGGAGATTATGAGCATGACATTTAAACGCGCCAAAATTCTGGCAACGGTTGGGCCGGCGACCAACAACTATGAAGCAATCGAATCGCTGATTCGCGCAGGAGTAAACGGATTCCGTCTGAATTTTTCACATGGGACAAATGATGAGCGTGCGCAACAGATCACCTGGATACGTCAAGCATCTGAATCGGTTGGCAAGCCGGTCGCTATTTTGCAGGACATCCAAGGACCAAAAATCCGATTAGGGGAATTGAACGAGCATGAAGTGCCAGTACGTACTGGCGATGAACTGAATCTTGCATTCGGTGTTCCCCACGAAGGTTCAACGATTCCTGTGCAATATGACTTGTCAAAAAAGGTAAAAGACGGCGAACGATTATATATTTTTGATGGCAAAGTCCGGACAACTGTCATTGGTATCGAGCCTGGTGTCGTCCGTGTGCGCGTTGAAAACGACGGCATATTGATGAGCCGCAAAGGCTTGAATTTGCCTGACACTGACTTTGGTGGCGATATTTTGACAGAAAAAGATTATCGAGATTTGGAATATGGTGCGAACCAGGACATTGATTACGTGGCACTTAGTTTTATCCAGAGTGCACACGATGTTGAAACAGCGCGCGGTTTTTTGGGCGAACATGGCTCAACCGCTCAAATAGTCGCCAAAATCGAAACCAAAGCCGCAATCGAACCAGGTGAACTAGAGCGAATTGTTGAAGCAAGTGACGGTGTCATGGTGGCTCGTGGTGATTTGGCTGTTGAAGTCGGTGCGGAAATTGTACCAATCGTGCAGCGCCAGATCATCGGCCTGTGCCAGAAATATGCGAAATTATCAATCGTCGCGACACAGATGATGGCAAGCATGGTCGACAACCCAGAGCCAACTCGTGCAGAGGTCAGCGACGTCGCCAACGCCGTTATCGTCGGTGCTGACTGCGTGATGTTGAGTGATGAGACCGCCAACGGAAAATATCCGCTCGAAACAGTCCAGAGCATGAAGCGGACCATTATGTACACACAGGAAAACGCGCCTGTGCGGCCGCTGGAGGTCCCTCGTAACCTCGAAACACATTCTGCAGCCATCAGTGCTGCAGCCGTCGTGCTTGCCAAACAGTTGCATGCGGATGCAATCGTGGCCGAGACGAAAACCGGCGCGACTGCAGCCCACATTGCCGCACACAGGCCTTCACGACCAATTATTTCCGTCACGAGCGTTCCCCGGGTTGCCCAGCAATTGGCGCTACTCTACGCGAACAAAAGTTTCTTGCGGCCTGATGGTGAACGAGCCGGCTTGGAACTTGCTAAAAAACTTGCGCAGGACGGATTTTTAGACAAACCATCAACCGTCGTTTTGGTGAGCGGACGTCAGCCTGGACTGGTTGGTGCGACCGATACTATCCGCGTCCGTACGCTCGAATAAGAAGCCGCGTGCCCTGCATGATATAGGCATAAATGTTATGATAGATAGGCATGCAACGATACTTATCAATCTATCGAAGCAATCCATTCCTCAAGAATAACCTAGTATTTTTCCTCGGATCCGTCGCTGTCGGCGCTCTGAATTACCTGTATTACCCTGTCATCGGCCGGCTCATGTCACCTAGCGCGTTTGGCGAAGTTCAAACGCTTATTTCCGTATTCCTCCAGCTCACTATATTTTTAGGTGTATTGAGTTTAGTGGCAGTAAATCTGATTGCCAACGACAAAAATGACCGTGCGCAGCGCATAGTGACAGAGCTACAATTAGCCTCACTATGGCTTAGCGTGGGAACGCTTGTTATCACGATTCTTGCCGCCACGTGGCTTCAATCAGCGTTTCGTTTTGAGTCGGTGTGGCCATTTATTTTGCTGACAGTCGCGCTCATTGCAGCGGTTCCATTTACATTCCAGACTGCGTATTTGCGTGGACGGGAGCGTTTCGGTGCGACGTCACTTGCGAACTTGTTAGTCGCAGGTGGCAAGATTATTTTTTCAGTTGGTTTAGTGCTGGCCGGGTTTGGAACGAGTGGTGCGATCGGTGGGTTAATTGCCGCCCAGTTAGTGGGGCTGGCCTATGCGTTTTCACAGGCACAAAAAGGCCGCATGAAGCAAACGGCCCAAGCACTCAGTGTGCGCTGGTGGCCAGATATACGTGTCGTGGCTGGTGAAATAAAATACGTCGGCTATGCGCTCGTGGGCTCACTCGGGGTTATGTTACTACTTAGCCTGGACGTTATCGTCGTGAAGTATTTTTTTGATGCCCATACGGCAGGATTATATGCCGGTGTCGCCACCGTTGCACGAATTATTTTCTTTTTGACAGCTTCGATTGCGCAGGTACTTTTGCCTGCCGTAAAAATCGGTAATTCGGTTCGTGAAAATCACGGATTACTTGTGAAGTCAGCACTCATTTTAATCGGTCTAAGCGTGCCAGTATTGATGCTGTGTATTGCTGCACCCAGTTTTGTCATGAATGCATTAATGGGCTCAGAATACGACCAATTTTCCGAGTTGCTTCCGCTGCTGAGTTTGGCGATATTCTTCATCTCAATACTTAATCTATTAATACTTTATTGCCTGGCGCTTCGCCGCTATACGCCAGCATTATTGACCATGGCGGGTACGCTCGTTACCTACGGGGTAATGCTGTTTTACCATACGACGCTGCACGACATCGTAGCCATTTTGCTGTGTGGTAGTATGGTCATTGCGTGTTCAGTTACCGGATGGTTGATATTTAAGCGGCAAGGAGTGTAAAACGAATGCCACGTAAACGTAAGACTAATTCCAAACAACAATTACTATCTGTAATCATGCCGATTTATAATGAATCAGCTAATATTACTCCGCTCTACCGGGCAGTGAGCAGCCAGCTCAAAGATCTCGATTATGATTATGAATTATTGTTCGTCGATGACGGAAGTGATGACGGTTCATTGGACCGTTTAGCGCGTATTTCGAAACGGGACACCAAAGTTCGCGTGCTCGAATTTGCTCGTAATTTTGGAAAAGAATCAGCCGTTACGGCCGGACTGCATGCGGCGGCCGGGGACGCGGTTATTTTGATGGACGCTGATTTGCAGCACCCGCCAGACCGCGTAAAACAATTTGTGAGCAAATGGGAAAATGGCTCTGATGTTGTCGTGGGATTGCGCCGTTATAGTCGTGTATTCGGCATGTTCTCCGACACAGACATCACGCCTCATGCTACTGATTTTCGCCTGCTCGATCGTTCGGTGGTCGACACGTACAACGAGCTGAGCGAGCATAGTCGTATCACCCGGGGATTGATCGACTGGTTGGGCTACCGTCGTTCATATATTAAATTCGAAGCACCACCACGACTGCATGGCGAAGCCAGCTACAGTTTCGGAAAACTGTTTAAATTAGCGGTTGATACATTTACTGCTCATAGCCTCGTGCCGTTGAAATTGGCGGGATATTTGGGACTGGTGATATTGCTAGTTTCCGGGCCTCTTGGATTATTCATGGCGTATGACAAATATGTTTCAAGCATGGGAAGTTTTAACTTTACGGGTACTGCAATGCTGGCAGTGATCATATTGTTTTTAGTTGGTATCATCCTGGCTTCGCTTGGACTGATCTCGCTCTATGTCGCACGTATCCACGAGGAAGTAATGGGCCGGCCGCTTTACGTCGTGCGCCGCGAAATCAAAGAAAAGAAACCTGACACGAAAGGTGGCAAATAAACGGATGCGAATTGTTTGGATGAGCTGGAAAGATCGTGGACACCCGCAGCGCGGAGGTGCCGAGGTGGTGACCGATAATATCCTGAGGCGGTTGAGCGCCGACGGACACGAAGTGACGCTTTTGACGGCAGGTTACGCAGGAGCAAAACCATTTGATGACATCAATGTTATACGTCGTGGAAACCGGTTTACTGTGTACTTTCACGCATGGCGCTATTATCGAAAACATTTGTGTGATGACATTGATGTAGTTGTTGATGAGATGAATACGATTCCTTTTTTTGCTCGGTGGTATGCGGACGCTCCAACAGTTCTGTTTGTGCATCAGTTGGCGCGAGAAATCTGGTTTTATCAAATGCCCTGGTTTATCGGATGGATTGGCTATGTACTTGAACCGATCTATCTATTTTTGCTCCGAAACCAGCCTGCAATCACGGTATCGGATAGCACGAAAAAGGATTTAATGAAGTATGGGCTTCATGAGAAAAACATCTCTATCATTTCCGAAGGTATCCATCTCCCGGCTGTCCCTGATTTAGGGCCAATTAAAAAATATGACCAACCGACTATGTTGGGCCACGGTGCGATGCGAGCGATGAAACGTACGCTCGACCAGGTACGTGCATTTGAAATAGCCAAAGTAAGCGTTCCTGATTTGCAACTAAAATTATCGGGCGATAGCAACGATTTATACGGTCAGAAAGTGTTGGAAGTGATCGACGACAGCCCGTTTAGAAGCGACATTGAATATTTGGGCAGGGTGAGTGACGACAAAAAACGAGAACTGATGCAACGCTCACACGTGATTGCGGTTACTTCTGTAAAAGAAGGCTGGGGGCTAATCGTTAGCGAAGCAGCAAGCCAAGGGACGCCCGCAGTAGTGTATGACGTCGACGGGCTACGAGATAGCGT
>Ga0193742_1000926_pt1 | contig 18621 bp, 15 predicted proteins | sample L2c1metaG_FD_165511 | JGI IMG/M metagenome (GOLD analysis project Ga0193742, IMG submission 165511) | Soil microbial communities from a riparian zone of the East river system, Colorado, United States - L2c1 | ecosystem: Environmental > Terrestrial > Soil > Riparian zone | place: USA: East River... | reverse complement strand
CGACAACACCGGCGACGGCGACGCCACGCGCGGCAATGACGGAACGCGCGGCGGCGACAACACCGGCGACGGCGACGCCACGTGGGGCAACGACGGCACCGGCGGTGGCGACAACACGTTCGCCGCCCCGGCCGACTCCGGCTACTACGGCGGAGGGGACTCCGGTGGCGGCTATTCGACCGGCTGAGTGGCTGGTCGCGCTGCTGGTGGGCGTCGGCGCGCTGAGCGCGCCGGCGCCCGTCGCGGCGGCCGACCCGCTCGCCCGCGTCAGCGTCTCAGTCGGCGGAGCGATCCCCGACGGCAAGAAGAAGACCGCGCGCATGACCGTGCGCGAAGGAGGCCGCACCGTCTACCGCGGGCGGATCGGGATCGAGCTCCGCGGCCAGTCCTCAAAGCAGTTCCCGAAGCAGGCGTGGAGCCTCGAGCTGCGCGATCGCAAGGGCGACAATCGCGACGTCTCGCTGCTCGGCATGCCGGCCGACGACGACTGGGTGCTCTACGCGGGTTACAACGACAAGACGCTGATGCGCAACGTGCTCGCGTACGAGACCGCGCGGCGCTTCGGCCGCTACGCGAGCCGCACGCGCTTCGTCGAGGTCACGCTCAATGGTCGCTACCACGGTGTCTACGTGCTGATGGAGACGCTCAAGCTCCAGAAGCACCGGATCGACCTGCCCGAGCCCGCCCAGCTGCTGGAGTGGACGTTCGGCTTCCAGGCGAGGAACAAGGGGCACTCGTTCCGGCTGCCGGTCTCCGGCTACCACATCCTGTTCGAGGACCCCGAGCGGTCGGACCTCGAGCGCAAGCCGCGCGCGCAGATCCGCCGCAGTATCGGGGCGGCCGAGCGCTCGCTCTATGCGCGCAACTTCCGCGACCCGACGAACGGCTGGCGTCGTCACATCGACGAGGCCGCGGCGGTCGACTACATCCTTCTCAACGAGCTGTTCAAGAACCAGGACGCGTTCCGCGCGAGCACCTACCTCGCGCGCGGCGCGGGCGGCCGCTGGCAGCTCGGGCCCGTCTGGGACTTCGACATCTCGATGGGCAACTCCGACTACGGACCCTCGAGCGTGTTGGCGGGCTCGATGCTCGAGAAGCGCGTCTGGGCGCATGAGCTCTACCGCGACCCGGCGTTCGTGCGCGCCGCGACGGCGCGCTGGCGCGAGCTGCGCACGGCGGGACTGCGCCGGGACCTGTTGCGCAGCGTCGGCCGCCATGCGCGGCGCCTGACGGCGACCGGCGCGGCGGGGCGCAACTTCCGCCGCTGGCCGGTGCTCGGCGTGCGCGTCTGGCCGAACCCGCCCGAGGCCGTCCGGCGGACCAGCTACGCGAGCGAGGTCGCCGCGCTGCGGCGCTGGCTCGAGCGCCGCCTCGCCTGGATGGACGCGCACGTGCACGAGCTCAAGCCCGGTCGCTGATCCGACGGCGGCCGTTGATGAGTGACCTCTCATTGAGGGCTCACGGTGGTCTTACTGCGCTCGGGAAGTCTGTGCATCGTCAGAGCAGGTCACATCGGACTCCAAAGGGAGGCACCATGAGGTTCAGCAAGATCACTCCCGCCCTGCGCTCCAAGGCGCAGGCGGCGGACAACTCGAACTCGAACACGAACAGCGGTCGCCGCCGCCGGCGCCGTCGCATGCGCCGTCGCAACCGCTCGAACACCAACACGTAGCTCCGCCGTCCAGACCGGAGACCAGAGCGGCCCGCCACGCCTCGGCGGGCCGCTCGCGTCGTTGAACCATGTCCCTTCGCTCCCGCCTCCACCGCTTTCTGCGCCCCTCGGCGCACGACACGCGCATCGTCGAGCAGGCGCCCGCGGTCGCCGCCGCCGAGATCGTGCGGTGCTTCTGGCCGCTCACGCGCCCCTACCGGCGCTGGATCGCGTTCGGCCTGCTCCTGCTGTTGATCGTGCCGGTGATCGACACGCTCGAGATCTACCTCTTCAAGCTGGTGGTCGACGACGTGCTCGTGCCGCGGGAGCTCTCGGCACTGTTTCCGATCGCCGCGGCGTACCTCGGCCTCGCGTTGTTCGGCGCGCTGGCGTCGTTCGGTGACGAATACGTCGCCACGTGGGTCGGCGAGCGGTTCCTGCTCGACCTGCGCGCCAAGCTCTACGGCCACGTCCAGCTGCTCAGCGCCGACCAGCTCGGCCAACGCCGCGTCGGCGACCTGCTGGCCCGGCTGACCGGCGACGTCCAGGCGATCGAGCGCTTCCTGCTCTCGGCGCTGGGCGAGGGTGTCAGCGCCGTCTTCCGGATCGTCCTGTTCACCGGCGCCCTGGTCTTCCTGTCGTGGAAGCTCGCGCTCGCGGCGCTGGTCGTGGTCCCGCTGTTCTACTTCGCCGCCCGGAGCTTCGGCCGCCTGGTCAAGCACGCGGCGCGCGAGAAGCGCCGCCGCAGCGGGTCGCTGACGGCGGTCGCCGAGGAGGCGCTGAACATGGCGCCCCTGGTGCAGACGCTCAACCGCCAGGACGCCGAGGTCGCCCGCTTCAGGCGCGAGAACGCCGCGATCATGGACGCCGAGCTCGCCGCGACGCGCATCGGCGGCCTGTACGGACCCCTCGTCGGCCTGATCGAGCTGCTCGGCGGCATGCTCGTGATCGGCTTCGGGGTCTGGGCACTGTCCGCGGGCGAGCTGACGCTCGGAGGCCTGCTGGTGTTCATCACCTACCTCGCACAGCTGTACTCGCCGATCCGGGCGCTCGGGCAGCTCTCGAACTCGATCTTCGCCGCCGCAGCGGGCGCCGAGCGCGTCCTGGAACTGCTCAACGAGGCGCCGACGGTGACCGACGCCCCGCACGCCCGTCCGCTGCCCGCGCGCGTACGCGGTCAGCTGGACGTGTGCGGGCTCACCTACTCGCACCCGGCCGCCGAGCATCCGGCGCTGCGAGACATCTCGCTTCGCGTCCGGCCCGGGGAGATCGTCGCGCTCGTGGGTCCCAGCGGCGCCGGCAAGTCCACGCTCGCGCGGCTGCTCGTGCGCTTCGCCGACCCTCAGCAGGGTGAGATCCGGCTCGACGGCCACGATCTGCGGGACCTCACGCTCGCCTCGTTGCGCGAGCACGTCGGCCTGCTGCTGCAGGACACCTACCTGCCCGACGTCAGCGCGCGGGAGGCGATCGGCCATGGCCGGGCGGGTGCAAGCGACGCCGAGATCGAGGCGGCGGCGCGCGCCGCCGGCGTCCATGAGGTCCTGGCGGCGCTCCCGGAGGGCTATGCGACGCGGATCGGGCCGGGCGGCCGGCGCCTGTCCGGCGGTGAGCGGCGCCGGCTGGCGATCGCCCGCGCGTTCGTCCGCGACACGCCGGTGCTGATCCTCGACGAGCCGACGACGGGACTGGACGAGGCGGCGCGCGACCGGCTGCTGGAGCCGCTGCAGGCACTCGCGCGCGGGCGCACGACGATCGTGATCAGCCACGATCCAGCGGTCGTGGGCTGGGCCGATCGCGTGAGCGAGCTCCGCGACGGGGTGCTGATGCCGGTCCGCGGCGTGCCATGGGCGGCGGTCTCGTGAGACCGCTCGGCCGCGGCCGCGAGATCGTGCCCGGAACGACGATCCTCGAGCACCTGCACCGCTCCGCGGGACTCGACGTCTACGACGCCTGGAACGAGCCGCGCGGCTGCCGCGTGATCGTCAAGACCCCGCGGCCGGACCGGCTGCACAGGCCCGGCGCGCGAGCGCGGCTGCTGCGCGAGGGGCGTCTGCTCAAGCGGCTGACGCATCCGCACATCGTGCGCGCCTACGAGGTCTGCGGCGGCGCTCGCCCCGTGATCGTGATGGAGACGCTGACCGGCGCGACCGTCGAGCATCTGATCACCCACGCGCGCCGGCCGCTGAGCGCGCGCGAGCTGGCCAACCTCGGAGCGCATCTCGCCGGTGCGCTGCGCCACCTCCACGCCCGGGGGATCCTTCACCTCGACCTCAAGCCATCCAACGTGGTCGCCGAACACGGGCGCGCCAAGCTCATCGATCTCTCCCACGCCCGGCCGCCTGGCCGCATGCGCGCGGGCAACGGCACCTGGTGCTACATGGCGCCCGAGCAGGCCCGCGGCGGCGAGATCGGCCCCGCGGCCGACATCTGGGGCCTCGGGATCGTGCTCTACGCCGCCGCCCTGAGAGCCAACCCGCTCGCCGACATCGCCGACGAGCTCGACGTCGACGAGCCCCAGCTCCACACCCGCCTGCCGCTGCTCCGGCAAGCACGACCGCGCCTGCCTGCCGAGCTGAGCACGCTGATCGACGCCTGCCTGGAACCCCGGCCGGACCATCGCCCCGAGCTCGACCACGCGCTGCGCCGGCTCTACGCGCACTCCTGACGCACCGCTTGGGTGAGACGGTTCTCATGCTGGCCTCACCGGCGGCTCACACGCCGCGGCGATAACACAGCCATGACAACGAACCGTGAACGAGGGCGGTGGACCGCCCGATGACCATCCAGCTGCTGTTCGCCGCGGTGCCGGCCTACGGCGACGTGCTGCCTCGTCTCGGCCTCGACGTGGCCGCGATCGCCACGCTCGTCTACGGACTCTTCTATCGGCGGCACGAGCGCATGGACCTCGTGGTCGTCTACGCGTTGTTCAACATCGGCCTGTTCCTCGCGCTGCTGGTGATCGCCAGTGGCGAGCTGAGCATGGGCGTCGGCTTCGGCCTGTTCGCCGTGCTGTCGATCGTGCGCCTGCGCAGCGAGCCGTTCTCCAACCGCGAGCTCGCGTACTTCTTCGTCGCGCTCGTGCTGGCGCTCGTGTGCGCGATCGACCTCGGCAACCTCGTATTCGCCGGCATGCTCGCCGGCGTGGCGCTGCTCGCGGCCTGGGCGATCGACCACCCGCGCCTGAGTCAGCCGACGCGCCGGGTCGAGGTCATGCTCGAGCTCGTGTTCTCCGACGACGACGCGCTGCGCCGCCACCTCGAGGAGCGCCTGAACGCGATCGTCCGGGAGTTCTCCGTGCTCGAGATCGACTACGTCCGCGAGACCACGCGCGTCGAGGTCCGCTACCTCCCCGCGTCCCACTCACGCCCGATCCCCGAGGAGGCGCTCGATGCCCCTGTTGCCGCCGCTGGCCGTTGAGTCCTTCCCCGCGGTCGGCCTCGCCGAGCTCGACGCGTCCGCCGCGCTGCAGGACCGGATGGACTCCAAGTACGTGATCTCGCTCGAGGAGTTCGCCACGCTCGCCGAACGGCTGCTCGCCACGCACGCTGTGCTGGAGATCGACGGCCGTCGCGCGTTCCGCTATCGCACGACCTACTTCGACACCCGCGAGCTGCGGATCTTCCGCGACCACGTCCAGGAACGCCGGCGGCGCTACAAGTGCCGGGCGCGCGAGTACGTCGACAGCGGGCTGTGCATGTTCGAAGTCAAGCTCAAGGGGCCGCGCGGCCGAACGGTCAAGCATCGGATGGACTACGACCGCACGCGGCCCGACGAGCTCACCGAGCCCGCGCTCGCGTTCCTGCGCGAATGCCTCGAGCGGTCATACGGGCGGGCGCCGGACGGGAAGCTGCGGCCGGCGCTCGCGGTGGCCTACACGCGCGTGACGCTCGCGGCGCCCGCGCTCGGCGAGCGGCTGACCTGCGACTTCGACCTGGCCTTCAGCGCGCCCGACGGCGCCAGCGGGCGGCTCGCCGAGGACCGGGTGATCGTCGAGAGCAAGTCGGCCCGTGGCAACGCCACCGCCGACCGCGTGCTGCGCGCGCTTGGCGCCCACCCCGAGGATGGCTGCTCGAAGTACTGCCTGGGCGTCGGCTTCACCAACCCCGACGTCAACAGCAACCGGATGCGGCCGCTGCTGCGCCGTCACTTCCGCGCTGCACCGATCGCCGCCGTCGCGCTCGCGCTCGGCGCGGCAGCGCCGGCGGCGGCCGCGGACGTGCCGCGGCTCGACATCCGCGCCGCAAAGGCGATCCGCGACGACCCGAAGGTCCCGGCCCGCCTGAGCGTCGGCGGGCGGACATACCGCGTCGGGATCGAGCTGCGCGGCCAGGCCTCTCAGCGGTTCCCGAAGCAGCCCTACCGGTTCGAGACCGACCGCCGCGTGCGCCTGCTCGGCATGCCGCGCGAGCGCGACTGGATCCTGAACGCCGCCTACGGCGACCCATCGCTGTTGCGTGACGTGCTCGCGCACGCCGCCGCCCGGCGGCTCGGGCTCGCCGCGAGCCGCACCCGCCACGTGGAGCTGCGGCTCAACGGTCGCTACCGCGGCACGTACGTGCTCATGGAGGCGCCCGAGCTGAGCGATCGCCGCGTGCAGGGCGACGCGCTGCTCGAGCTCACCGGGCAGCCCAAGCTTGGCCGCGGTGACGAGAGCTTCCCGTCGGCGACCGGCCGCCCGGTGCGGTACGCGGAGCCCGACGAGGCTGGCAAGAAGAAGGCGCGGGCCGCCCGCCGGGCGGTGCAGGCGTTCGAGGCGGCGCTCGGTGGTCCGGGGTGGCGCGCGTATCTCGACGAGGCGTCCGCGGTCGACTACGTCCTGCACGCCGAGCTGTTCAAGAACCAGGACGCGTTCTACAGCAGCACCTACCTGCACCAGCGCAAGGACGGCAAGCTCGCGATGGGGCCTGTGTGGGACTTCGACCTCAGCATTGGCAACACCGTCGAGCCGACGATCTCGGCGCCCGCGGGATGGCTGCTCACCGACCGGCCCTGGGCGGGCGCTCTGCTCGCCGACCCCGACTTCCGGGCCGCGCTGGCCGCGCGCTGGAGAACGCTACGGACCGGCGGCCTGATCGAATCTCTTCAACGCACCATCGACCGGCACGCGCGCACGCTGCGCCCGCCCGCGCTACGCAACTTCGCCCGCTGGCAGACGCTCGACGCGCCCGTGTTCCGCAACCAGCCGGTACACGGCTCGCATTCCGCGGCGGTCGCGGCGCTGAAGGACTGGCTCGCGCGCCGCGCCGCCTGGCTGGACGAAGCGCTGGCTCAGGATGCGTAAGCGCCGGCGCCCGTCGAACCGACGACGTAGAACCCAGCGCCGCTAGCGCCCCGCCTCTTCCCGCACGACCTCGCCGTCCGCGCCCACGCGCGCCGGCACCGGCTCGTCGGAGATCGTGACGTCGAACGAGCCGTCGGTGCGCCCGTCGCCGAGCGAGACGTCGCCCTCCAGCGCAGGCGACAGCCGCCAGTTCACCTTGTAGCGGCCGGCCTTCGCCGCCGTCAGCTTCCACTCGACCGTCCTCGACTGGCCCTCGCCGAGCGGGCCGACCGCCCAGGTGTTGGCGTAGGCCGAGTCGCCGCCCGGCGGGCCCTCGTCGACGACCCAGATCGGCCGCGCGCTCGCCGCCAGCGTCGGATCGTCCGTGGACTGGGCGAACGCGACCGGCGCCTGGCCGACCTCGCCCGACTCGGTCTCGACGGTCACCGCGAGATCGGGCACCGCGCGATCGCCCGTGTTCTCGACCTCGAGCTTGAGCGTGGACGCCTGCGCCATCCGCTGCTCGGCCGGGAACGAGGCGGCCGTGACGTCCAGGTCGAACTGCCCGGACGGCGCGCCGGCGTCCTGCCGCTCCCCGCCGCAACCCGCGACCGCGAGCGCGCAGAGCAGGGGTATCGCAATGCATCCACGCGCGTCCCTCATCCCGGCGGCGACGATACCAGCGGCAACGCCGCCCCGGCGCCGGGTCGGGCACGCTGGCCGCAAGTTCAGGCGACGGTTGTCGTTTGCGGCTACACAACGCCGTCCGTAGTCTGTGGCCGAGGGACGCGCCGACAACCGGCGTAACGCAGAGGGGAGCGATTTGGTACGTGGCGTGGCCGATAGGGCCTTCCTACCGGCGAAAGGCCTGCTCGAAGAAGTGGGCGACATGATGATCCTGACCGGGAAGACCATCGTGTCGGCCGTTCGCCCGCCGTACCCGTACGGCGGCGAGTTCGTCTCCCAGTTCCTGTTCGCGCTGAAGCTGTGCTGGTTCCCGCTGGTCGTCTCGACCGTCGCGTCCGGCTACGCCGCACCCGGCCTGCAGGCAGCGAACTTCCTGGTGCTGTTCGGCGCGCTGGACCGGCTCGGCGGCTTCTTCGTGCTCGCCTCGATCCGGGAGTTCGCGCCGTTCGTGACAGCGATCGTGCTCGCCGGCGTGGCCGGCACCGCGATCACCGCCGACCTCGGCGCGCGCAAGATCCGCGAGGAGCTCGACGCGCTCCAGGTGCTGGGCGTGGACCCCGTGAAGAACCTCGTCGTGCCGCGCTTCCTCGCGCTCATGCTCGTCACCGGGCTGTTCGACATCTACGCGATCCTGTTCAGCGTCTTCGGCGGGATCCTGACCACGCTCGTCTACGACCAGCCGCTCGGGCCGTTCCGCGCGACGTTCCTGACCAACGCGTCCGTGGTGGACCTCTGGGGGTCGGTCCTCAAGTGCACCTTGTTCGGCGCGATCATCGCGATCGTCTGCTGCTACAAGGGCATGACCGCCACCGGCGGCGCCGCCGGGGTCGGCCGCGCCGTCAACCAGGCCGTGGTGATCGCGACGCTCGGCGTGTTCTCGTTCAACTACGTGTTCACGCAGACGCTGCTGGCGACCCACCCGGAGATCCTCAACATCAAATGAACGGCTGGCTCGCCATCCCGCGCGAGTGGATCGCGTCGTTCGGCGACATCGTCAAGTTCTGCACGCGCGTGCTCGGCGAGATCTTCGGGCTGCGCGTGTTCCGCTTCTTCGGCGAGGCGCTGCGTCAGGCCGGGCTGCTGATCCTGTCCTCCACGCTCGTCATCTGGGGCCTGATCTTCATCATCGGCCTGCAGTGCGGGATCGAGGGCGCCTACTTCAACCGCTCGGTCGGCGCCCCCGCCTACGCCGGCGTGTTCGCGGCCTGGTGCGACCTGCGCGAGCTGGTGCCGTACGCGTTCGGCTACATGATGGCCGCGAAGGTCGGGACCGGCATCGTGGCGGAGATCGGCTCGATGCGGATCTCCGACGAGGTCGACGCGCTCGAGGTCATGGGGATCTCCTCGATGACGTTCCTGTGCGCGACGCGTCTGCTGGCCGCCTGGATGGTGCTGCCGTTCGTGTACCTCGCCGGGATCGGCGCCGGCTTCTTCGCGTCCTACCTGGCCGTGGTCGAGCAGATAGGGGAGGTGTCGTCGGGCGGGTACTTCCTGATCTTCTGGATGTTCCAGAACCCGCCGGACCTGCTGTTCAGCGTCATCAAGGCCATGGCGATGGCTACCGTCATCGTGCTGGTCGGGTGCTACTACGGCTATACCGCGTCCGGGGGACCGGTCGGCGTCGGCACCGCGACCGCGAAGTCGATGGTGCTCAACATCGTGCTCGTGCACCTGATCGGCATGCTGGGCACCCAGATCTTCTGGGGTGCGAACCCACGAGCTCCAATCGGAGGCTGACCCGCAGTGCCTGACGACCGCAGCACCCCGCTGATCCGCCGCGAAGGCGAGTCCGACCACGACGAGTACCAGTGGCACACGGGTGAGCAGCGCCCGGCCGGCGTCGAGGACGCCGTCGAGTTCGTCGAGGTCCACAAGGCGTTCGGGCGCAACAAGATCCTGCACGGGCTCAATCTCGGCATCCCCGAGGACAAGATCTCGATGATCATCGGGCCGTCCGGCACCGGCAAGTCGGTCTGCATCAAGCACATGGTCGGCCTGCTCTATCCCGACGAGGGCGACGTGCTGGTGCACGGCGAGTCCGTCCCCAACATGCCCGACGACCGGCTGTTCGAGATGCGCAAGAAGTTCGGGGTCCTGTTCCAGGACGGCGCGCTGTTCGGCTCGATGGACCTGTACGACAACGTCGCGTTCCCGCTCCGGCAGCACACCGACAAGGGCGAGGGCGAGATCGAGGAGATCGTCATGCGCCGCCTGCGCGAGGTGGGCCTCGAAGACTCGCGCGAAAAGGCGCCGAACGAGCTCTCGGGCGGCATGCGCAAGCGTGCGGGCTTCGCACGCGCGCTCGTGCTCGACCCCGACATCGTGCTGTTCGACGAGCCCGACTCGGGCCTCGACCCGGTCCGCACGGCGCTGCTGTGCGAGCTGATCAAGGAGGTCCACGAGGAGAACGGCGGCGCCTACGTGGTGATCACGCACGACATCATGTCCGCCAAGCGCGTGGCGGAGTACATCGCGGTGCTGTGGAAGGGCCGGATCGTCGAGTCGGGTCCCGCCGACGAGCTGTTCGACTCCGAGAACCAGTTCGTCCGCCAGTTCCTGGCTGGCGCGTCACAAGGCCCGCTGGGGATGGAGTGACGGTCGCCCGCGCCGCCGCCGTCCTCGCACTCGCCCTGGTCGTCGCGCTGGCCGCGTGGCTGCTGCTGCTGCGCGGCGGGGGCGGAACCGAATACACGCTGTTGTTCGAGACCGCCGGGCAACTCGTGCCCGACAACGACGTGCAGGTCGGCGGGCGGCGCGTCGGGTCGGTCCGCTCGATCGAGCTGACGAAGGACAACCAGGCCGCGGTCAAGGTGCGCGTGGAGGAGCCGTTCGCGCCCCTGCGGGAGGGGACGAAGGCGACGATCAGGCTGACGTCGCTGGCGGGCATCGCGAACCGGTACGTCGCGCTCACGCCCGCGCCCGATAGCGCGAAGGCGCTGCCGGACGGCGCGACGCTGACGACCGCGTCGACGACGCCGGTCGTCGACCTCGACCAGATCTTCAACACGCTCGACGAGAAGACGCGCGGCGACCTGCAGGACGTCGTGAAGGGCTTCGCCCGCCAGTACAGCGGCAAGGGCGCCGAGGCCGGCGAGGCGGCGGAGTACTTCAACCCGCTGCTGTCGACGTCGCGCCGGCTGGTCGGTGAGGTGACCGAGGACGAGAGCAGCCTGACGCGCTTCATCGTCGACTCCTCCCGCCTGGTCACCGCGCTGGCGGAGAAGCGCGACGACCTCGCGGCGCTCGTCGGCAACGCGAACACGACGGCGCGGGCGATCGGCTCGGAGAACGTCGCGCTGGCGCGCGCGCTGGGGCTGCTGCCGACGACGCTGCGGCGCGCCAACACGACGTTCGTGAACCTGCGCGCGACCCTCGACGACCTCGACGTGCTCGTCGCCGAGTCCAAGCCGGCGACCAAGGACCTGGCGCCGTTCCTGCGCGAGCTGCGCCCGCTCGTGGCGGACGCACGGCCGACGATCCGCGACCTGCGCACGCTCGTGTCGCGCAACGGGTCGAACAACGACCTGACCGACGCGACGCGCAAGATGCCGGCGCTGCAGCGCGTCGCCACGCCGGCGTTCCGCGACGGCCGCGAGGCGCTGCAGAAGGCCCAGCCGGTGCTCGAGTTCATCCGTCCCTACGCGCCGGAGTTCACCGGCTGGCTGCGCGACTTCGGTCAGGGCGCCTCCAACTACGACGCGAACGGCCACTACGCGCGCATCCAGCCGATCTTCAACGCGTTCACCTTCAACGACAACCCGGCGGGCGGCGTGCTCACCCCGATCCCGCCGTCGCAGCGCTTCGACGGGCTGGAGACCAACCAGCTGCGCCGCTGCCCGGGCGCCGCGTCCCAGCCGGCCGCCGACGGCTCGGCGCCGTGGCGCGACGCCTCCGGCACGCTCGACTGCGACCCGAACCTGGTGCTGCCCGGGCCATGAGGACCGCCGTCCCAGTCGCCGCCGTCCTGATCGTCGCCGCGCTCGCGGCGCTGTTCTTCGTGACCCGCTCGGAGGACGACGCGTACCGCGTGCGCGCGGTCTTCGACAACGCCGGCTTCATCATCCCCGGCGAGGACGTCAAGGTCGCCGGCGTGAAGGTCGGCTCGATCGACGCGGTCGAGGTGACGCCGGACTTCAAGGCCGCGGTCGTGCTGAAGATCGACGACCCGGGCTACCAGGACTTCCGCGCCGACGCGAACTGCATCGTCCGCCCGCAGTCGCTGATCGGCGAGAAGTTCGTCGAGTGCGAGCCGACGCAGGAGCACGCCGTCGGCGCCGAGCCGCCGGGGGAGCTGCGCCGGATCGCGCGCGGCCCGGGTGAGGGCCAGTACCTGCTGCCGGTGCAGAACACGTCGAAGTCGGTCGACCTCGACCTGCTCAACGACATCATGCGCGAGCCCGAGCGCGCGCGCCTGTCGATCATCCTCAACGAGCTGGGCGTCGGCCTCGCCGGCCGCGGCGACGACCTCAACGAGGTGATCCGGCGCGCCAACCCGGCGCTGAAGGAGGTCGACGAGGTGCTGCGGCTGCTCGCGCGCCAGAACGACCAACTCGAGCAGCTCGCGGTGGACGGGGACACGATCATGGAGCCGCTCGCACGCGAGCGCGCGCACGTGTCGTCCTCGATCGCGAACATGGGCGCGGTCGCCGCGGCCACCGCCGAGCGGCGCGCAGACCTCGAGGCGGACATCGCACGGCTGCCGCAGTTCCTGCGCGAGCTGCGGCCGACGATGGTCCGGCTCGGCGCGCTGTCGGACGAGATGACGCCGGTCATGTCCGACCTCGGCGACGTCGCGCCCGACCTCAACCGCTTCCTGCTCGAGCTCGGCCCGTTCTCCCAGGCCGGCATTCCGGCGCTCGACTCGCTCGGCGAGGCGTCGAAGATCGGCAAGCCGGCGATCGAGAAGTCGCTGCCGGTGATCAAGGACACGCGCACGCTCGCGAGCGCGGCGCGCCCCGTCGGCAAGACGCTCGCCGAGGTGCTCCAGTCGTTCCAGCGCAACGACGGCATCGAGCGCCTGATGGACTACCTGTTCTTCCAGGCGGCAGCGGTCAACGGCTTCGACTCGTTCGGGCACTACTTGCGCGCCGGCCTGATCGTCAACCAGTGCACGAACTACGCGGTCGACCCGACGCCCGGCTGCTCGGCGAACTTCCGCCAGGTCAGCGCGAGCGCGTCGGCCGCCGGCGCCGATTCGATGCCGCGAGACCCGATCCTCGCCTGGACGGCGCGCGTGCTGCAGGGGCTCGACCCGAAGCTGCCGGCGAAGCAGCAGCAGAGCGTCAAGCGGCGCGACAAGCCGAGCAGGCCCGCGCAGCGCAACGGGTCCGCCCCGGCGCCGCAGCGCGCGCCCGCGCCGCAGGCGCCCGCCGCGACGCCCACGCCCGCACCGACGCCCGCGGCCACGCCGGCCCCGGCGGGCGGCGGCGGGAGCGGGAACCCGGTCGACCCGCTGCTCGACTACCTCTTCGGAGGTGAGGGCTGATGGCCAGACGCGGCAGCGTCGCGGGCAACCCGGTGCTGATCGGCGCGGCGACCGTGCTCGTCGTGCTGGTCGCCGTGTTCCTGGCGTACAACGCCAACCAGGGGCTGCCGTTCGTCCCGACCTACTCAATCGCGGTCCAGATGCCCAGCGCCGCGAACCTCGTGCGCGGCAACGAGGTGCGGATCGGCGGCACGCGCGTCGGCACGGTCGACAAGATCGAGGTCGAGCGCCAGGACGACGGCACGAGCATCGCCGTGCTCGGGCTCAAGCTCGAGCGCTCGGTCGCCCCGCTGCCGAACGACTCGACCGTGATCGTCCGGCCGCGCTCGGCGCTCGGACTGAAGTACGTCGAGCTGACCCGCGGCACGTCGCGCGACGGCTTCGCGGACGGCGACACGGTGCCGCTCGCCTCGGCCACGCCGGCTCCGGTCGAGTTCGACGAGTTCGTGAACATGTTCGACGACGGCACCCGCGCCGCCGCGGCGACGAACCTCCAGGGGTTCGGCGACGCGTTCGCGGGCCGCGGCCCGAGCATCAACCAGGCGATCGGCGCGCTCCGGCCGCTCCTGCGCGACATCATCCCGGTGGCGCAGAACCTGTCGAGCCGGGAGACGAACCTGCCGCGCTTCATCGGCGAGCTGGCCGACGCGGCGCGCATCGTCGCGCCGGCCGCCGAGTCGCAGGCGCAGTTGTTCGTCGGACTCGACGCGACGTTCGGCGCGCTGCGCGAGGTGGCGCGGCCGTACATCCAGGAGTCGATCTCGGAGGGGCCGGAGACGCTCGACGCCGCGATCGCCGGCTTCCCCGTCCAGCGACCGTTCCTGGCCAACTCCGAGGGCCTGTTCCGCGAGCTGCGTCCGGGCGTGCGCGCGCTGCGCACCGGCGCGCCGGACCTCGCCGACGCGCTTGAGGTCGGCACGCCGGTGCTGAAGCGCACGCCGCCGCTCAACGAGCGGCTGGCCTCGCTGCTGACCGAGCTCCAGACGTTCGCCGAGGACCCGCTCGTGCCGCAGGGCATCCGCCGGCTGACGGCCACGGTCCGCAGCCTCGACCCGACGCTGCGGCACCTCGCGCCGGCGCAGACGACCTGCAACTACATCGCGCACTGGTTCCGCAACATCAGCTCGCTGCTGTCCGAGGGCGACGCGAACGGCACCTGGCAGCGCTTCATCATCGTCGCGACGCCGCAGGGCCCGAACAACGAGGGCGGCCCGTCGTCGGCGCCGGCGGACGGGCCGACGCTCGAGAACCACCTGCACACCAACCCGTACCCGAACACGGCGTCGCCGGGGCAGCCGAAGGAGTGCGAGGCCGGCAACGAGACGTTCCTCAAGGGGCGCACGGTCACGTCGAACGTGCCCGGCACGCAGCAGGCCTCGACGGAGGGCAAGCCCTGATGGCCCGCACGCGCCGCCGCCAGCCCCGCAGCCCGTTCGCGGTCGGCCTGATCGCGCTCCTCGTGATCGGCATCCTCGTGTTCCTCGGCTTCACCAAGGACATCCCGTTCACGCGCGGCTACGAGGTCACGGCCGTCTTCAACTCCGCGAACGGCCTCCGGCCCGACTCGCCGGTCCGGATCGCCGGCGTCGACGTCGGCAAGGTGAAGAGGGTCGAGGGCCAGCAGGGCACCGACAACGCCGTCGTCACGATGGCGATCGACGACAGCGGGCTGCCGCTCCACGAGGACGCGACGCTGAAGATCCGCCCGCGCATCTTCCTCGAGGGCAACTTCTTCGTCGACATGTCACCGGGCTCGCCGGGCGCGCCGGAGCTCGACGACGGCGGCACGATCGCGGTGACGCAGACCTCGACCCCGGTGCAGCTCGACCAGGTGCTCACGGCGCTCCAGTCCGACACCCGCCAGGACCTGCGCGACGTGCTCGAGGGCCTGGGCACCGCCCTGAGCTCCAAGCCGACCGCGGCGGACAATCGCGACGCCGATCCCGCGGCGCGCGGCGAGACCGCAGCCAAGTCGTGGAACGACGCGTACACCGACGCCGGCCCGGCGGCGCGGTCCCAGGCCCAGGTCAACGAGGCGTTCCTCGGCACCGAGCCCGAGCAGGACCTCGGGCGGCTGATCGAGGGGACCGGCAAGACGGCCGCCGGGCTCGTGCGCAACGAGAGCGAGCTCAAGGCCCTGGTCACGAACTTCAACGTGACGATGGGCGCGCTCGCGTCCGAGAACGCGAACCTGAGCGCCTCGATCCGCGAGCTCGCGCCGACGCTCGAGAACGCCAACGCCGCGTTCGCCTCGCTCAACGCGGCGTTCCCGGCCACGCGCGCCTTCGCGCGGGAGATCCTGCCCGGCGTGCGCGAGACGGCGGCGACGATCGACGCGTCGTTCCCGTGGGTCGAGCAGATGCGCGGGCTGGTGAGCAACGCCGAGCTGCAGGGGCTGGCGCGCGACCTCTCGCCGGCGACGCGCGACCTCGCCCGCCTCACCGACCAGGCGATCGAGCTGCTGCCGCAGACGGACCTGGTGTCCAAGTGCGCGCGCGACGTGCTGCTGCCGACCGGCGACGTCGTGATCCGCGACGAGTTCCAGACGGGGCGCGAGAACTACAAGGACTTCTTCTACGCGATGGCCGGCCTCGCCGGCGAGGGGCAGAACTTCGACGGCAACGGGATGTACGTGCGCTTCCAGACCGGCGGCGGCTCGCAGCAGGTCTCGCTCGGTTCGGGCAACGCCGGCACGCCGCAGCAGTTCGGCGGCCTGCCCACGCCGCCGCTCGGCAACCGCCCGGCGTACCCGGGCAAGCTGCCGCCGTACGTGAACGACCAGCCCTGCTACCGCCAGACGCCGCCCGACCTGAACGGCCCCGCGGCGGCCAAGACCGCGCCGATCGTGGGGCAGCGATGAGCGCGATCCGCAAGCACGTCGTCGACGTGCTGGCGATCCTCGGCCTGGTGATCGTCGCGCTCGGTGTGGGGTCGGTGATCCTCGCCAACCAGCGGCTCGCGCTGCCCGGCTGGCTGCCGGTGCTCGGCCAGAGCTTCACCGAGGTGGACGCCGAGCTGTCGAGCGCGCAGGCCGTCACGCCGGGACAGGGGCAGACGGTCAACGTGGCCGGCGTCGAGGTCGGGGAGATCTCGCGCGTGCGGCTGGAGGACGGCAAGGCGATCGTCACGCTCAGGCTCGAGGAGGGCTCGGTCCCGGTCTACAAGGACGCGAGCGTGCTGCTCCGGCCCAGGACCGGCCTGAAGGACATGGTCGCGGAGCTCACGCCCGGCACGCGCGCCGCGGGGCCGCTGGAGGACGGGCAGCGGATCCCGATCGGCCAGACGCTGCCGGACGTCAACCTCGACGAGATCCTCGCGTCGCTGGACGGCGACACGCGCACGTACCTCCAGCTGTTGCTGTCCGACGCCGGCCAGGCGCTCGGCGGCAACGGGCGCGCGCTGGCGAACACGATCCGCCGCTTCGAGCCGACCGCCCGCGACACCCGCGCGATCGCCGAGCAGCTCGCCACCCGGCGCACGAACATCAAGCGGGTCATCCACAACTTCTCGCTCGTCGTCGACGAGCTGGGCAGCAAGGACCAGCAGCTCGCGCAGTTCGTCGACAGCTCGAACGCGGTGTTCGCCTCGCTCGCGCGCCAGGACGCGAACCTGCGTGCGACGCTCCAGGAGCTCCCGTCGGCGCTGACCGCGACGAAGACCGCGCTCGGCAAGGCCACGACGCTCGCCGACGAGCTGGGCCCGACGCTGCAGGCGCTGCGACCGGGCGCGCGGGCGCTCGGCCCGGCGCTGGTGCAGACGCGCCCGTTCCTGCGCGAGACCACGCCGGTCATCAAGGACGAGATCCGCCCGTTCGTGCGCGCCTCGCGCCCGGCCGTCACCGAGCTGCGGCCGGCGCTGCGCGACCTCTCCGCGCTCCAGCCCGACCTGCTCGCGACGTTCGGCGTCGTCAACCGCCTGCTCAACACGCTGGCCTACAACCCGCCCGGCCCGCAGGAAGAAGGCTTCCTGTTCTGGTCCTCCTGGGTGAACCACCTCGGCCCGGCGGTCTTCTCCAACCAGGACGCGCAGGGTCCGATCCGGCGCGGCCTCGTCGTGATCGGCTGCCAGAGCCTGCAGGTGCTGGAGAACATCGTCCGCGGCAACCCGCAGCTCGGCACGCTCGTCCAGCTGCTCGAGGCGCCCGACCGGGCCGACGTGTGCCCGCAGACGGCGCAGACGCCGGGCGCCGGCGCCCCGCAGGGGGGTGGCTAGGTGCAGAAGGCCGCTCCCAGCTTCGGCCGGATCGCGCTCATGGTGGGCTTCGCGCTCTCCTGCTTCGGCCTGGTGATGTTCCTGTGGCTCGCGTTCGGCGGCCCGGTTCCGCTCAAGCCGAAGGGCTACCGCGTGAGCGCGTCGTTCGCCGAGGCGTCGCAGCTCTCCACCGAGGCCGACGTGCGGATCTCCGGCGTGCCGGTCGGCAAGGTCAAGGCGATCGAGGCGGACGCCAAGACCGGCCGCTCGCTGGTGACGATGGAGCTCGACGCCAAGTACACCCCGCTCCCGTCGGATGCGAAGGCGCTGCTGCGCCAGAAGACGCTGCTCGGCGAGACGTACGTCGAGCTCACGCCGGGCACGGAGGCGGCCCGAAAGATCCCCGAGGGCGGGCGGCTGCGCCCCGGGAACGTGTCGAAGACGGTCGAGCTCGACGAGATCCTGCGCACGTTCGACCCGAAGACGCGCGCGGCGTTCCAGGAGTGGACCGTCACGCAGGCCGAGGCGATCTCCGGCCACGGGCGCGACGTGAACGACGCGCTCGGCAACCTCGGCCCGTTCGCCGACGACGCCTCCCAGCTCGTGGACATCCTCAACCGCCAGGAGCCGGCCGTGCGGCGGCTGATCTCCGACTCCGGCGTCGTGTTCCAGGCGCTCACCGAGCGCAACGGGCAGCTCCGCGACCTGATCGAGAACTCCAGCCGCGTGTTCCAGACGACCGCGCAGCGCGACCGCGAGCTGAAGGAGACGTTCGTGGCGCTCCCGACGTTCGAGCGCGAGTCGCGCGAGACCGTGAAGCGGCTGACGCAGTTCTCCCGCGACACCGACCCGCTCGTCACGCAGCTCCGCCCGGCCGCGCGCGAGCTCTCGCCGACGTTGGGAGACCTGTCGGCGCTGGCGCCGGACCTGAAGGCGTTCTTCCGCGACCTCGGCCCGCTGATCGACGCGTCGATCACGGGCCTGCCTGCCGCCGAGCGCGTGCTCGGCCTGGGTCGCCCGCTGGTCGGCCAGCTCGACCCGGCGCTGCGCCAGCTCAACCCGGTGCTGGACTGGCTCGGCCTGTACAAGCGCGAGCTGAACGCGTTCTTCGCCAACACGACCGCGGCGACCCAGGCGACGACGATCTCCAGCCGCGGCCCGCTGCACTACCTGCGCACGACGAACCCGCTCAACCCCGAGAACCTCGCGGTCTATCCGAAGCGCCTGCCGACCAACCGGACCAACCCGTACACGCAGCCGGGCAACTTCGACCAACTGCGCACCGGGCTGCCCTCGTACGAGACGCGCCACTGCTCGAACGGCCCCGTGCCGACGATCTCCAACGTC
>Ga0193742_1000924_pt1 | contig 18640 bp, 16 predicted proteins | sample L2c1metaG_FD_165511 | JGI IMG/M metagenome (GOLD analysis project Ga0193742, IMG submission 165511) | Soil microbial communities from a riparian zone of the East river system, Colorado, United States - L2c1 | ecosystem: Environmental > Terrestrial > Soil > Riparian zone | place: USA: East River... | reverse complement strand
GATCGCCTCGCTGCTCGCCGCGCCGAGCCTCACCCCGGGGGACACGGATCCGTTGCCGCGTGGGCGGTTGCTGGTGATGGGCGGCGACCAGGTGTACCCGGCGGCGGCCAAGGAGACCTACGAGGACCGCAGCAAGGGCGTGTACCGGGCGGCACTGCCTGATGTCGACGGCGAGCGGCCGACGCTGTTCGCGCTGCCCGGCAACCACGACTGGTACGACGGGCTCACCTCGTTCCTGCGGGTGTTCACCCAACGGCGCGGCTTCGGTGGCTGGGCCACCGCGCAGACCCGCAGCTACTTCGCGATCGAGCTGCCCGCGCGGTGGTGGCTGTTCGCCATCGACACCCAGTTCGACGACTATGTCGACGCGCCGCAGCTGGAGTACTTCCGCGAGGCGTCGGCTCAGCTTCTCGAGGGCGACGCGGTCATCCTGTGCAGCTCGACACCGGCGTGGGTGCCGGCCGGCTCCGGCGGGCTCTCCGCCGGCTACGACACGATCGAGTTCTTCCAGCGGGAGATCATCCGGCCGCGCGGCGCGACCGTTCGGCTGATGGTGTCCGGCGACAAGCACCACTACGTGCGCTACGCCGAGCACGACGGTACGGCGCAGCGGATCACCTGCGGGTTGGGCGGCGCCTACCTCGCCGGCACGCACACCCTGCCCGACCAACTCGAGCTGCCGCCGCGTGGCTCCCGCGTGCGCGCGCCGTCCCCGGTCACCCGGTTCGACCGGGCGGCGACCTACCCGTCGCGGGCCGATTCGAGAAAGCTCGCGGCCGGCGTGTTCCGACTGCCGTGGCGCAATCCAGGGTTCTGGGTGCTCACCGGGATCACCCAGACCGTCATGTCGCTCGCCGTCCTCTTCGGACTCGCGGAGGTGGCGGATCCGGAGAACCAAGGGGTTTTCGGGTTGCTCGCCGCGTGGTCGCCGGCGGCACTCGCGGCCGTGGTGCTGGTGGTCGCCGGGATCGCGTTCGCCAGGATCGACCTGCCGAAGACCGGCAAGACCAACAGCCTCGCCGGGGTGCTGCACGCCGTCGCGCACCTGGCGCTGAGTTTCGGTTGGGCGGCCCTGGTGCGCTGGCTGTACCGGGACGTGCTGCCGCCGGGCGACGGCGCCGACTGGGCGATCTTCGCGCTCGTCGCGGTGGGTACGCCGGTGCTGATCGGGTTGCTCGACGCCGAGGTCGTCGCCGGCTATCTGCTGCTCGCCTGCCGGTTCGGGATCAACATGAACGAGGTGTTCGCCGGGCAGAGCATCGAGGACCACAAGGGCTTCCTGCGCATGCACATCGACAGCGCCGGCACGCTGACCGTCTATCCGATCAGGCTCGACCGGGTGTGCCGGCAGTGGCGGGCCGACCCGGACGGCGTGCCGACGGCCCCGTGGCTCGTGCCGGCGGAGCCGCTGACGCCGGAGCTGATCGAGCCGCCGATCAGCATTCCCCACGGCGTTCTGGACTGATCGATCTAAAACGCGTACGGTGGCTCGCATGGGCCGGCCGAAGGAGTTCGACGAGGAGCTGGCCGTCGACAGCGCGATGCGCGCGTTCTGGGCGGCCGGCTACGAGGCGACCTCGACCACGGACCTGTGCGCGATCACCGGCCTCGGCCGCAGCAGCATCTACAACACCTTCGTCAGCAAGCAGGACCTGTTCGACAAGGCGCTGCGTCGGTACATGGCCGTCAAGGACGCGACCACGGCCGAGCTGCTCGACGGCCCACGGCCGGTGCGGGAGAAGGTGCGGACGCTGTTCGACCAGGTCATCGACGCCGACCCCGGCGATCCGCTCGGCTGCCTCGTGGTGAACTCGCTCGTCGAGCTGGCGCCGCGGGACCGGCGGACGGCGAACCTGTTGCGGCGCAACCAGGACAAGCGCTTCGAGCTGGTCAGCGCGGCCCTGGCCGAGGCGCACCGCGCGGGGGAGCTGCCCGCTGATCGCGACCCGGACGAGCTGGCCCACTTCGTGCTGGCCACGATCAGCGGCCTGCAGGTCTCCGCCCGCGGCGGCGCCGACCGGGCGGTGCTGCGGGCCATCGCCAACGCGGCGCTTTCCGTGTTCTGACAACGGGTTCTTCGTTGTGCGTGCATTATGCACTGATCGATACAAAATCGGGAGAACGAACCACATGCCCATCGCCGTCTACGTTCTCGGCCTGTCGATCTTCGCGCAGGGCACGTCGGAGCTGATGCTCGCCGGCCTGCTCCCACAGGTCGCCGACGGACTGCACGTGTCCATCCCGACGGCCGGCCTGCTGATCTCCGCCTTCGCCATCGGCATGCTCGTCGGCGCCCCGGTGCTCGCCGTGCTCACGCTGCGCTGGCCGCGCCGGGCGACGCTGCTCGGCTTCCTCGGCATCTTCGCCGCCGCGCACGTCGTTGGCGCGCTCGCGCCGAGCTACCAGGTGCTGCTCGCCAGCCGGGTGGTCGGTGCGTTCGTCTATGCCGGGTTCTGGGCGGTCGGTGCGGTCACCGCGATGAGCCTCGTGCCGGCCGACGCGCGGGGCAGGGCGATGAGCGTGGTCGCCGGCGGGCTGACCGTGGCGACCCTCCTCGGCGTGCCCGCCGGCACCGCACTCGGCCAGCACTTCGGCTGGCGGTCGGTGTTCTGGGTGCTCGCGGCGCTCGCGGTGGCGGCCATGGTCGGCGTGCGGGCAACGCTCCCGGCGGGCCGGCCGGACGCGGCGAAGCTGCCGAGGGTCGCCGACGAACTGCGCACCATGACCCAGCCTCGGCTGTGGCTCACCTACGGCACGACGGCGCTCGCAACCGGGTCGGTGCTGGTCATCCAGAGCTACGTGGCGCCGCTGCTGACCGAGACCGCCGGGCTCACCGCCGGCTGGGTGCCGGTGGTGCTCGCGCTGAGCGGGATCGCCGGCGTGCTCGGCATCGCCGCCGGCGGGCGTACCGCCGACAAGCACCCGATCCGCACGCTGCACGTCGGGCTCGGCGCGACCGTCGCCGTCGCGGTCGCCATCGCCCTGCTGGCCGGCTCCGCGGTGCTGGCCGTCGTGTTCGTCGTGCTGCTCGGTGCGACCGGGTTCGTGGTCAACCCGGCGCTCAACACCAGGGTGTTCGCCGTCGCCGGCGGCGCACCGACACTGGCCACCGCGACGAACGTGTCCGCGTTCAACGTCGGCATCACCGTCGGTCCGTGGCTCGGCGGGCTCGCCGTCGGCACCGGCGCCGGCTACGCCGTGCTCGGCTGGATCGGCGCCGCACTCGCCGCGCTCGCGATCGGCACGGTCCTGCTGGCTCGGCACAACTCTGGCCAGACCGTGTCGGTCCCGGATCCCGCCACGGCCACCCCCTAGGCTTCGAACGAATGTTCTCGACGGTGTCATGGGAATGAGGGGGCGGCGGCATGCGGGTGCTTGGTGTCGACCCCGGACTGACCAGATGCGGTATCGCGGTGGTCGACGGCGGGGCGGGGCGGCAGGTGCGCTGCGTCGAGGTCGACGTGGTGCGTACGCCGGCGGACGCCGACCTGTCGGTGCGGCTGCTCGCGGTGGCCAACGCCGTCGAGGACTGGCTCGACCGGCACCGGCCGGACGTGGTGGCCGTGGAGCGGGTGTTCAGCCAGTACAACGTGCGCACCGCGATGGGCACGGCACAGGCCGGCGGTGTGGTCGCGCTGGCCGCGGCGCGGCGCGGGCTGCCGGTCGTGTTCCACACCCCGAGCGAGGTGAAGGCCGCGGTCACCGGCTCCGGCCGGGCGGACAAGGCCCAGGTCACCACCATGGTCACCCGGCTGCTCGACCTGAAGGAGAAGCCGCGCCCCGCCGACGCCGCCGACGCGCTGGCGCTGGCCATCTGCCACATCTGGCGGGCGCCGATGCGCAACCGGCTCGCGCAGGCGCAGGCGCGCGCGGACGAGCTGGCCCGCACGCACAAGGCCAGGCTCGCCGCGGCGGCCAGGCAGCAGACCAAGGCAGGAAAGTAGATGATCTCCCGAATCCGCGGTGAGGTGCTGTCCATCGGGCTCGACCACGTGGTGATCGAGGCCGGCGGGCTGGGCTACGCCGTGCAGTCCACGCCGGCGACACTGGCCACCCTGCGCACCGGCGACGAGGCGATCCTGGCCACCGCGCTCGTCGTACGCGAGGACTCGCTGACGCTGTTCGGCTTCGCCGACACGCAGGCCCGCGAGTTGTTCGGACTGCTGCAGACGGTGTCCGGCATCGGCCCGCGGATCGCGCTGGCCACGCTCGCCGTGCTGGAGCCCGGCCAGCTGCGCGGCGCACTCGCGGACGGCAACCTCGCGGTGCTCACCCAGGTTCCCGGCATCGGCCGCAAGGGCGCCGAGCGGCTGGTGGTCGAGCTGCGGGACAAGGTCGGTGCGCTCACCTCATCGGCCGCGGAGTCGATCGTCGATGGCGGCAGTGCCGGCGGGCCGGTGCGCGGCTCGGTCGTGGAAGCGTTGGTGGGACTGGGTTTCCCGATCAAGCAGGCGGAGCAGGCGGTCGACGGCGTGCTCGCCGGCGACGGCCAGGCCAACACCTCGACGGTGCTGCGCAAGGCGCTGGCCACCCTCGGCGGCAAGCGATGACTCATGCAGGATGACTTGGTGACCGACGAGGAGCCGGACGCCGACGAGCTGTCGCCGTTGGTGAAACCGGGGGAGCGGGACGACGAGTCGACGCTGCGGCCACGGACGCTGAGCGAGTTCGTCGGCCAGCCACGGGTGCGCGAGCAGCTCGACCTGGTGCTGCGCGGCGCGACCCAGCGTGGCGCGCCACCTGACCACGTGCTGCTCTCCGGCCCGCCCGGCCTCGGCAAGACCAGTCTCGCCATGATCATCGCGGCGGAGCTGGGCAGCGCGCTGCGGCTCACCTCCGGCCCGGCGCTGGAGCGCGCCGGTGATCTCGCCGCCATGCTGTCCAATCTCGTCGAGGGCGACGTGCTGTTCATCGACGAGATCCACCGGATCGCGCGGCCCGCCGAGGAGATGCTGTACCTGGCGATGGAGGACTTCCGCGTCGACGTCGTCGTCGGCAAGGGGCCGGGCGCCACCAGCATCCCGCTGGAGATCGCGCCGTTCACGCTGGTCGGCGCCACCACCCGGTCCGGAGCGCTGACCGGTCCGCTGCGCGACCGGTTCGGCTTCACCGCGCACATGGAGTTCTACTCGGCGCAGGAGCTGGAACTGGTGCTGCGCCGGTCGGCGTTGATCCTCGGTGTCGACCTGCGCCCGGACGGCGCCGTCGAGATCGCCAGGCGCTCGCGGGGCACCCCGCGCATCGCCAACCGGCTGCTGCGCCGGGTCCGGGACTTCGCCGAGGTCCGGGAGGACGGCTTGGTCACCGAGGCGACCGCCCGCGCCGCGCTCAAGGTCTACGACGTCGACGAGCTGGGCCTCGACCGGCTGGACCGCGCCGTACTGGACGCGCTGGTGCGCTCGTTCGGCGGCGGCCCGGTCGGCATCTCCACACTGGCTGTCGCCGTCGGCGAAGAGGCGACTACGGTGGAAGAAGTGTGCGAGCCGTATCTCGTCCGGGTAGGCATGCTTGCCAGGACCCCGCGAGGACGGGTGGCCACGTCAACGGCGTGGTCGCATCTCGGGCTGGCGGCCCCGGCTAACGTACCGGGACCAAACCCGCCTACCCTGTTTGACGAGTGACCTCGCGCACAGGCATGGGCCGGCATAACTAGACGGGTCCTCCTACGGACGGAGAAAAATGGACTTTCTGCCCATTCTGATACTCATCGGTCTGATGATGCTCATGATGATGTTCATGGGCCGCAAGCAGAAGCGACAGCAGGCGCAGCAGGCTGACCTGCAGAACTCGCTTGAGATCGGTGACCGGGTGATGACCACCTCGGGCCTCTACGCCACGGTGAGCGACGTCAGTGACACGACGACCATCGGTCTCGAGCTCTCTCCCGGCGTCGAGACGGAGTGGCTGCGTGGCGCGGTGCGCGAGAAGGTCGGCCCGGAGATCGAGGACGACGAAGAGATCGAGGACGACGCCACCGACGAGGCTGACGAGGAGCTCGTGAACAACGAGCCGCCGCCGGTCGACGATGACGCCGACGTGGACGACGAGGACACGGCCAAGGACAAGACGGCCGAGGTCGAGTCCAGCAAGAGCAAGTAGCGACTCGTGACTCCGTGACGTGACCACGTGACACGTGGTTCACGTCGCGCGGGGTACGCTGCGCCCTCACCCGCCCTGGCGTGGGTGCGGGCGCACTCTTGTGACCAGAGCCAGACCGAGGAGATCGACCTACCGTGGCACCACCCTCAGGGCAGATCCGCCCAGGGCGCTATCTCGCGTTCTTCCTGTTCATCGTGGTCCTTCTCTACGGTCTGGTGTTCGGCACGCCCGACCACAAGCTGACGCCGAAGCTCGGCATCGACTTGCAGGGCGGCACCAGGGTCACGCTCACCGCGCGCACCGAGACGGGGGCTGAACCGTCCCGCGAGGCGTTGAACCAGGCGCGCCAGATCATCGAGCGGCGGGTCAACGGTCTGGGTGTCGGTGGCACGGAGGTCATCCTCGACGGCGACAACCTGGTGATCACCGTCGCCGGCGACGAGGGCGAGCAGGCCAAGAGCCTTGGCCAGACCGCCCAGTTGCGCTTCCGCTCGGTGCTCACCGCGGTCGACGCCGCGCCGACCCAGCCGCCGGCCTCGGAGACCCCGGCGCCGGGCGGCACCACCACGGCTCCGCCGCCGACGACCGCGCCGGAGGGGGACAGCGCCGGCGAGGGGCAGCCGCAGGGCCGGCCGGCTCCGGCCGCGCAGCCGACCGAGCCGACTCCGCCGCCGAGCGGCACCACGACCGCGCCGCCGTCGAGTGAACCGGAGAACGACGGTTCGATCGACCCGAAGGTGGCCGCGGAGATCACGAAGGCCAAGCAGATCCGCCAGGTGGCGCTCCAGGTCCCGGAGGGCGGCCAGCCGGACCAGGCGGCCATGCAGCTCGCGCTCGACTCGTTGAACTGCGCGCCGAACGCGACCGATCCGCTCGTCGGCAACGACGACCCGAAGCTGCCGCTGGCCACCTGCGACCAGGACGGCACGGCGAAGTACATCCTCGGCCCGGCCTTCCTGGAGGGCACCCAGATCGCCAACGCCTCCTCGCAGGTCGACCCGCAGGGCGCCGGCTACATCGTGAGCCTCGACTTCAAGAGCGAGGGCAGCAAGATCTGGGCCGACTTCACCTCGGCCAACGTCGGCAAGCAGGCCGCCTTCACCCTGGACACCAAGGTCGTGTCGGCGCCGAACATCGAGAGCGCGATCACCGGTGGCCCGACGCAGATCAGCGGCGGCGAGGGCAACCCGTTCAGCGCCGACGAGTCCAAGCAGCTCGCCGAGGTGCTGAAGTACGGTTCGCTGCCCTTGTCGTTCCAGTCGTCCGAGGCGGAGACCGTGTCGGCCACGCTCGGCCTCGCGTCGCTGAAGGCCGGTCTCATCGCCGGCGCCATCGGCCTGGCGCTGGTGTTCGTCTACTGCCTGTTCTATTACCGGATGCTCGGCGTGCTGACCATGCTGTCGCTGACGCTTTCCGCGGTGATCGTGTTCGCGGTGCTGGTGCTGCTCGGCCGGTGGATAGGTTTCACCCTCGACCTCGCCGGCGTCGCCGGGTTCATCGTGGCCATCGGTATCACCGCGGACTCGTTCGTGATCTTCTTCGAACGATTGAAGGACGAGATACGCGAGGGCAGAACGTTCCGCTCCGCCGTGCCGAGGGCGTGGATCCGTGCCCGGCGCACGATCCTGTCCGCGGACGCGGTCATGTTCCTCGCCGCCGCGGTGCTGTATCTGCTCGCCGTTGGCCAGGTGCGCGGCTTCGCGTTCACCCTGGGTATGTCCACGGTGCTCGACCTGGTGGTGGTGTTCTTCGTGACCCACCCGCTGGTCGCGCTCGCGTCCCGGTCGAAGCTGCTGTCCAGTCCGAGGTTCTCCGGGCTTGGCGCGGTACAGCGGGAGGCTCGCTCCCGCCGGACCTCGGTGGCATCCGGTGGCACCGTCGCGAAGGAGGCCTGACATGTCGGACGAGACGCAGACCTCGACGGATACTTCCGAAGACACCTCAGCGACTTCAAAGACCTCGAAGGGCAGGAAGCCGCCGCACCAGGGCGTGTTCCACCGGCTCTACGTCGGCAGCGGCGCCTTCGACTTCGTCGGCAAGCGCAAGGGGTTCTACATCTTCTTCGGGGTGCTGATCGCCGCGTGCGTCGTGTCGATCGTGTTCCGCTGGTTCAACCTCGGGATCGACTTCACCGGCGGGACCAGGGTCTCGCTGCCCGCGCAGGGCGCGACCGGCGCGATCTCCACCGCGCAGGTCACCGACACCTTCAACGAGACGCTGCACCGCGAGCCCGCCGCCGTGCAGAGCGTCGGCACGGGTGCCGCGACCACCATCCAGATCAAGTCGGAGGCGCTCGACGCCAAGGAGGTCGGTGAGCTGAAGGCGGCGCTGCAGGAGCGCTTCCAGCCGACCGGCAACGTCAGCGACAGCGCGGTGAGCGCGTCCTGGGGCGGGGAGATCTCGCAACAGGCGCTGATCGCGCTCGCGGTGTTCCTCGTACTGGTGACGATCTTCCTGGCGCTGTACTTCGAGCGGTGGATGGCCGTCGCCGCGCTGGCCGCGCTGATCCACGACATCGTGGTCACCGCTGGCGTCTATTCGATCGTCGGCTTCGAGGTCACCCCGGCAACGGTGATCGGTCTGCTCACCATCCTCGGCTTCTCGCTGTACGACACGGTGGTGGTGTTCGACAAGGTCAAGGAGAACACCCGCGGCCTGCTCGGGCTGACCCGCCGGACCTACGGCGAGGCGGCGAACCTGGCGCTCAACCAGACGCTGATGCGCTCGATCAACACGTCGCTGATCGCGATCCTGCCGGTCGTCGGCCTGCTGGTGGTCGGCGTCGGGCTGCTCGGCGTCGGCACCCTGCAGGACCTCGCGCTGGTGCAGTTGACCGGCATCATCGCCGGCGCCGTGTCGTCGATCTTCCTGGCCACCCCGATCCTGGTCGACCTGAAGATGCGGGAGACCAAGTTCAAGGAGCAGGCCAAGCGGGTCGAGGCTCGGCGTGCCACGCTGGCCAAGCGGCAGGCGGAGCGGGCGTCGCACGACGACGACCTGCTGGCCACCGACGACGAGTCGATCGCCACCGAACTGCGCTCCGAGCGGGCGATGGCCGCCGCGACCAGCGTGCCGGCCAGGGCCCAGAAGACCAGTCAGGCGCGTCGTGGTCGGCCGTCCGGCAAGAGCCGGCCGACCGGCAAACGGCACCGCTGACCCCGTGCCGGCACTCGCGCGGGCGCTGGACCTGATCCGGGTCGTCCCGGACTTTCCGGCGCCCGGCGTGCTGTTCCGGGATCTGACCCCGCTGTTCGCCGACGGCGCCGCGTTGCGGGTCGTCGCCGAGGAGCTGGCGGCCCGGCTGCCGTCGGACACCGAGGTACTCGCCGCCGTCGAGGCGCGTGGCTTCATCCTCGCCGGGGCGCTGTCGATGGTGACCGGCCTCGGACTGGTGCCGGTGCGCAAGCCGGGGAAGCTGCCGATGGTCGCGGACCGGGTGGACTACGCGCTGGAGTACGGCACGGCGACGCTCGAACTGCCGGCGGACGTCGTGCGTGCCGGACAGCGAGTGGTCGTGGTCGACGACGTGCTCGCCACCGGCGGCACGGCGGCGGCCGCCTGCCAGCTGCTGGAGGGCGCCGGAGCCGAGGTCGCCGCGGTCGAGGTGGTGGTCGAGCTGACCGCGCTGTCCGGCCGGGACGCGTTGCCGGGGCGGGAAGTCCACGCTCTGGCGGCGTTCTAGCTGAACTCGACGGAGCGTTTCGACAGGCCGTACCAGTAGCCGTCGATCACCGAGCGGGCCGTGGTGTCCTCGCTCGCGCCCAGTGACACGAACAGCGGCGCGAAGTGCTCCGTGCGCGGGTGGGCCAGGTGGCCGGACGGCGCCTTGTTCAGGAAGTCGATCAGCGTGTCGACGTCGCCGGCGGCCAGGGCGCGCTGGCCCCAGTCGTCGAACTCCGCCGACCACGACGGCGCCGCGACGTTCGGGTCGGCCATGGTGATGGCCGACAGGTTGTGCGTGAAGAAACCGCTGCCGATGATCAGCACGCCCTGCTCGCGCAGCGGGGCGAGGCGGCGGCCAACCGCCAGCAGCTCCACGGGATCCAGCGACGGCATCGAGATCTGCAGTACCGGCACGTCCGCGTTCGGGTACATCTCCTTCAGCGGCACGTACGCGTTCGGGTACATCTCCTTCAGCGGCACGTACGCGCCGTGGTCCAGACCGCGGGCCGGCTCGTCGTGGATCGGGCGGAGCAGGTTGCGTACGTCGTTGGCCAGCTCCGGGGCGCCGTGGCTGAGGTAGAGCACCGGCATGGACGTGTTCGCAGGCACGCGCACTCCTTAAGTTTAAACTTCAACTACATGGCAACAGCTGCCCTTCACCAGTAATGGGATCGATTCACAGCTATCCTCAGGACACAGGCAACGCCAGGTGACAGCCGGGAGAACCGAGTGGGTCAGGACGTGGAGCTGAGTGCGGCCCAGGAGCCGGCCGCGCCGCCCCCTGGCCGCGCGCCGTCGGCGACGCGGCGCGTCCGCGCTCGGCTGGCCAGGCGGATCACCGCGCAGCGGTCCGCGCCCGTCAAGCAGGTCCTCGAACCACTCGCCGCGGTCCACCGCGACCTGCACCCGAAGGCCGACCTCGCGCTGCTGCAACGCGCCTACGACGTTGCCGAGGAGGCGCACCGCGAGCAGAAGCGCAAGTCCGGCGACCCGTACATCACGCACCCGCTCGCCGTGGCCACGATCCTCGCCGAGCTGGGCATGGACACCACGACGTTGGTGGCCGCGCTGCTGCACGACACCGTCGAGGACACCGAGTACCTGCTGAAGAACCTGCAGGAAGACTTCGGCGAGGAGGTCGCCAGGCTCGTCGACGGCGTCACCAAGCTGGACAAGGTGCAGCTCGGTTCGGCGGCCGAGGCGGAGACCATCCGCAAGATGGTCATCGCGATGGCGCGGGACCCTCGGGTGCTGGTGATCAAGCTCGCCGACCGGCTGCACAACATGCGCACCATGCGGTTCCTGCCGCCGGAGAAGCAGGCCAAGAAGGCCCGCGAGACGCTGGAAGTCCTTGCCCCGCTTGCCCACCGGCTCGGCATGGCCACCGTCAAGTGGGAGCTGGAGGACCTGGCGTTCGCCATCCTGCAGCCGAAGAAGTACGACGAGATCGTCCGGCTCGTCGCGACCCGCGCGCCGTCGCGGGACACCTACCTGCACAAGGTCACCGTGGAGCTGACCAGCCACCTCGACGCGTCGCGGATCAACGCGAAGGTCGAGGGCCGGCCGAAGCACTACTACTCGATCAACCAGAAGATGATCGTCCGCGGCCGGGACTTCGACGACATCCACGACCTGGTCGGCGTCCGCATCCTGGTCGAGGACGTGCGCGACTGCTACGCCGCGATGGGTGTGGTGCACGCGCTGTGGCAGCCGATGCCCGGCCGGTTCAAGGACTACGTCGCCCAGCCGAGGTTCGGGGTGTACCAGTCGCTGCACACCACGGTGATCGGCCCGGACGGCAAGCCACTGGAAGTGCAGATCCGCACGCACGAGATGCACCGCACCGCCGAGTACGGCATCGCCGCGCACTGGCGGTACAAGGAGACCAGGGGCACCCACGACGGGCAGGCGGTCGAGGTCGACGAGATGGCGTGGATGCGCCAACTCCTCGACTGGCAGCGGGAAGCGGCCGATCCCGGCGAGTTCCTCGACTCGCTGCGCTACGACCTCGCCGCCCGCGAGATCTTCGTGTTCACGCCCAAGGGCGACGTGATCACGCTGCCGGCCGGCTCGACACCGGTCGACTTCGCCTATGCCGTGCACACCGAGGTGGGCCACCGGTGCATCGGCGCCCGCCTCAACGGCCGGCTCGTCGCGCTGGAACGCAAGCTCGACAACGGCGACGTGATGGAGATCTTCACGTCGAAGGCCGAGGGCGCCGGCCCCAGCCACGACTGGCTGTCCTTCGCCGCCTCGCCGCGGGCCAGGGCCAAGATCAAGCAGTGGTTCGCCAAGGAGCGTAAGGAAGAGGCGATCGAGTCCGGCAAGGACGCGATCACCAAGGAGGTGCGCCGGGTCGGTCTGCCCATGCAGCGCCTGGTGTCCGCCGACTCGATGACCGCGCTGGCCCGCGAGCTGCGCTACACCGACGTGAGCCAGCTCTACGCGGCCATCGGCGAAGGACACACCTCCGCGCGGCACGTGGTGCAGCGCCTCGTCGCGCAGCTCGGCGGGGTGGAGCACGCGGAGGAGGAGCTCGCCGAGCGGTCCACGCCGTCCACGGTCACCCGCCGCCGGGCCTCCGGCGACGCCGGCGTGATCGTCACGGGCGCCAGCGACGTCTGGGTGAAGCTCGCCCGCTGCTGCACCCCGGTGCCCGGCGACGACATCCTCGGTTTCGTCACCCGCGGCGGCGGGGTGAGCGTGCACCGCACCGACTGCACCAACGCCGGCGAACTGGTGGCCGAGCCGGAACGGCTGGTGGACGTCGAATGGGCGCCGTCGGACTCGTCGGTGTTCCTGGTGGCGATCCAGGTCGAGGCGCTCGACCGGCACCGGCTGCTGTCCGACGTGACCAAGGTGCTCGCCGACGAGAAGGTCAACATCCTGTCGGCGTCGGTGACGACGTCCCGCGACCGCGTCGCCGTGAGCCGCTTCACCTTCGAGATGGGCGATCCCAAACACCTCGGCCACGTGCTGAAGATAGTTCGCGGCGTGGAAGGCGTCTACGACGTCTACCGCGTGACCTCCGCTTCCTGACGCCGTCGCAACGGGAACCCTCCAGGAGCTTTGGTGGTCTACTGTCAGCACGCCGAGCATTCCTGGGGGAGCACATGTCGACACCCGAGCAGCCGCAAGATCCGCAGTCGCCGGACGTGCCGGTCCTGTACCCGCAGTACGTCCAGCCGCAGTACGTCCAACAGCCGCAGTACGTCCAGTACTACGTGCCGTACCCGTATGCGGTGGCGCCGCTACCGCGCACCAACGGGTTCGCCATCGCGGCACTGGTCCTCGGCATCATCGGGTTCGCCGGCCTCGGCAGCATCCTCGCGGTGATCTTCGCGTGTGTCGCCCTCGGCCAGATCAAGGAACGGGGCGAACGCGGGCACGGCATGGCCGTCGCCGGGCTCGTCCTTGGCTCGATCACCTTCGCCATCGTCGTGATCGCGGTCATCGCGACGCTCGCCGGCGGCTGATCGACCGGCTCGCGCATTTGGCGGTGCGTCCGATTCCTTCAAGACCGTGGGCGCCGTTTGGCTTAGCGTCTGGCCCATGGCACAGCTGAATGACGTGGTCCGACAGGCAGGTGCGGCGATCATCGGGTCCGCGCGGTTGTTGGAGCGGCGGCGGTTCGAGTTCCTGTTCGGCGACGGTGCCGTGACTGACGTGGTCGCGGCGTTGCGGCCGTACCGCAATCCCGATGGCGGATTCGGCAACGCTCTGGAGCCGGACTGCCGCGCGCCAGGCAGCCAGCCGGTCACGACCATGTACGCGCTGTCCGTGCTCGACGAGGTCGGTATGGACGACGAGCTGGTGCGCGGCGCGTGCGATTACCTCGACGCGATCGCGGCCGACGACGGTGGTGCGCCGTTCGTGCATCCGAGCGCAGCGGGGTTCGCCCGCGCTCCGTGGTGGCAGGTGCCCGACACCTACGCCGGCAGCCTCATCCCGACCGGCGGGCTGCTGGGTCTCCTGCACCGCAACAAGGTTGACCATCCGTGGGTCGAGCGGGCGACCAAGTTCTGCTGGGCGCGGGTCGAGGCGGTCGCCGACCTGCACCCGTACGGAACACTCAGCGCGATCGCGTTCCTCGACGCTGTGCCGGACCGGGCACGCGCCGAGCGGGTGGCCGCGCGGTGGGGCGACGCGGTCCGCGCCGCCGGCCTGGTCAGCACCACGGTGCCCTACGGCTACGGCGACGTGTGGTACCCGCACGACTTCGCTGGCAGCCCGGGAAGCCTTGCGCGCCAATGGTTCTCCGCCGACGAGCTGGTGGCGGGACTCGACCTGCTGGCCGCCGGGCAGCGCGGCGACGGCACATGGCCGGTGCGCTGGGAGATCTGGCACCCGGTGGTCGAACACGAGTGGCTCGGTCCGGTGACGATCGACGCACTGCGGGTCCTGCGTGCGTACGGCAGGATCGGCTGAGAGGTCGGAAATCGTTGCGGGTCAAGGAAGTCGGCGCGTGCGGCCGACCAGCACGCTGAGCGGCACGCCGGCAAGGGCCGCCACGTCGCGGGACAGGTGTGCCTGGTCGGCATAACCCGTCTCCGCGGCGACGCGCGCGAACCCCGTACCGACGCGAGCCATTCGCACTGCTCGGTCGAATCGCAGCACCTTGGCGAGCAGCTTCGGGCCGTAGCCGAACGCGGCGACGCACCGCCGGTGCACCTGGCGTTCGGTGAGCCCGAGGTGGTCCGCGATCGCCGGAATCCGGGTGTCCGCGCCGGCGAGTCGCAGCAGTTCCGGCGCCGCCGGGTCGGTGTCCGTGCGGTGCTCGGTCACCGCGTCGGTCAGCACCGCCAGCGCGTCGGCCGTGGTGGTCGTCGCGGCGAGGGCGCCGGCGAGCCGGTCGGCGCGATCGGCCGGCCACAACTCGGCGAGGTCCACCCGGCCGTCGCGCAACGCGTCGGCCGGCAGGCCGAGACCGGCGGGGGAGTGGCCGGGGCGGAAGCGCACCCCGACCAGGGTGCCCGGCGTGAGCTTCGCGACCTGCGCGTGGGTGTCCGGTCCCGCGACGAACAGCGCGCCGCTCTCGCGGTGCCACATCACGTCGGCGCAGGCATCCGGCACGACGCGCTGCACGCTCTGCTCAGCGCTGGTCGCCGTGCGGAACCAGCCACAGGTCAGCAGGTCCCGCGCGGCGGGCGGCACGGCCCGCTCGGCGTAGGACACCGCGACGGTCACCCCACCCACCCTCCCCGCATCAATGGTTCGCTCGCAAGCTCGCTCGCGCCACCCTCCCCGCATCAACGGTTCGCGCGCAAGCTCGCGCACGCCATACGTCAGCGAACGGTGGCCTCGGTGATTTCCACGCCGGTCACTGGGGTGCCGTCCGCCGGCGACGGCATGCCGGTCTGCGGATCCCGGCCAGGGACGATCCCGGCCGCGGCGACCGCGTCGAGCGTGGTGAGTCCGGTCGGGTCGAGCGTGCCGAAGACGGCATAGGTCGGCGGCAGCACACTGTCGCCGTACACCAGGAAGAACTGGCTGCCGCCGGAGTGCGGGGTGCCGATGTTGGCCATCGCCACCGTGCCCCGTGGGTACCTCACGTTGGACTCGCCGGTCTGCGCGTCCGGCTCGCCGGCGGGCTCGAGGTCGGTCGGGTTCTCGTCGGGGATCGTGTAGCCGGGGCCGCCGGTGCCGTTGCCGACCGGGTCGCCGCACTGCAGCACCTTGAGCGCGGGCGCGCTGGTCATCCGGTGGCAGTGCGTGGCGTCGTAGAACCCCTCCTCGGCGAGGAAGGCGATGCTGCGCACGGTGCACGGGGCGGCCTCGGCGTCCAGCGTGAACGCCAGCTCACCGGCGGAGGTCGTCAGGGAGAGTCCCTGGGCCGAGTCCGCCGCGCGTTTCGGTGGCAGCCCAACCGGGGCGTCCTCCGAGCTCGCCCGGCGGTAGTCGCAGGCCGTCCCGGACTCGCCGCCACCGGGCTGCTCGGCGGACGTCGGTGCCCCGGCGGTCGTCGACATGCAGCCGCCGAGCAGCAGCGCCAGACCCGTGAGCGCGACGGCCGCGCGTCGCACCGGCACCTCAGCTCTTCGTCGCGGCGGTGATCTTGACGGGGAGCACCGGCGCGCCGTCCTCCGGCGTGGGGGTGCCGGTCTGCGGGTCCTGGCCAGGAGTGATCCCGCCCGCGGCGACCTTGTCGAGCGTCGTCAGGCCGGCCTTGGCCACGGTGCCGAAGACGGCGTAGTTCGGCGGCAGCACGCTGTCGCCGAAGACCATGAAGAACTGGCTGCCGCCCGAGTGCGGCTGGCCGGTGTTGGCCATCGCCAGGACCCCGCGCGGATACGTCGCGTTCGACTGACCGGTCTGCGGGTCCGGCTCGCCGGCGGACGCGAGGCCGGTCGGCTTCTCGTCGGGGATCGTGTAGCCGGGACCGCTGGTGCCGTCGCCCTTCGGGTCGCCGCACTGCAGCACCTTCAGGTTGGCCGAGTTGGTCATCCGGTGGCAGTTGGTGCCGTCGAAGAACTTCTTCTCGACGAGGTGCACCATGCTCTGCACGGTGCACGGGGCCTTCGCCCTGTCGAGCACGAGCGCGATGTCGCCCTGGGAGGTCTTCATCGTGACGTTGACCGTGCCGGTGGCCGGGGTGGGATCCGGGTTCGGTGGCAGCTCCATCTTCTTCGGAGTGTCCTCCTGCGGCGAGTCCTGGTAGTCGCAGCCGGAGTTGTTGGCGGCGTTCTCCGGGTCGTCACCGCCGATGTTGGTGACCACGAAGACCACCACCACCGCGAGGACCACGAGCCCGACCGTGATGCCCACGCCCCAGACGCGTCGCTTCCGCGCCCGCTCTACCCGCCGCGCGAGCTGACGCTCGAGCTTGCGCTTGGCAGCCTGCCTACGCTGCTCGTTGCTCGGCACGGGCACCCTCCCTGACCTCGAATCCGGTTCGCCAGGCGGGCAGTCTATGGGTAAGGCACGTAAGAACCGTGTGGAGGTCGGTGGATCCGCCACAGAAACGCGTTCGATGCGGTGTAACGAACGCCGTCGTGGGGTGGGAAGCTGGATACTTGGCGGTGCGGCGGTCGGCGATGACCTGACAAGACGACCTGACAAGGTGGCTTCCATGCAGGACAGGCGAAACGACGGAATGTCGCCGTTCGCCGAGGAACTGGAACGGCTGCTGCGCAAGCGCGGCCTGTCCTGGCGCCGCCTGTCGGATCTCATCGGCTACACGCCGAGCTGGCTGTCGAAGATCAAGCACGGCGCACCGCCGTCCGCGGAGCTCGCCCGCCGCTGCGACCAGGTACTGGAAGCGGACGGGCAGCTGATCGCGCTGGCCGTGTCCGCCGGACCGGTGCGGCTCGCCCAGCTGCCGGCGGCCGCCGCGACGTTCGTCGGCCGGGAGAACGAACTGTTCCTGCTCAGCGAGATCATGTCCGGCGCCGGCGACCCCGGCACGCCGCACATCATCGCGATCGACGGCCCGCCAGGCGCCGGCAAGACCGCGCTGGCGTTGCGGGTCGCGCACACCGTCGTCGGGGACTACGCGGACGGCCAGCTCTACGTCGACCTGCGCGGCTACTCCCCGGACGGGCAGCCGCGGCTCGTCGAGGAGGTGCTCGAGGAGTTCCTCACCGCGCTCGGCGTGCAGACCGACGTGATCCCGGCGGGAATGGAGCCGAGGGCGGCGCTGTACCGGTCGGTGCTCGCCGACCGGCGGGTGTTGGTGGTGCTGGACAACGCCGCCGACTCGCACCAGCTGCAGCCGCTCATCCCGGCGTCGTCCGGCTGCGGTGTGCTGGTGACCAGCCGCAAGCGGCTCGGCGGCCTCGCCATGCGTTCGGACCGTCGGGTCACCCTCGGTCCGATGACCGAGCAGGAGTCGGTTGCCTTGCTGCGCAAGGTGATCGGGGCGGACCGGGCGGCGGCCGAGCCGGACGCGGTGCGCGCGCTCGCCGAGCGCTGCGGGCACCTACCGCTCGCGCTGCGCATCGCCGCGGAGCGCGTCGCGACCCATCCGCACCACGCGGTCAGCCAGCTCGTCGCGGACCTGACGGGGGAGGAGCAGCGGCTCGACACGCTCACCACGGACGACTCGGTGGCCATCAAGACGGTGTTCTCCTGGTCCTACCGGGACCTGCCGCCGGACGCCGCGCGGACGTTCCGGCTTATCGGCCTGCACCCCGGCTCGCCGGTGCGGGCCGGCGCCGTCGCCGCGCTCGCCGGGCAGCCGGTGCCGCACGCCCGCCGCCTGCTCGACCAGCTGACCGGCGTGCACCTGGTGGAGGGACTGGGCGGCGACCGCTACCGGATGCACGACCTGCTGCGGGTGTACGCGGCGGAGCAGGCGACGACAGAGGAGCCTGCCGGCGAGCGCACGATCGTGCTGCGCCGACTCGTGGACTGGTACCTGCGCAACACCTACGTCGCCAACCACGCGCTGGCCCCGCAGCGGCACGACCCGGAGCTGCCGGAGCCGGAGTTCGAGGTCGACGTCGCCGAGTTCGACTACGACTCCGCGCTGGAGTGGTGCGAGCTGGAGATGTCCAACATCGTCGCCGCGGCCCGGATCGCCATCCAGGTGGGGGAGAACGTCACCGCGTGGAAGCTCGCCGCCGGCGCCTTCAACTATCTGCAGCTGCGCAAGCGGTGGACGTTGTGGGTGGCGCTGCACGAGCTCGGCGTGCTCGGCGCCCGGCGCGCCGGCGATCGCTACGGCGAGGCGTGGGTGCTCAACAACCTCGCGATCGCCTACCGCGACCTACGTCGGCTCGACGAGGCGCGGGAGTGCTTCGAGCAGGCGTTCGCGGTGCGCGTCGAGCTGGACGACCAGGTCGGGCAGGCGTGGTCGCTGACCGGCTCCGGGTTCGTCGCGTTCGACCTGAGCCAGTTCTCGGTGGCCGCGGTGCACTTCGCCGACGCGCTGGCCATC
>Ga0193742_1000923_pt1 | contig 18643 bp, 17 predicted proteins | sample L2c1metaG_FD_165511 | JGI IMG/M metagenome (GOLD analysis project Ga0193742, IMG submission 165511) | Soil microbial communities from a riparian zone of the East river system, Colorado, United States - L2c1 | ecosystem: Environmental > Terrestrial > Soil > Riparian zone | place: USA: East River... | reverse complement strand
TGGCTCGTAAACTGCCAGGTCAATTCCCGGGTACTGCGCTGCACGTTGAAAATGCCGATATCCTGGAATACGATTTATCCCAATTACCGCGCGATTATAAAGTCGTTGCGAATGTGCCGTATTACATTACGAGCAAGATTGTCCAACGCCTCAGTGAATCAACTAACCCGCCGAAAACCAGCGTGTTATTGGTACAAAAGGAAGTCGCGCAGCGGTTAGCGGCAAAACCTGGGGATATGAGCATCCTGGCGGTTTCCGCCCAACTGTACGCCGATATTGAACTCGGGCCACTGGTGCCGGCTCATTTTTTCACGCCACCGCCAAAAGTCGACTCACAAGTCGTCGTTTTGAAGCGTCGCGACCAGCCGCTGTTTTCTGATTTGGACCGAAAAGTTTTTTTCCGCGTCGTCAAAGCCGGGTTTTCTGCCAAACGTAAAAAATTGCGCTCGAGTTTGTCAGCCGGTTTGGGCATTTCAAAACAGGAAACCGAAGACATATTGGCCCGCGCCGGGATCAGTCCTGACTCCCGGGCAGAAATGCTTTCACTTGCCGACTGGCACCGGCTCGCTACAATAGTAGTATGATTGCTGAACACCAGCCGCATATTTTCCCTAAAAGTATGTTTTCGGTGGGCCTCTCATCTGTCGAGGACGGCAATATGCGATATGGATTCGAGGAAAGCGATACCCAGGTACGACAAAACCGCAAAATCTTCATCGAACAAAAGTGCGGTGGTACATGGGAACAGACGAACAATGTCGTTTTCTCGGCCGAGGGCGAGGATTTCACCCGGTATAAACAGGCGCCAGATGATGAAACGGGTGTGAGTCTGGAAAAAGACCACAGAACGGCGCCTGTCGATGGTCTTTATATCCAGCAGCCTGGGCGCGGGTTGTTCCTGACGATTGGCGACTGCGGTTCACTTGCGATTGTTAACACGCGGCTAGCACAAGGCGCCATATCCCATGTTGGACGGCATAGCGCGGAACAACTGGGCGCCTATGAGTCAATCCGGATGCTCCAGCGAGATCTGGATTGGGAATTGAAAGACATGCTTGTGTGGGTAGGTCCTGCCGTCGGGAGCGATACGTATCCACTACATCAGTTTGCTGGAATGAGCCTGCACCAGGTCATTGCTGAGCAGTTGAGCTCCGCAGGACTTAGCAAAGACCAGGTTGAAATTTGCGAAGTTGATACGGCAAAAAGCGACCATTATTATTCTCATAGCGAGCATATCGCTGGCCGCGCATCCCGGAATGGGCGTTTCTCTGTCTACCTGGGATTACACCCGCACCCAGAGTACCTTTAATCTGTTACACTGGTAACTAATATGGCCAAAAAATTATACATCACGACTGCAATTCCGTACGCTAACGCTAAACCGCACATCGGCAATGCGCTTGATTATTTGTTAGCTGATATTTGGGCCCGTTACCAAAGACAGCAGGGGAATGAAGTTCGTTTTCAGGTTGGTACCGATGAGCACGGGAATAAAATTGCCGCTAAAGCTGCCGAGCAAAATGTTACCCCCCAAGCTTTCGTCGATGGCATGCAGCCACAGTTCGAAAGTCTGATGCGCGCCGTGGGAGCTGATTTCACTGATTTTATCCGCACCAGCGATGTGCGCCATAAAGCCGCCGTCCAGTACATTTGGCAGAAACTCGAACCGTATATTTACAAAGGCTCATACGAGGGCTGGTACTGCATCGGCCACGAGGCATTTTTCACCGATAAAGAAGCTGGAGATATGAACGGCATATGCCCTGATCACCAGCAGCCATTGCAGCGCCTGAGCGAAGAAAACTATTATTTCAAATTGAGCACATTCAATGACCGGATTCGCGAGGCGATCGAGAGTCATAAATTTGAAATTGTTCCCGAATTCCGTAAAAATGAAATGCTGAAATTGCTCGAAACCGGGCTGCAGGACATCAGTATTTCCCGTCCGCGTAAAAACCTGAGCTGGGGCGTGCCTGTACCAGGCGATGATTCACAGGTCATGTATGTCTGGATCGACGCACTCAGTAATTACATCACGGTGCTTGGGTACCCTGACAACGAGCAGTGGAAAGAATACTGGCCAGCCGATATCCAGGTCATCGGCAAAGATATTTTGCGTTTCCACGCTGCTATTTGGCCAGCGATGCTTTTAGCACTCGATATCCCACTGCCTAAAAAACTGCTCGTTCACGGATTCGTGAATGTCGGTGGTGTCAAAATGAGCAAAACTGTCGGTAATGTCGTCGACCCAATGGAAATTATCGAAAACTATGGTGCAGATGCGTTCCGTTACTTCTTTGCCCGCCATATCCCGACTCTCGATGATGGTGATTTCACCTGGGAAAAATTTGAAGCAGCCTACAACAATGAACTTGCCAACGAACTCGGTAATCTGGTTTCACGTATTGTGAAAATGGTCATGAACTACCAAGCCGGTGTCGTCGGTGATGCGATCCGTGCCGAACACGATGCCGGTGCGTACACCGACGCCATGAAGGCATTGGAATATAATCGTGCACTCGATGAGGTATGGCTGACCGTTCGTTCGCTCAATCAATACCTAGAAGACGTAAAGCCGTGGATGGTTGCCAAGCAACGCGAGACTGACGCCGATGCCGAAGAGCATTTAAGCGAAATCTTGGCCCATGCTGTCGGCACATTGCAACAGATCGCTATTCTGATCGCGCCATTCTTGCCACATAGCGCGAAAGTCATCACTGACACATTCCAGGGTGGTGTCGTTCACGAACAAACAGGTGTGCTATTTCCGAAAAAATACCTGCACAGCACTGACCCGCGCGCAGCTAAAACGGTCTAAAATATTATGTCGCTAACGGATACGCACTGCCATATCCACGAATCAAGCTATCCTGACGGCGAAGCCGCCTACTTGCGTGCCATGGAAACTGGGATTGAACGGCTGATTTGCGTTGGAACGGATGTCAAAAGCAGCCGCGAGGCTATTGAATTTGCGGTTAGTCATGAAAATGTCTGGGCGAGTATCGGGATTCATCCGCATGAAGCGGTTGGCGACGGGATGAAGGAATTGGAATTGCTGAGCAATAACAAAATTGTTGCGGTAGGCGAGTGTGGCCTCGATTATTTTTACGAGCATTCCCCACGTGACAAACAGATTGAAATACTCCACTGCCAGATAAAATTGGCACTCGCACATGATTTACCGATGATTTTCCATGTCCGCGATGCATTTGATGATTTCTGGCCAATTTTTGACCAGTACCAGGGGTTACGAGGTGTACTGCACAGCTTTACCGATACCCAGGAAAACCTGACACGTGCACTTGAAAGAGGACTATTCATAGGTGTGAATGGAATTAGCACCTTTGCGCGTGCCGAGGAGCAGAAAAAGATGTATGCCTCAATCCCTCTTTCGCATCTGTTATTAGAAACGGATGCACCGTTCTTGACACCTGTGCCACTCCGTGGTACCGTAAATGAGCCAGCGTTCATAACGCACATTGCGCAACATATAGTGAATCTCCAGTCTATCACTCTCGAGGAGCTCTCACGCGCAACTGAGCGGAACGCGACAACACTCTTTTTCCAAAACAAATAATAAACCGCCAAATGCCATTAACTTAAATCTAGGGTAAAGGTTTTTTACTGTGTCAGAGACACCATCATTTCCCCTCACAGCTCAGCAAATTGAACATGCCGTGTTTTCGCCAGAGACACAACAGCGCATGGCGAATACGCTTAATCTTGAAAAAGAAGAGCCTACTATTAACCCTGAATTCTGGGGAGTACCAGAGGCCAATCATGATGTCGCGCCGGCACCTGTTGCTATCGAGACACCTGAACAAAAAATGGTCGAGCAAATGAACAGACTTACCGATGCGGAAGCAGTTACGTACATACGACAACTGACGCCTCACGTTAAATATCAACGGGATTTGGCGCTCGCCGCTTAGAAAGTAGAGCCTATGCCTACGTTACTCCAAAAAGCACTCGCACTTATCACTGGCTCACCAGTATCGAACAAGCGTCCGTTCCGTAAAATGACGGAACGCCAGCTTATAGAGCTTGAGTCGGAAATCGGTCGTGAACTGTTCGGGCCGATTCCTGGTGGTCACCGGCGTGAGTTTTTCTGTTTGGATGAAAGCACGTGGGTGTGGCATGAAGAATGGACTGACACTGCTACTGGCCGGACACTATCAACGACTACCCGTTACGAAATTCATGCAAATGGAATACTCAAAGCCCAAGGCGGTACAGCGTATAAGTTTATCGAGGGCGAAGAACTCCGGAACCTCGCGCTTGCTGTCCGCCTGTATTACGAACAAGTGATGCGAGGCATTTATAAAATCGACCCCTACACCGGCAGGCCGCTGACTGACGAACCACCTGCTACAATATAGGTAGCAGAACTAATCCCAGGCCAGTTTCTGGCCGGAAAGTTGTTTTGGAATTAGTTCTAAGATGAACGGAATAATTTACCTCGATCACGCTGCTGCGACCCCGCTGGATGAGCGGGTCTTTGCTGTTATGCAGCCATATTTTTCTGATTTATTTTATAACCCAACTGCCGCGTATCAGCCTGCCCGTGATGTCCGTGTCGCCTACGAAGATGCCCGGCACCGTCTCGCAATGGCGATCGGTGGTGCACGTGATGAAATAATTATTACTGCTGGCGCGACCGAGTCGGTTAACGTTGCGCTTCATGGAATACTGAGCAGCGGTGGGCATGCGGTAATCGGGGCGACAGAGCACGCGGCGATCCGCGGTGCAACCGGTCCATTTCCACACGCTGTCGCAGCAGTTGATGCGCATGGTATCGTGACACCAGAAACGATTAAAAATGTCATCACTGACGAGACCCGTGTTGTGAGCATCGCTCTTGCGGAAAGCGAACTGGGAACGATCCAGAAACTACGCGACGTCGCCACGGTCATCGACGAGGTTCGCGACCAACGGCTACGCGGCGGCAATACCACACCTATCTATTTGCATAGTGATGCGTCCCAAGGTGCCGGGCTCTTGGATATTAACGTCGCCCGGCTCGGCGTTGATTTGCTGACATTAAATGCGGGCAAAATCTATGGACCAAAGCAGGTGGGACTATTGTGGGTTCGCCGCGGAATTATTCTGGAGCCGCTCATCCGTGGCGGCGGTCAAGAACGCGGTATTCGGAGCGGTACGGAAAACGTTGCTGGAACGATAGGTTTCGCGCTTGCACTTGAAACTGCCCAAAACAAGCGCCACCAGGAGTCGAAACGGCTCGCTAGTCTTCGGGATAATCTACAGGACCAGCTGACACAGGCTATTCCTGACCTGGTCGTCAATGGTTCACCGAAGCGACGTCTGCAAAGCCACTTACACGTCAGTGTCCCCGGATTGGACGCAGAGCGTGCCGTGTTCGCGCTGGAATCACGTGGCGTACTCGTCGCGACTGGCGCTGCATGTGCCGCTAACAAAGGCACTCGTTCAGCGACGCTCATCGCCGTCGGTATGGGCGATGATTTAGCTGACGGTAGCCTTCGTTTTACACTCGGAAGACTTAATAGCGAAGAGGACATTACGGCCGCTGCTACGGCAATCATCGATGTCATCAAAACGGAGCGGACACGATGATAAAGTGGGTGATTGGCATTGCTGTGGCCCTGATCTCGCTGGGTATCTTTGCGTTGGGGGCATTTTTAGGTCCGGATGATTTGCGCGGCTGCACGGCCGGGCCCAGCGAGAATTGTCAGTCGGCTGATGCGATTGTCGCCGTGAGTGGTGGAGACACGGCCGCTCGTACTGACGAGGCAATTCGTTTGTACAAGCAAGATTGGGCGCCGCTCATTATCTTTTCGGGTGCTGCCCAGGATCCGTCGGGTCCGAGCAATGCGCAGGCGATGCGTTCCCGCGCTTTGGGTCAGGGCGTGCCGGATACAGCCATAGAAATCGAAGAATTTTCTCGCAACACTTCCGAGAATGCTGCTAACACAGCACAGGTTATCGCCGAACATGACTTGAAACGGATCATCCTAGTGACATCCGCCTACCACCAGCGCCGGGCAAGTTTGGAATTCAAAGCAAAACTTGGGCCTACGATTACCATCGTCAATCATCCGGTAGCTCATGACAGACAGTGGAGTTCGCTGTGGTGGACGACACCAGGTGGTTGGTGGCTGGCGATCGGTGAGCTCGTAAAAATCATCGCGTACTTTACGTGGGGCAGGGAAATGCTCCAGTGAGCCGGGTCTATGTCGGTATGAGCGGCGGCGTTGATTCGTCACTAACAGCCGCATTGTTAGTCGAATCAGGACATGATGTTACGGGTGTTTACATGAAAAACTGGACGCAGGATTTGCCTGGGATGGTGTGTCCGTGGGCGGATGATCTGGCTGATGCGAAACGCGTTGCAGTGCACCTGGGCATCCCATTCAAAGTCTATGATTTCCAATCTGAATATAAACAAAAAGTCGTCGATTACATGATTGCCGAATATAAAGCGGGCCGGACGCCAAACCCCGACATCATGTGCAACCAGGAAGTGAAATTCAAACTCTTTTTGGAAACCGCGCTCGAAGATGGCGCTGAATATATCGCGACTGGTCACTACGCGCGTGTTGCTGACGGGAAACTACTTAAAGCAGTTGATGAAAACAAAGACCAGACCTATTTTCTGTACCGTGTCACCCGTGAAGCGTTAGAAAAAACATTGTTTCCACTTGGAGAATTCACAAAACCGACAGTGCGTGAAATGGCTGAAAAGCGCAGTCTCATTACGGCCCGTAAAAAAGATTCCCAGGGCATTTGTTTTGTCGGGTCGGTCGGCATCAAAGAATTTTTGGGTCAATTCGTCACGACTACACCAGGACTCATCATTGACCGCGATAATAGCGAGACTGTCGGCCATCACGACGGAGCGATTTATTACACGATTGGGCAGCGTCATGGGCTACATGTTGGCGGCGGTCTGCCATATTATGTCGTTGGCAAAGATATGGATAAAAACGAAGTCTACGTCAGTCGTAACCTAAATGATGATTCGTTATGGAAGCAGGATATTCATTTGACCGATATACATTGGATTAACGCAGCGCCTGCGTCCGGCGATGAATTGCACGTTCGCTTGCGTCACCGTGGACCGCTGGTCGCTGCAATATTCGACGGCACCACTTTGAAGCTTCGTGAACCTCAGCGCGCTACAACGGCCGGCCAGTCAGCCGTGCTCTACGTCGACGGCGAAGTCTCCGGCGGCGGAATCGTAGAATAAATTCGGCCGTTTAGTATAAGCGCTTTGCTATACTGACAAGTATGCATGCAGCCAAAACCACCGGACGACCGAAGCATTTTCGCGGGGTTCATTACGTTATGTTTGCCATGGTCCTGTTGCTGAGTTTTTTCACAACCTATTTACTACTTGCATCTAACCGGGTAATCACGCCACCGCAGCAACCTGTCACGCCAACAAATGTTGTCGCCGATCAAGTACCGACGCTCTCCTCGTCGGTTGTCATAGGTGGCCTGTCCCATCCATGGGATGTTGCCTTTCTGCCGAATAAAACGATGCTCATTACCGAGCGTGGCGGGGCGGTGAGCTCGATTCGGGACGGGCGAAAATCTGCGCTATTCACACCAGACGATGTCGTCGTCCGCGGCGAAGGCGGTATGCTCGGACTGACGATTGACCCTGATTTCGCCCAGAACCATTACGTGTATACGTGTTTTAACAGCGATAAGTCGGGTGCAGTTGATGTTCGGGTCGTGAGGTGGGAACTGAATGATGACGGTACGAATCTAGTAAAACGGAGCGCGGATATCGTGACCGGCATACCGGCGAGTACGTCGGGCCGTCACTCGGGTTGTCGGATTGGTTTTGGTCCTGATCGGAATCTATGGATAGGCACGGGTGATGCCGCGAATGAAAACAACTCCCAGAATTTGCAGAGCCTTGGCGGCAAGATTTTGCGGGTTGCCCGGGACGGCAAAGGTGTCGTAGGAAATCTGGGCGGTACCGCAGATACGAGAATCTATTCCTACGGGCACCGTAACACACAGGGTCTCGCATTTTACGACAGCGCTCGAAACGGTTCATATGGTGTCAATGCTGAACACGGATCGGACCGGGATGACGAAATTAATCCGCTGACAAAGGGCAATTTTGGTTGGGCGCCAGGGTCTGGGTATGACGAAAGCGTACCCATGACTGATAGCAGTCGATTTCCGGACGCTGTAAAAAGTATGTGGAACTCAGGAAATCCGACGATTGCGATTTCTGGCTCAGCATTCCTCAAAGGCTCACAGTGGGGGAATTGGGAAGGACGCTTAGCGGTAGGGGTGCTGAAAGACAAACACCTGATGCTGCTCGAAATAAAACCCGATGGTAGTCTCGGTGAACAGGAAAAACTTCTCGATGGTGAATTTGGCCGCATACGCGCCGTGACGCTGGGCCCCGACGGTGCATTGTATATTTCAACTGATAATGGCGCGGACGACAAGATCGTTAAACTAGTAGCTTCTATTCAATAGCTAACAGAGATAATTTAGTGTAGAATTGGATGCATGAATGCTCACGAAATCCGTAAAGCCTATTTAGATTTTTTTGCCAAAAAACAGCACACTGTCATTCCGCGTGCTAATTTAGTGCCGCTCAATGACCCAACGACATTATTCACAGGTTCAGGCATGCAACCGCTGTTGCCGTACTTGCTCGGCGAAGAGCACCCAGCCGGAACACGGCTCGTTGATAGCCAAACCTGTTTGCGCGCCGAAGATATCGAAGAAGTCGGTGACAACCGTCACACGACATTTTTTGAAATGCTTGGAAACTGGAGCTTGGGCGAATATTTCAAAGAAAAACAAATTCCATGGATGTTTGAATTTCTCGTAGATGTCGTCGGTCTCGATCCAAACAGGATCTACACGACCTGTTTCATCGGCGCACCGGAATATGACATTCCCAAAGATATCGAAGCTGCCGAATTGTGGCGAAACCTGTTCACTGAGAAGGGAATCAAAGCTGAAATCGCCGACATTGGTTCTGAGCAAGACGGCTATGCGCGTGGTATCAAACCTGGCGAGCGTATTTTCTATTACGATGGTTCGAAAAACTGGTGGAACCGCGGTAAAACTGGCCCCGCAACCACCCCGGTAGGTGACCCATGTGGCCCCGATTCTGAAATGTTCTACGATTTTGGGACCGAACACGACCCAGCATGGGGCGAGCACTGCCACCCCAATTGTGATTGTGGCCGCTTCATGGAAATCGGTAACAACGTATTCATGGCCTATCAAAAAGTTGACGAGGGTAAATTCGTACCATTAGCATCGCCAAATATTGACCATGGCTCAGGACTCGAGCGAATTGCTGCCGCTGCAATCCACAGCCCGGACGCATTCAAAATTAGCCTAATGTGGCCAATTATCGAGGGACTCGAGCAGCTGACGGGCAAAACCTATGCTGGCAACGAACCAGCTATGCGCGTCATCGCCGACCATTTACGTGCCGCAATGTTCCTGGTGACTGACGGCGTGACGCCCAGTAACAAGGAACAGGGCTATGTTGTCCGTCGTCTGATTCGCCGCGCCATCCGTTTTGCATTAGATCTAGGCATTGAAAATGAGTTGATGACCCGTGTTTTGCCGATTATCATCAATCTCTACGCCGATGACTTCCCAGAAGTTGCCCGGGCGCGTGATGACACGCTAGCCAAAATGGTCAAAGAAGAAAAAACATTCCGGCAGACATTGCAAAAAGGCCTCCGTGAATTCGAGAAAATCTTTAACGCTGAATTATCAACTGATCAACATGGCGAGGCAATCTTTAAGCTGTACGATACCTATGGCTTTCCATTTGAGCTCAGCGTCGAAGAAGCGCATAACCGGAACGTTCAGTTAGCCGATAATTGGCGCGAACAGTTTGATACACATATGCAAAAACAACGTGACATGAGCCGTACCGCTACAAAGGGTCAGTTCAAGGGTGGTCTTGGCGGCCAGACATTGCAGCACAAAAAATACCACACAGGGACACATCTGCTACAATCCGCACTTCGTGAAATCTTTGGCCCTGAACTTCGCCAACATGGCAGTAACATTACCGAAGAACGCCTGCGCTTTGATTTCAACCTGGACCGCAAGATGACACCCGAGGAAATTGCCCGGGCTGAGGAGCTGGTAAACGGCTGGATCAAAGACGACTTGCCAGTAGGTTTCCAGCTCTACCCAACCCAGGAAGCCCTCGATATGGGTGCGATTGGTCCATTTGGTGAACGCTACGACGAGCAAGTAAAGGTGTACAAAATGGGCGAGGGTGATCATGTTGCAAGCCTAGAAATTTGCGGCGGGCCCCACGTCGATCATACGGGACAGTTGGCCGACGGTGGCAAAACGTTCAAAATCACCAAGGAAGAAGCTTCGAGCGCCGGTATCCGACGTATCAAAGCAGTCTTAGCCTAGGAGGATATATGGCATTTGGTCTTGAAATGGAGGTAGAGCGGCCTGAAACTCAATACGGGCCGGCACGCAGCCCAATCACACTGGCGGCATTTAGCAGAAGTGACTTGTCTCAGTTTCCACCTATTGATTCTGAGCAGTCTGCACCAGTCAGAAAATATGTTACGCAAGATTTCATTCGGGAAGCACGTACTTTTCAGGACAAGATACCGACAGAGCACGACTACTTTAATGAGCTCAAGAACGATGCAAATGCTACCTGGTGGGGTATGTGGATCGGTGATAGGCTTGTAGGTTTTACCGGTTATAGGGCGATCGAGACCAGTCCCGACACGGGCATAATCAGCGCAAAAAGTCGTATGGTTATCATGAACGCAGATTACTTTAGGCAGGGAATCGGTCGCGCTGCAGGATTGGGCCGGCTGCAGTTTGCGATCGAGCATGACGAAATTGATACACTCACTGCCAATGTGGATGTGGCTAATGTGGACTCGTATAAACTTATTGAGAGCGAAGGATATGCCTGTAAGGGTGACATAGTCGTCAAGCAGGAAGACCCTCCTCGCCACCAGATGCAACTCTGGCGTCCCGATATTGCGATTGAGCTACGAGGTGAGCCTCAGCCTATTCACGGTGATTCCTGGGCGCAAGCCGATGATCGAGAAGTGCGGGCAATGCTTGACGCTGAACGATTAGTACATATTTAGATTCACGAAATATTCTTATGTTAATCACCATACTGGTATAATGAATAGCAAGTATGCTACTCGATAAAATTAAAAGTGCCTTACCATCGCGCGAGGCGGCAAGCGACCAACATATCGTTGCGCTTGATATCGGTACCGAATTTGTAAAAGCCTTGATTGCGAAAATTGACGGCGACAATATTGAAATCGTCGGTGTTGGACGTGCCCGTCAGGATCTATCTGATATGCATTCTGGTGCAATCGCTGACATCGGTGGCGTCGTCCGTAACTGCGAAGAAGCGCTCGCCACTGCCGAAGAGCAAGCTGGCGTACAGGGGAAACGCGTCATTATCGGAATCGCTGGCGAGCTCGTCAAAGGCCTCACCAGTACTATTCGCTATAAGCGCCCACAACCTGACCGTGCGCTTGATATCAACGAGATGGAATTCATCATCGAAAAGGTCCAGGAACGTGCCCAGGTGAAAGCCCAAAAACAAATTGCCCTGGAATCAGGCAACGAAGATGTCGAAATCAAACTCGTTAACAGCGCAATCGTCAGTATCCACATCGATGGCTATAAAGTATCGAACCCAATCGGATTCCAGGGAAAAGACGTCGCCATTCAGATTTATACGGCGTTTGCCCCGATGGTTCACATCGGTGCGCTCGAACGGACTGCTGGCGAACTTGATCTCGATTTGATTGCTGTTGCCGCAGAGCCATTTGCCGTTTCCCGTTCCGTACTCGGCACGGATGCCAGCAGTAACTTCACGGCCATCCTGACTGACGTCGGTGGTGGTACGACCGATATTGCCGTCGTGAACGATGGTGGTGTCGAAGGAACTAAGATGTTTGGCATCGGCGGCCGGAGCTTCACGCGGACAATTGCCGCTGACATGGACCTGAGTTACCAGGATGCTGAAAAATTGAAAGTCAATATCGACCATAGCGAATTAAAAGCAGCTATCTCTAAACAGGCAAACACCTCCATCGATAAAACACTCGAGGTCTGGTTGGGTGGTGTCGAGCTGGCCCTGAGTGAATTCGATTCAGTCGATCACTTGCCGAGCCGGATTTTGCTCTGTGGCGGCGGTTCAAGCCTTAAAAAACTAGTCACCGCGCTCGAAACAGAAGACTGGTATAAAGACCTGCCATTTACGAAGCGCCCAACTGTCCAGCACCTGAAGCCCGAAGACGTGATCGGTATCACCGACAAAACCGGTGATGTGACGGATCATACCTTTATCACGGCCATGGGTCTTCTCAGGGTGGGCTATGATACGATAGTAGGAAGTTCCGATGCGGACACAATAAAAGATAAATTGAACAAACTCCTTCGCGTATGAAAAAAGATGTCATCTATGTCGATATCGAAGACGATATCACTTCCATCATCGATAAAGTAAAAGGCGCCGATGCGCCTATCGTTGCGCTTGTACCACCGAAGCGCATCGGGGTACTACAAAGTATCGTCAATCTGAAATTACTCCAACGCGCGGCAAAATCTGCCGAAAAGCGTGTCGTATTAATCACGAACGACCAAGCACTCAGTGCACTTGCGGCCGGAGTTTCAATGCCAGTTGCCAAAAACTTGCAAAGCAAACCTGAAATACCAGCCATCGCAGCCCTGGATGTCGATGACGAAGATGTCATCAATGGCGAAGAATTACCAGTTGGTGATTTGGCAGCAACAGCCACCCCGACGACCGAGAACGGTATTGAGTTGCCGGCTCTACCGACGCCTGCAGTAAAGACACCTGGCGCTGCCATGGCTGCTGCCCAGAATGCACCGAAAAAGGGTGGCCCGAAGGTTCCTAATTTTGATATTTTTCGCAAAAAGATACTACTGATTGCCGGCGGAGGCGTACTATTCGTCGCATTTCTGGTCTGGGCAATCGTTTTTGCGCCACACGCCACCGTTACCATCGCGGCTAAAACCAATCTGGTAAATATCAACCAGCAACTGACGTTGGTTCCAAACGGCAGCGTCGATGCAAATCAAAAACTCTTGCCAGCCATCCCTCAGCAGACGAAAAAGACAAATTCTGTCGATTTTGACGCGACAGGGAAAAAAGAGGTCGGTGAAACCGCTACAGGTAGCGTGAAAATGGAAACCTGCGTAGGCTTTTCCGCACCGTCAGCTGTGCCTGCTGGTACGACGATAACGAGTGGCGGTAAATCCTATGCCTCTAGTGCAATCGCCACTTTCACGCAGGACCACATTGGTAATGGCTGCATTGTTTACAGCACAAACTCGGTTGCAATTACTGCCTCTGGACCAGGCACTTCTTTCAATGTCTCTAGCGCCAGCTTCAGTGTTAGCGGCCGCACTGATATCACTGCTGTAGGCACGACCTCAGGTGGTACCGATAAAACTGTCACCGTCGTAGCACAAGCCGATATCGACAAAGCCCGTGAACAACTTGCCGCCCAAGACGCCAACAAGATCAAAGCCGAACTGAAAAAACAGTTCAAAGGCGATGTGATCATCATCGATGAAAGCTTCAAAGTCGATGCCGGCGAACCAGTTTCAGCACCGAAAATCAACGAAGAAGCAACTCGGGCTAAATTGACATCCGAAACAACATACACACTAGTAGCGGTTGATCGAAGCGACCTGAAACAAGTGCTCAACGCCTACCTAAAAACTCAGCTAAGCAGCACTGATGACCAAAAAATCTATGCCGACGGTGACGAAACAGCTAACTTCAGCCAGTTCCAGGCAATTGAAACTAACTATAAAGTAAACGTCCAAGCCGACGGCCAGGTCGGACCAAAGATTGACGACGAAGCACTGAAACCACAGTTAGCAGGTAAACGCGCCGGTGAAATCCAGCAGATGATCGAGGACGTCCAGGGCGTCGAAAGCGTCGATACGAAATTCTCACCATTCTGGGTCACCAAGGCTCCTGATGCTAAAAAAATTACGATCAAATTTATCCTAAAGAATGACAGTAACTAATCAAATACTGGCCCTGGACGTCGGGACCCGCCGTATTGGCGTTGCCCAAGCAGATTCCGTAAGCCGGATTGCCTATCCTGTCATGACAATTGACGTTGACGGTAATGAACTGCGCGCAATATCCGAACTTATCACCGATACCGACCCGATGGTGCTCGTCGTGGGGTATCCACGCAACCAGAGTGGTGACCCGACCGCCCAGACTGAATTAGTCCAGGCATTTGCCGCCACGCTGAAACCATGTGAAGTGCCGATCGTATTCCAGGACGAATCACTGACATCAGTGATGGCAGAGGAACGGCTAAAAAATCAGGGCGCACGCTACACGAAAGCTGATATCGACTCGATGGCGGCCACAATCATCCTGACCGACTATCTGGAGGCTAACCATGGACATTAAACCTCCCCCTAAAAAACTCACTCCGCCATATATCTCTGAGCCTCAGCCCAAAGACGCTCCTGTCGCCACTCCTCAGCCGCTTCCGGCTCGCTTAAAGCTAGCGAAGCGTCGTACATGGTCATGGAAATGGATTACCGCCAGTGTGGCCGCAGGCGTGCTCGTTTTGGTGACAGCAGCCATCAGCTGGTATGCGTGGGCACTACAGCCGCTTGATTCCTATTCGACAGAACAGATTCGTATTAGCGTCGAAAGTGGTGACACGTCATCGACGATTGCCCAAACGCTCAAAAGTGCTGGCGTCATCCGGAGTGAATCGGCATTCCGGGTCTATGCGGAAGTGAGCAGGACGAAAAATCAACTACAGGCGGGCGGTTACATCGTTTCACCATCACAATCGGTATCTGATATCATTAATCATCTAGTGAGTGGAAAAACTGACGAACTCACCATCACTATCCCACCAGGGGTAAGCCTGCTAGGAATCCGTGATGTATTGCAGAAATACGGCTACTCTGACCAGGAAATCACTACCGCATTCAACGCAAGCTACGATTCACCCTTGCTTGCGGATAAACCTGCCGGAACGAGTATCGATGGATATATCTTTCCTGAAACGTTCAAAGTCGATCCGAACGATAAGCTTCAAGAGCTGTTTGAACGGTCGTTCGACGAACTGTACGCACGTTTGCAACAGGATGGCATGATTGAAAAGTTCAAAGCTCACGGTCTGAATATTCACCAGGCAGTGACGCTCGCTTCGATTGTTCAAAAAGAAGTATCTAATCCTACCGACCAGCGCCAGGTGGCACAGGTGTTTTACAAACGTCTCAGCATGGATATGTTACTTGGATCGGATGTGACATTCATCTACGCAGCCAACCAGATGGGGGTTGAACCGTCCGTGAGCCTGGATTCGCCGTATAACACCCGCAAGTATGCAGGGCTACCCCCTGGACCTATCGCTAATATGAATTATTCAGCCTTGCAGGCGATCGCAGACCCAGCCGCGGGCGATTATTTATATTTTGTGGCCGGTGACCGGGATGACGAAGGAAAAACGTTCTTTTCCCGCACCGAAGAAGAACACATACAAAACGTCCGTGATCATTGCCATGACCTCTGTAATTAATATTACATAATATATTGACATAATTTACAATGATTGCTACAATGAATCTGCACAACTGTGATGCAGGTCTACGCTGAAGATTACTACTGTTTTCTGAAGTACGGGACGGGAGGTTGCATCAGCTGATTGGCCTACCGTTGAAATGTCGCACGGGTGCTACACACTTTGTTCTATATAGCACTAACACTAGCGAAAAAAGGTCGACGCGCACCCTGTTTTTTGTATCATTGATCAAAAATCAATAACAAAAAAGTAAGACAGAGTATCGGTAGAAGTTGTTTGGTAACAAACAATTGGAGACACACTATTCGTACTATTGACTCGGCTCCGGCCGTTCCAGTACTGAAACCTCAGGTTTCACGCATCGGTAGCCGCGCTCAGCGCAAGCGCTACCAGCAAATAACGACAGTCGTGACCTATACGGCTATTCTTGCCCTCATCGCCAGTGTGGCGTCTGTGGGTTATCAACCACCCGTTGAAAAAGCCGTCGCTGCTCAAACCGCAACTCCATCATCAGCTTTAGAATCTGAAACACCATCTGTTGATCAGATGGTAGCTGCTGATTTGGCAGCTTCAACTGCCGCAACCGCCAATTTGTCGGTTGCTTCTAACGTTTCTAACTTATCTATTTCATTGAACGCAAAGGGTGAACTAGCCCAAAACGACGATAACCTGTTATCGAAACCACAGATCATCCAGGCAAACGCCGCAGCACGAGGCATCGCAACCTATTCGGCAGTCGTCGGTGACAATGTCACCTCGATTGCCAGTCGTTACGGGGTGTCACCTGACACCATCCGATGGGCGAATAACCTGACGACTGATGCAGTTACCCCTGGCCAGCAATTATTGATTCCTGGTACTGACGGTGTCGTATACACGGTCCGTGCCGGTGATTCACTTCCTGCCTTGGCCCAGAAATACCAGGCTGCCGAAGGCCGTATCGTCAGCTATAACGACCTGGAGCTTACTGGACTTGCCGACGGCCAGCGTATCGTCATTCCTGGCGGTATCCTACCAAGTGGTGAGCGCCCAACTGCTGCCCGTAGCGGCGGTTCTACGGTATCTAACTATGGCGGTCGTGGCGCATCTGTCGGTAACCGTTATGATTACGGATACTGTACATGGTATGCCTATAACCGACGCGCACAGCTCGGACGTCCTGTCGGTAGTTTCTGGGGTAATGCCAGTACCTGGGCCAGCTATGCTCGCGGAAGCGGCTATCTGGTTAACAATACTCCAGAGGTAGGCGCAGTCATGCAGAGTGGTGGTTACGGTGGCCTTGGTCACGTAGCAGTCGTTGAAAGCGTCGGCGCCGACGGAAGTGTTACCGTATCAGAAATGAACTATGCTGGCTGGAATGTTATTTCATCTAGGACGCTGAGTGCTGGACAGGCCTCTTCTTACAACTACATCCACTAGAATAGACATAGATTGCGGCGCACTGCGATCTAGCAGAAATTCCGCTACGCAGGAGCGGTAGGTTGACTACCGCTCCTTTGCGTTGCTCACTTCTTTCTCGCATTGCATCCACACTCTACGCCTATTCGGCCGACATGAATTTGGGAGGTTAGAACCGCTCGTGCTAGCCAGCTACCTCTGTTTGAACTATAATAGGGATAATGTTTGCAGATAGTGCTGTCGTAATCGTATCTGGTGGCCGCGGCGGTAATGGCGCGGTGAGTTTTCGTACGGAAAAATATATCGACAAGGGCGGCCCGGATGGTGGTGATGGCGGTCGTGGCGGGAATGTCATATTCGTTGCTGACGAGAACTTGAACACCCTGGGACATCTTCGTTATAAACACGAATTAAAGGCCGAAGATGGCCACCCGGGTACCGAGCGACGAAAACACGGCCGTAGTGCGTCTGATTTGATCGTACGCGTCCCTGTGGGCACATCTATCTATCACAACGAAGAACTCTTGATTGACCTGACCGAAAACGACCAGGAAGCTATCATTGCCAAGGGCGGTGATGGTGGATTTGGCAACGCTCACTTTAAAAGCTCTACCCGTCAAACACCCCGCGTGGCTGAAATGGGTGAAAAGGGCGATACATTCGAAGCCCAGCTGGAATTGAAACTACTCGCAGACGTCGGGCTCGTTGGCTTCCCGAATGCCGGGAAATCGACATTTTTAAGCATTGTATCGAACGCGCGACCGGAAATTGCTGACTATGCATTCACGACATTAACGCCAAATTTGGGTGTGGCTGATATTGACGATGCAAGCTTGTTGATTGCAGATATTCCTGGACTTATCGAGGGCGCTGCCGAAGGCAAGGGCCTGGGCGATGCGTTTTTGAAGCACGTCGAACGCACGGCGGTATTATTACACCTCGTCGACGCCTACACTGAAAACCCGGCAGATGCGTACAAAACGATCCGAAGTGAGTTAGAACGATACAGTCCTGAGTTGGTGAACCGCCGTGAAGTCGTGGCAATTACGAAAATCGAAGGACTTGATAAAGACATCGTGCAACATCAACTTGAATCACTCCAATCAGTTGTCCCTGCCGAGACACCATTGTTCGCCATTAGTTCCGCAGCGCACCAGGGTGTTACTGAATTACTCCGTGAATTAGTCGTACAGGTCAGGGAAGCTCGTGCCGAAGCCGTCCCAGAGCTGGTTGATGATCCAGATGCAACCCCTGTTATTCGCTTGAGCGGTAAACAGGAAGACGAAGCCTGGCACGTTGTCCATAACGAAGACCATTTCGTCGTCACCGGTACCAAAATCGAGAAGTTCGCTGCCCGCACCGACTATAGCAATCCTCATAGCATCAACCGTCTCCGCGACATCATGCGTAAACTTGGCGTTTCCCATGAACTAGAGCGCCAAGGCGCCAAAGGCGATGACATCGTTGTTATCGGCGAAGTCGGTGAATACCGCCTAAGTCTTCAAGAACAGTAGGAGGGAAAATGGATACACAGGCCACAGGAAGCGTGTTGTACGTCACGGATTCGCCCGTGGCGAATATAGCGGGCTTTGCGCACGCTCAGGCCTACGCGCTCGATCAAAACCTGCCACTTGCCGTCGTGTACTGCCAAGCAATAG
>Ga0193742_1000922_pt1 | contig 18646 bp, 18 predicted proteins | sample L2c1metaG_FD_165511 | JGI IMG/M metagenome (GOLD analysis project Ga0193742, IMG submission 165511) | Soil microbial communities from a riparian zone of the East river system, Colorado, United States - L2c1 | ecosystem: Environmental > Terrestrial > Soil > Riparian zone | place: USA: East River... | reverse complement strand
AGCGGCGGTAGCCGTTGCGGTCCCGGCCGGACGTCAGCAGGCCGCGCTGCTCGTAGTAGCGCAGCGAGCGCGCGCTGACCCCGGTGCGCTCGGCCAGCTCGCCGATCCGGATCCCGGTGTCCTCCGTGGTCATGGGTCCAGCGTGTCAGGTCGGATCCAGCACGACCACGGGGATCCGCCGGCCGGCGGACGCCTCGAACTCGGCGAACTTCGGCAGGAACGCCTCCTGCGTCGCCCAGATCCGTTCGCGTTCCGCACCGTTGGTGAGCCGAGCCCGCACCGCGACCGTGGCGGCGCCCACCTCGATCGCCGTCCGCGGCTGGGCCAGCAGATTCCGGTACCACGCCGGATGGCTGGGGCTGCCGCCGAACGTCGCGAAGACGGCGTATCCGTCGCCGACTGCCTGGTAGAGCAACGGGGTGATCCGTTCGCGTCCGGTCCGGGCGCCGGTGTGGTGCAGGAGCAGGATCGGCAGCCCGCGGTCGCCGAACGACGGCAGCCGAGGCGGCACGGGACGCCCCGCGGCGAGGTCGTCGGCCGTACTCCACGCCACCTGCCCGGAGTTCGCCCGGAATTCGGCGACGACCCGCGTGTTCCAGTCGGTCATGAGGGCACGCTAGGACCCTCACACAGGTGTCAGGGTCAAGCCGGTCAGCGTCGCGCGGCTTGGAAGTGGGGATGGTGGGCCACCGTGGCGTAGTTGACGTCGCGCCGATCCGACGGGTGGGATGGGGCAGTGATGTCCCATGCCGTGGTGGCCGAGACGCCGGGGGACGGCACCCTGGTGATCACGATCAACCGGCCGGCGGCCCGCAACGCGATCACCCAGGAGGTGTCGCTGGCGATCGCGGCCGCGCTCGAGCGGCTCGACGCCGACGACGACCTCGCGGTCGGCATCATCACCGGCGCGGCTGGCACGTTCTCCGCCGGCATGGACCTCAAGGCGTTCGTCCGTGGCGAGCGGTCGCACGTGCCGGGCCGCGGCTTCGCCGGGATCGCCGAGCACACCGCGGCAAAGCCGGTGATCGCGGCCGTCGAGGGCTACGCGCTGGCCGGCGGGTTCGAGATCGTGCTCGCCTGTGACCTGGTGGTGGCCGGCCGGGGCGCGACGTTCGGCCTGCCGGAAGTTCGCCGAGGGCTCGTCGCGTCCGGCGGCGGGCTGCTCCGCCTGCCGCACCGGGTGCCGTACCACCTGGCGATGGAGCTGGCACTGCTCGGCAGCCACGTCGGCGCGCCGCGGCTGCACGAGCTGGGTCTGGTGAACCGGCTGGTCGAGGACGGCGCGGCGCTCGCCACCGCGCGTGAGCTGGCGGCCGCCGTCGCCGCCAACGGTCCGCTCGCCGTCGCCGCGACCAAGCGGATCATCCAGGAGAGCCCGGACTGGCCCGCCGACGAGGCGTTCGCCCGCCAGCACCGGATCGCCCGCCCGGTCGCCGAGTCGGCCGACGCGCACGAGGGCGCGCTGGCGTTCGCCGAGAAGCGCGCCCCGAGGTGGCGGGGCCGATGACCGCGCCGGTACTGGTCACTGTGGACGGTCCGATCGCGACGGTCACGCTGAACCGGCCGGCGGCCCGCAACGCGCTCAGCTCGGCGCTGCTGCGTGACCTCGCCGAGGCGCTGGCGACGCTCGACGCGGACGACGGCGTGCACGCCGTGGTGCTCACCGGCGCCGATCCCGCGTTCTGCGCCGGCCTGGATCTCAAGGAGCTTGGCGAGGACGGCGGCGCGCTGCACGCGGGAGTCATGGCCGTGGCCGACACGCACAGCCCGTGGCCGCCGATCAACACCCCGGTGATCGCCGCGGTGAACGGGCCGGCCATCACCGGTGGGCTGGAGCTGGTGTTGAACTGCGATCTGGCGATCTGCTCGGAGCGCGCGGTCTTCGCCGACACCCACGCCCGCGTCGGCGTGCTGCCCGGCTGGGGTCTGACCGTGCTGCTGCCGCTGGCCATCGGCCGGGCCACGGCCCGCCGGATGAGCCTCACCGGCGACTTCCTCTCCGCCGCGCAGGCGCTCAATGCCGGACTGGTCAGCGACCTGGTGCCGCACGAGGAGCTGCTGGACCGGGCGCATGCGATCGCCGCGACCATCGCCGGCAACAATCCGCGCGCGGTACGCGCCCTGCTCGCGTCCTACCGGGCGGTGGAGGCGGAGCTGGTGGCCGGCGGCCTGGACGTGGCGGATCGCAGCGCCAGGGCGTGGAACGCCACGGAGCTGAACCTCGCCGATTCGAGCCGCGGCCGCGAGCAGAAGGGCTAGGTCGCGAAGCCGAGGTGCTTGGTGAGCAGGGTGACCTGGTTGGCGTAGTGCTCGATGAACTCGGGGGAGCGGGAGTCGACCTGGCAGACGCCGTCGATGACGTGCGGCAGCGTGGTGGTGGCCATCGCGGCCGCGACCAGCATGACCGTCAGGCAGGCCGGGTCCAGCTCGGCGGGTAGGTCGCCGGCCTGCTGCTTGGCGCGGATCTCGTCGATGGTGCGCTGCATCCGCTCAGCCCTTGGCGCCTGGTCGGGATCGGTGCCCGGTCCGGCGTACTGCAGGCCGCTCCACGCGAACATCCGCACGCCGTCCGGGTTGTGCAGCGCCTCGAGGGCGTAGCCGCGGATCTGCTCGGCGAGCGGTGTGCCGGCCGGTGCCAGGTCGTTCTCCCGCTCCTGCCACCGCGCCACGATGGCCTGGTGGAGACCTTCCTTTCCGTTGAAGTAGTAGGAGATCAGCTGCTGGTTCACCCCGGCCCGCGCGGCGATCGCGCTGATCCGGGCGCCCATGTAGCCGTGCGCGGCGAACTCGGTGGCGGCCGCGTCGAGGATCAGCTTGCGGGTGCGTGCTGGATCGCGCTGGCGCTCCTGCGGCGGCGGCGACCGGCGTGGGGTGGACGAGGGCATGGGCGGATCCTAGCCGCGGATGGCTGTGTCATCTCTCCGTAGAACTTTATCATGCGTTTGGTTGACTAAGTTTGCTGAATGGTTGATGGTGATCTCGTCACCGGAACGAACGACGGGAGCGTCGAGACCATGTCCTCAGCAGCTGTGCAGCAGACCGATGTGCTTGTGGTGGGGGGAGGCATCACCGGCCTGTCCGCGGCGCTGTTCCTCACCCGGCTCGGCGTTCGCCCGATTCTCGTCGAGCGGCACCCGTCGACGGCGATCCTGCCGCAGGCGCGGGCCTTCAACCCGCGGTCGATGGAGATCTATCGGGCGCTCGGCCTCGAGGAGGAGATCCGCCGGCGCCAGTCCATCCTCGTCGACTTCCCGGAGATGATCGGCGCGGAGACCCTCGTCGGCGCGGAACGGTTCCGGATCGACCTGCTCAGCCAGGTGCGGCCGCCGGAGCGGCTCAGCCCAACCGACTGGGCGATGATCGACCAGGACGACCTGGAGCAGGTCATCCGCGCGGCCGCCGAGGACAGCGGTGCCGACGTCCGGTTCGGCACCGAGCTGATCTCCGTTGAGCCCGATGTGGACGGTGTGCGGGCCGTCGTACGCGGGTCGGACGGCGAGCGGACCATTCAGGCTCGCTACCTGATCGCCGCGGACGGGCACCGCGCGGGCGTGCGCACCGAACTCAGGGTGGGCGTGGACCAGCCTGGCCCGACCAGCCACGCGCTGTACTTCGTGTTCGACGCCGACCTCACCACGCAGCTGCGCGGTCGCCGGTTCACCCTCGCCTACCTGGATCGTCCGACGGCCGGCACCGTTCTCGTGCCGATGCGCCAGATTGGGCGCTGGATGCTCGCCATGCCCTACGAACTGGAACACCGTGACGAGCTCACCGAGGAGCGGTGCGTCGAACTGGCCAGGGAGGCGGTCGGCGAGCCGGACCTGGACGTCACGCTGGTACCGCCGGTACCCGGCTGGCCACACCTGGTCTCGCACAGCACCACCGGCGGCTGGGTGGCGCACCGGTTCCGGGTCGGGCCGGTGTTCTTCGCCGGCGACGCGGCGCACGTCATGCCGCCGTCCGGCTCCTACGGGGCGAGCACCGGCATCGCCGATGCGCACAACCTGGCGTGGAAGCTCGCCGCGGTGCTCACCGGCCAGGCGGGCCTCGCGCTGCTGGACACCTACGAGGCGGAACGACGTCCGGTCGCCAAGCGGACCTTGGAGGTCGCCATGCGGCTGCTCACCGCGCGGCACCAGGGCACCGGTGACGACACGGACGTCGACGACCTCACCATGATCTTCGGCTACCGGTACACCTCGTCCGCCGTCGTGACCGAACCGTCCACTCCGGACACCCTGGTCGAGGACCCCCGCACGCCGAGCGGCCGCCCTGGACTGCGCGCGCCGCACGCCTGGCTCGCCGGCGGACTGTCCACAACGGACCTGTGCGTCACCGGGTTTACCCTGCTGACCGGTCCGGACGGCGACGGCTGGTCCGCCGCGGCCAGCTCGGCCGGCATCGCCGTGCGTCGGCTCCGGGACGAGGACGCGCTGACCGCGTACGGCCTCACGCGCACCGGTGCGTCCCTGATCCGGCCGGACGGTTTCGTCGCCTGGCGGGCGGCGACCCTGCCCGAGTGGCCGGACCAGGAACTGCGTGAGGTGCTCGCCGGTGTCCTGGCGCGGCAGCCGGCTACATCCGCTGCGCGCCCTTCTTGATGGCCTTGCGGATGCGCTGGTAGGTGCCGCAGCGGCAGATGTTGCGGAGGGTGTCGAGGTCGGCGTCGGTGATCTGCCGGCCCTCGGCCCGCACCTTCCGCACCAGCGCCACGGCGGCCATGATCTGCCCTGGCTGGCAGTAGCCGCACTGCGCGACGTCCTCCTCCAGCCACGCCTCCTGCATCGGGTGCAGGTCCTTGCCCACCGTCGCGGGCAGTCCCTCGATGGTGGTGATCTCGTCCGTCGACTTGATCTTCGACACGGGCACCGAGCACGGGTTGAACGCCTTGCCGTTGATGTGCGAGGTGCACGCCTTGCAGACGTTGATGCCGCATCCGTACTTGGGGCCGGTCACGCCGAGGATGTCGCGTAGCACCCACAGCAGCCGGACGTCGTCGGCGACGTCGACGGTGACCTGGGCGCCGTTGACCGTGAAAGTGTGCTGTGACACGGGAGAGGCTCCTTAGAACGCCGAGTCGAGGCCGTCGGTCGGGGATTCATGTGTGTACGGTTGGGTTGGGAACGGCTCGAACGAGAGCGTGCCGTGGTTGATCGGGAAGGTCGTCGGCATGGTGCCGGTGGCCCGTGCGTAGGCGCACGCGACGGCGGCGAACGCGGGCGCGACGCCCAGTTCGCCGGCGCCGCTCGGCTGACCGGTGGTCGGCGGCATGACGACGACCTCGACCTCGGGTGGCGTGTTCCACTGCCGGGTGTAGAAGTAGTTGTCCCAGCTGCCTTCCAGCGGCAGGCCATCGACGATGTGCATGCTGGAGGTGAGCGCCGTGGCGATCGCGTCGTTGAGCCCGCCGATCATCTGGGCCTCCAGCCCGCGCGGGTTGATGGGCAGGCCGGCGTCCACGACGATCACCGCCTTCGTCACCCGAGGACCGGTGACCCCGTGCTCGACGGGGCGGTTCACCGTCTCCGGCCGACAGTCGATCTCCACCAGGACAGCGACCGCGCCGCGGTACTCGCCGTGCAGGCCGATGCCCTGGGCGGTCATCGGCGCCATCGACTTGCCCCACTGGCCGACCTCGACGGCCTTCTCCAGGACGGCACGCAGTCGGTCGTCGCGGAGGAACTCGCGGCGGAAGGCGACCGGGTCCTTCTTCATCTTCGCCGCGAGCTGGTCGACGACGAGCTCGATCGCGCAGACGGTGTTGGGGGAGTAGATGTTGCGCATGCTGCCGGTGTTGAACTTCAGCGGCACCTCGTTGAGCAGCTGGGTCACCACACCGAAGTTGTAGGGCACCGACTGGGACAGCAGGAAGATCGACTCCGCGAACGAGAGGTTGCCGGCGATGGGCAGCTCCGCCGCGAAGTTCGTGATCATCTCCCCGAGCCCGTGGCTGAAGCTGGTCTCGGAGCTGGTGTGTCGCTGCTCGAAGGTCAACACGTTGCCGAGCAGGTGGCTGGCCCTGATCCGGGACACCGACATCGGGTGCGCCCGGCCCTGCCGCAGGGCGTCGGTGCGCGACCAGCTCAGCTTGACGGGCTTGCCCATCTTCTTGGAGATCTCCGCGGCTTCGAGCGCCACGTCGTGGAACAGGTGCCGGCCGAAGGAGCCACCACCGGTCACGACGTGCACGGCGACCTTGTCCAGCGGCAGGCCGAGCATGGCGGCGATGTCGCCCTGCGCCACGATCGGCACTTTCAGCGTGGCCCAGATTTCCGCGCGGTCCGACCGCACGTCGGCGATCGCGTTGTCCGGTTCGAGGGCGGCGTTGCTGGAGAACATGAAGGTGAACTCGGCCTCGACGGTCAGCGCGCCGAGCGGCGGGACGGCCAGCGGGAGCTGCGCACGCTTGATCTTGCCGAGCACCGATTCGTCGGACTCGCCGTCGACCGTGCCGGCGGCCCACTCGACGTCCAGCGCGCGGAGCGCGTCGATGCACTGGCCGAACGTCTCGCAGCGGACCGCCACGCCGTAGGTGACGACGGCGATGTCGAGCACGCCCGGCATGGCGCGCACCGCGTCCTCGTTGCGCACCGCATTGGGTTTGCCGTTGATGGTCGGTGGCCGGCGCACCATCGTCGGCTTGGCGTCGGGCACCGGCAGGTCCAGCACGTACTGCTTGCGGCCGGTGACCGCGTCGAGCGCGTCGATCCGGTTCTGCGGCGTGCCGACGATCCGGTAGTCCTTGGGATCCTTGAGGGTCGGCGCCTCGACGGTCACGGTCGTGCTGACCGCGGCCGCCTCGGCGAGCGAGCCGTAGTCGGCGGACCGGCCGCTGCCGTGGCGCAGCACGCCGTCCGCCGTGGTGATCTCCTCGGCGGGGACGTCCCACTTCGCCGCGGCGGTGGCGACCAGACGTGACCGGGCGAGCGCCGCCGCGGAGCGGACCGGCAGCCCGATGCTGCGGATCGAGTTGGAGCCGCCGGTGAGCTGGTTCATCAGCAGCTCGGGCAGTGCGTCGGCGAGGGTGATCGACACCTTGTCCAGCGGCAGGTCTAGCTCTTCGGCGATGAGCATGGCGACGGCCGTCGTGATGCCCTGGCCGACCTCGCAGCGGTGCAGCGCGAACGACGCCGTGCCGTCCTTGTTGACCTGCACGGAGATCAGCGCGGACGTGGCGGCCGCCGCCAAGTTCTGCAGGTCGCCGAGGTCGAAGATGTCCTCCGGCTGGGGGAGCGTGGGCACGGCGGCGTTGGCGGGGTTGTCCCCGGCGATCCAGCTGACACCGACGGCGAGCGTCGGGGCGGCGATGAGGTAGCCGAGGAAACGGCGGCGACCGATGTCCCGCGATCCGGTCTCCTCGGCATGGTCGAGCTGGTCAGTCACGGGAGGTCCCCTCACGTCGGTGTGTGGTGGTTGCGACGGAAACCAGGTGAACGATGAGTGGTAACGCGGTGGCACAGGGGAGTAACGATGGGGCGGAGTGTGGCACGCCATATACATCAAATCCAGCGACACGTACCTACTTTTGGGCGTATTCGCTAATACGGGTGCATGCGACTGAGCGTCACGTGTACCTACCCAAAACCGCGGATCAGCTGCATTCTGCGGTTACACCCCGCACCTTCGGCGCTACGGCGCGGGTGGCGCCGCCAGCGCGGCGACGAGCGGGGTGAGCTCGGGGATCTCGGCCGCCGCTGCCAGTGCCTCGGTCAGCGCGGCATTGTGGGTCGGCCTGGCCAGCGAGAGCAGCGCGTCGCCGTTCGGGGTGACCTCGGTGTAGATACCCCGCCGGTCGGTCGGGCAGAGGTAGCGCCGCAACAGCCCGCGGTCCTCAAGGCGAGTGACCAGTCGGGTGGTCGCGGACTGGCTCAGCACCACCGCGTTGGCCAGCTGCGCCATCCGCAGATGCCAGCCATCCTGCCTCGCCAGCAGGTCGAGCGCGCCGTACTCGCTCACCGACAGCTCGTGTTCGCGGCGCAGCGCCCGCTCCAGCGCGTCCTCGATCCGCGCGTGCAGCGCGGCCAGCGTGCGCCAGCCCTGTGCTCTGGCCTCGGCCGCATCATCCGCGAGCGACATGGGTAACCACCTCTGCGACGTTCACCACAAACCACGCGTTCGCAATATACCGCGCGTGCAAGTAACTTGGGAGCCATGCACCTCGATCTCACCGGACGACGAGCCCTGATCACCGGATCGACCTCGGGTATCGGCCTGGCCACCGCCGAGGCGTTCGCCGCGGCCGGGGCCGAAGTGGTGGTGAACGGGCGGGACGAGCAGCGGGCGGCCGACACCGCCGCCCGCGTCGGTGGCAGCACCCGCGGGATCGCGGCCGACGTGGGCACCGCCGAAGGGGTCGCGGCACTCGTCGAGGCCGTGCCGGACGTCGACATCCTGGTCAACAACGCTGGAATCTTCGCCGCCACCCCGGTGTTCGAGATCCCGGACGCGGAGTGGCAGCGGTTCTTCGAGGTGAACGTCCTGTCCGGGATCCGGCTGGCCCGGCACTACGCGCCGAGGATGGCCGAGCGGGGGTGGGGTCGGGTGATCTTCGTGAGCAGCGAGTCGTCCGTGCTCGTGCCGACCGAGATGGTCCATTACGGCATGACGAAGACCGCACAGCTGTCGGTCAGCCGAGGGATGGCTCAGGAGCTCACCGGCAGCGGTGTGACGGTCAACTCCGTGCTGCCCGGCCCGACGCTCACCCCTGGCGTGGAGACCTTCGTCCGCGACCGGGTCGGGGACGACATCCCGTTCGAGGAGGCGGAGCGCCGATTCATCGCTGAGGAGCGGCCGACGTCGTTGCTCGGCAGGCTCATCCGGCCGGCCGAGATCGCCAACCTGATCACCTACGTCGCGTCCGAGGCCTCGTCGGCCACCACCGGTGCCGCGTTGCGCGCCGACGGCGGCGTGGCCCCGACGATCCCGTGACCTGACTGTCCACAAAGGAAGGAAAGTATGTCCGTCCCAACTGTCACGCTGAACAACGGAACGACCATGCCGCAACTGGGCTTCGGGGTGTTCCAGGTGCCGAACGACGAGACCGCGAAGGCGGTGACCGACGCGATCAAGGCCGGCTACCGCAGCATCGACACGGCCAAGATCTACGGCAACGAGGCCGGTGTCGGCGCGGCGATCAAGGACGTGCCGCGCGCGGACCTGTTCATCACCACGAAGCTGTGGAACGACGATCAGGGCTACGACGAGACGCTGCGCGCGTTCGACGCGAGCCTGTCCCGGCTCGGCGTGGACTACCTGGACCTGTACCTGATCCACTGGCCGGCGCCGAAGCAGGACCGCTACGTCGACTCGTGGCGGGCGCTGGAGAAGCTGCTTGCCGACGGCCGGGTGCGGACGGTCGGGGTGTCCAACTTCCAGCCAGCGCACCTGCGCCGGCTGTTCGACGAGACCGGCACGGTGCCGGCGGTCAACCAGGTCGAGCTGCACCCGTACCTGCCGCAGACCGAGCTGCGCGAACTGCACGCCGAGCGCGGCATCGCCACCGAGGCGTGGAGCCCGCTGGCCAAGGGTGGCCAACTGCTTGCCGAGGAGAAGGTCACCAGGATCGCCGGCAAGCACGACCGGACTCCGGCGCAGGTGGTGCTGCGCTGGCACCTGCAGCAGGGCAACGTGGTGATCCCGAAGTCGGTGACACCGAGCCGGATCCGGGAGAACTTCGACGTGTTCGGCTTCCAGCTGGACGGCGACGACCTGGCCGATCTGTCCACATTGGAGAGTGGACTGCGCACCGGCCCGAACCCGGACACCCTCGGCTGACCGCCCGGGCTCAGCCGACCTCGGCGAGCAGTGTCAGCACGCGGGTCTGGAGCAGCGCCGCGGCGGCCGCGTCGTAGGACGGCAGCGTCGGGTCGGCGAAGTAGTGCTGGTCGCCGGGGTAGAGGTACAGCTCGCCGCGTGGCGCCGACTCGACGAGTGCTCGGGCGGCGTCGAGGTCGCCATCGTCGACGAAGATCGGGTCGGCGTCCATGCCGTGGACCTGGACGGGAACGCCATTCGGCCAGGCTGGGCCGAACTCGGCGACCGGGACACACGAGTAGCAGAACACCGCGCCACGCGCGCCGGCCCTGGTCTGTGCTAGTTGCTGCGCCGGCAGCACTCCGAGGGAGAAGCCGACGTAGACCACGTCCGCTGGCAGGTCCTCGACCGCGCGGGCACCCCGGTTGAGTACCTCGCCGAAGCCGCCGATCCGCTCGACGTTGCCAATGCCCGCCTCGATGCTGGGAAACGTGCTGCCGTCGAACAGGTCTGGCGTGTGCACGGTGTGCCCGGCCTGGCGCAGCTCGTCGGCGAAGGCGGTGACACCCGGCGTCAGCCCGAGCGCGTGGTGGAACAACACGACCTCAGTCATGGCGGGCACGGTAGCCGACGCCCCCGACACGGGGCGCGCCCCGGCGTAGCCCCTGCGTACGTCGGGGCGCCATCGCCCCAGTCCCCGGTCAGTCCGACGGGTCGGTGTTCTTCTCGTCGTCGGCCCACCACTGCTGCCCGCTGCGCGACAGGGTGGCGATCGGGTCGTAGTACGGGTAGGTGCGGCCGAGCGCGTCCTGGTCGTCGAGCTCGATGCCGGTGCGGTAGTTCTTCGTCCAGTACGAGATGCCGCGCTCGCGGTCGTACTCGGCGAGCTGGTGCACCCACCGCTTGCCGACGTAGGGCACGTCGCAGATGATCCGCGGCGTCGCGTAGCCGGGCAGGTAGCCCATGATCGCGTGCTGCAGCTGCTGGGCCTCCCAGACGGCGACCCGCCAGTGCTCGGCGTTGGGGATCATGTCGCACATGTAGAAGTAGTACGGCAGGATGTTCGCCTCGCCCTGCAGCGCGAAGCACAGGTCGAGCAGGTCGTCCGGGGTGGCGTTGACGCCACGCATCAGCACGCCCTGGTTGCGCACGTCCCGCACGCCGACCTCCAGCGCCGTCCGTGCCGCCTCCGCGACCAGCGGGGTGACCGACTGCGCGTGGTTGACGTGGGTGTGGATCGCCAGGTTCACGCCGCGCCGGCCCGCGGTGCGCGCGACCCGCTCCAGGCCCTCGACGACCTTGGGCTGCAGCCAGTGCTGCGGCAGGCCGGCGAGCGCCTTCGTGGCGAGCCGGATGTCGCGCACGGTGGCGATGTCCAGCAGCCGCATGAGGAACGACTCGAGCTGGTGCCACGGCACGTTCGCCACGTCGCCACCGGAGACCACCACGTCGCGCACCCCTGGGGTGCGCTTCAGGTAGTCGATCATCTGATCCTGCCGGTCGACCGGCTTGAGCAGCAGCTTGTGCTTGTCGACCTGCGCCGTGGAGTTGCCGACCAGGTCCATCCGGGTGCAGTGGCCGCAGTACTGCGGACAGGTCGAGAGCAGCTCGGCGAGCACCTTGGTCGGGTAGCGGTGGGTCAGACCCTCGACGACCCACATCTCCGCCTCGTGCAGCGAGTCCCGCGACGAGTACGGGTGGTTCGGCCACCGTGCGTCCCGATCACTGGCCACCGGCATCATGTAGCGGCGGATCGGGTCACTGAGGAACACCTTGGTGAACGCGGCCGGCGCCAGCTCGGCGTTCGTCGCCATCGTGTTGAGCATCTGCGGCGGCAGCAGCATCGACATGGTCGCCAGCCGTGCCTGGTCGGCCACCAGGTCGTCGTAGAAGTGGTCCTCGAGCAGGTCGCCCATGACCGCGCGGAGCTGCTTGACGTTCTTCACACAGTGCACCCGCTGCCACTGCGCGTCCCGCCACTGCGCCTCGGTGATCTCCCGCCAGCCGGGGAAGCGTCGCCAGTCCGGCTCGACCAGCTCCCGACGCACGTACTCGTAGGGCTGCCTGCCGGTCTCGGCGACCGCCGCGGAGACCGTCGTCGACGTCGGGTCGCCGGATGGCCCGGATGACACAGCCTCGGTCAGCGCAGTCATCTGTGCTCCTCGCCGCTAGGTTGACGTAAAGATATGCTGCCAGCACGGTAGTACGTCGTAAATCCTACGGAAGTGTGGAGGGTACGCGTGTCGGAGTACGGGTTGCACCGAGTCGTCGATCCCGTCGGCGTGTTGCCCCAGCAAGCGTGGCGGCTGTCGACGGAACCTGACTTGCGCCCGGATGAAGTTCTGGTCGACGTGGCGATGCTGAACCTCGACGCGGCGTCGTTCCGACAGCTTCGGGAGGAGCACGGCTCACCCACCGCCGTGCGGGCCGCCGTGCTGGCGATCATCGAGCAGCGCGGGAAGATGCACAATCCGACGACCGGATCGGGTGGCATGCTGCTCGGTACCGTTCGGGAGGTCGGCCAGGAGTCCCCGCTCGGCCTGAAGCCGGGCGACCGCGTCGCCACGCTCGTTTCGCTCACCCTCACGCCGCTGCGCGTCGAGGACGGCCTCGCCGACTGGACCGGGGACAGCGAGCAGGTGCCCTGCCGAGGGACTGCCGTGCTGTTCGGCCGCTCGATCGCCGCCGTGCTGCCCGACGACCTGCCGGAGTCGCTCGCCCTGTCGGTGCTCGACGTGTGCGGCGCCCCCGCGCTGACCGACCGCGTGGTGCGCGAGCACGGCGGGCAGCCGGCGGTGCTGGTGCTCGGCGGGGGCGGCAAGTCCGGCAGCCTGTCGCTCGCCGCGGCCCGCCAGGCCGGCGCCGGCCGGCTCGTCGCGCTGGTGCCCACCGAGGCCGAGGCCGACGCGGTCCGGGCGGCCGGGCTCGCCGACGAGGTGGTCGTGGCCGACGCCAGGGACCCAGTAGCGGTCGCCGCCGCGGTGGGCAAGAAGGTCGACGTCACCGTGGTGTGCGTGGACGTGCCCGGCTGCGAGCACGGCGCGGTCCTGGCCACCGATGACGGCGGCACGATCGTGTTCTTCTCGATGGCCACGTCGTTCTCCGCTGCCGCGCTCGGCGCCGAAGGCCTCGCCGCGGACGTGCGGATGTTGATCGGCAACGGTTACGTCCCAGGGCACGCCGCCTTCGCGCTCGACCTGCTGCGTGCCGAGCGAGGCGTCCGCGAGCTGTTCGAGGGACGCGAACGGCACACTGCCGCGTCATGAGGACGTTGCTGGCCGACGGCCGGATCCACGGCGGCGCGACGGCGATGCTCGTCGAGGACGGCGTGATCGCCTGGCTAGGCTCCGGCGAGCCGCCCGCCGCCGACGCGGTGGTGCCGCTTGGCGGGGCGCTGGTGACGCCGGCGTTCGTGGACGCGCATGTGCACGCCACGTCGACCGGGCTGCTGCGCACCGGGATCGACCTGACCGGCTGCGGCTCGCTCGCCGACTGCCTTGACGCGGTCCGCGACCGGGTCCGCGCCGAGCCGGTGGCGCTGCTGTGGGGACACGGCTGGGACGAGACCGCGTGGCCGGAGAACCGCCCGCCGTCCCGACCCGAGCTGGACGCGGTGTGCGACGCGACGTCCGTCTATCTGTCCAGAGTGGACGTTCACTCGGCGCTGGTGTCCACCGCGCTCCTCGACCGCGCACCGGGTGCCCGTGGCGCGCCCGGCTGGTCGGTGACCGCGCCGCTGGCCCGCGACGCACACCACCACGTGCGCCGCGCCGCGCTCGCCGCGATCACGCCGCAGCAGCACCGGGCGGCGCAGCTGGCGTTCCTGCGGCACGCGGCGTCGATGGGCATCGCGTGTGTGCACGAGTGCGGCGGCCCGGACATCTCCGGCGCCGTGGACTTCGCCGATCTCCTTGCCCTGTCAGGAGAATTGCCTCAGGTGGTCGGCTACTGGGGTGAGCGTGACGTGCCGGTGGATGCCGCGCACGGGCTTGCCGGCGACCTGTTCGTCGACGGCGCCCTCGGCTCGCGGACCGCCGCGCTGCACGAGCCCTACGCGGACCAACCGGACACCAGTGGCGCGCGGTACCTGACCGCCGACGAGATCGCCGAACACCTGGCGGCGTGCACGACGGCGGGGGTGCAGGGCGGCTTCCATGTGATCGGCGACGCGGCTGTGGCCACCGTGGTCGAAGGGTTCGCCAGGGCGGCGAAGCGGGTGGGCGCCGAGGCACTCAGCGGCGCCCGGCACCGGCTGGAGCACCTGGAGATGATCGACGCCGAGCAGGCCGATCAGCTCGCCGCGCTCGGCGTGGTCGCGTCGGTTCAGCCGCTGTTCGACGCGTACTGGGGTGGACCGGAGGGCATGTACGCGCAGCGCGTCGGAGCCAGGGCGGCCGCGATGAATCCCTTCAGGACGCTGCACGACGCCGGCGTCGTGCTGGCATTCGGCTCCGACGCGCCGGTCACCGCCGTCGACCCGTGGGCGACTGTGCGCGCCGCCGTCCACCACCGCACGCCGGGCTCCGGTGTCCCACCGGACGTGGCGTTCGCCGCACACACCACCGGCGGATGGCACGCCGCCGGGTCGACGGACCCGCTCGCCGGGCGCCTCGCGGTCGGCGCACCGGCCACCTACGCCGTGTGGGACGCGGCGGACCTGGCCGGCGACCTGCCCCGGTTGGACCCCGACAGACCCCTGCCGACCTGTCTCCGTACCGTCCACGACGGAACCACGATCTTCGAGGTGGAGTCATGACAGCCTTGTTGGACCTCGATCCTGAGGTAACGGCCACCGCGCGCCGACTCGCCGCGCGGGCCGCCGAACCGGTCGTGGAGCTCGCCAGGGCGCACACCACCGTCGCGGTCGAGCGGGCCACGCTGCGGCTGGCCGGGATCACCGGCGCGGACTCCACGCACCGGGCCGGCGACGTGCCGTGGGTGAACCGGGTGGTGGACACCGTGCGGGAGCACTGCGGCCTGGAACACGGCGTCCTGCTGCCGGCGTTCCACGCACTTCGCCAGCACGACCTCGGTTCGCTCACCTCGCTTGCCGAGGCGACCGCCGCCGGGCAGGTCCAGTTCACCGTGCCGACCGGCAAGGACGCCGAGCGGGCCACGCGGGCCGGCCGCACGGCGGTCGCCAAGGGCCTGCGCGCCGTCGACCGCAACCGTGTCCAGCGGGACAAGCTCGTCGCCAGGTTCGGCAATCCCGCGCAGCGGCCGTGGATCTACCTGATCGTGGCCACCGGCGACATCGACGAGGACGTCGTGCAGGCCGCGAGCGCCGCTCGCGCGGGCGCCGACATCATCGCCGTGATCCGCTCCACCGGACAGTCCCTTTTGGACTACGTACCGGAGGGCGCCACCCACCACGGGTTCGCCGGCACCTACGCCACGCAGGAGAACTTCCGCATCATGCGGGCCGCGATGGACGAGGTGTCCAAAGAGGTCGGTCGCTACATCAGGGTGACGAACTACGCGTCCGGCCTGTGCATGCCGGAGATCGCGGTGCTCGCCGGATTGCAGCGACTGGACATGATGCTCAACGACTCGATGTACGGCATCCTGTTCCGCGACATCAATCCCATCAGAACCTTCGTCGACCAACGGTTCTCCCGTCAGGTGCACGCCCGCGCCGGGATCATCATCAACACCGGCGAGGACAACTACCTGACCACCGCGGACGCCGTCGAGGCCGCGCACACGGTGACCGTGTCGCAGCTGTTGAACGAGCACTTCGCGCACGAGGCCGGGTTGGGCGACGAGCTGCTCGGTCTTGGCCACGCGTTCGAGATCAACCCGACAGTGCCGGACTCGTTCCGGCTGGAGCTGGCGCACGCACTGCTCGCGCGGGAGCTGTTCCCGGACGCCCCGCTGAAGTGGATGCCGCCGACCAAGCACATGACCGGCGACGTGTGGAACGGCTACCTGCTCGACGGGTTCTTCAACCTCGCGGGTGTCCTCACCGGACAGTCGATCCTGTTGGTTGGCATGATGACCGAGGCCGTGGTGACGCCGTTCCTGGCCGACCGAGACCTGGCGCTGCGCAACGTGAAGTACGTGTTGAACGCCGCGGCCGGGCTGCGGGAGGACTTCCGCCCGGCACCCGACGGGTTCATCGTGAAGCGCGCGCACCAAGTGCTCGGCGAGGCGGTCGACCTGCTCGACCGGATCGTCCGCGACGGCCTGCTCGACGCGATCGCCGATGGCACCTTCGGGTTGATGAAACGCCCGCCGGACAAGGGAAAGGGCGCCGACGGTGTGATCGAGAAGGCCGACGGCTACGTCAACCCGGCGGCCGATCTGCTGGAGGCGGGTGCGACGCGATGACCAGTGCGAAGCAGAAGCGCCACGTGCGGCCCTATGGCGACACCACGGGCGACGGGATGGTGCAGGTGTCGTTCACGCTGCCGGTCCCACCTGGGCCGAAGGCGGAGGGCGCCGCGCTGCAGCTGGCGAACAAGATGGGCCTGGCGCCGGCGATGGTGGTGCACTCGCACGGCATTGGGGCCGAGTTCACGTTCTTCGTGGTGTACGGCTCCGCGACGCACATCGTCGACCTGGACGAGGTCACGGTCGTGGAGCGCGAGTACCCGCTGCTCTCTCCGTCCGAAGTGAACGGTGAGATGCGCAAGACGTTGCGCCGCAAGCTGGTTGTGGTGGGCGGCTGTATCGGCACGGACGCGCACACGGTCGGCATCGACGCGATCCTCAACATCAAGGGCTTCGCCGGCGAGAAGGGGCTTGAGTACTACCGGGAGCTGCGGGTGGTGAACCTGGGCGCCCAGGTGACCGTGCCGGAGCTGGTGAAGCGGGCCCGCACGGAGAAGGCTGACGCGGTGCTGGTGTCCCAGGTCGTGACCCAGCGGGACGCGCACATCCTCAACACCCAGGAGATGTCCGCGGCGTTCCGCGAGGCGATGGGCGACCGGCGGCCGATCATGATCGCCGGCGGCCCGCGGTTCGACCCGATGATGGCCGATCAGCTTGGCGTGGACCGGGTGTTCGGTCGGGGCACCACACCGGGCGAGGTGGCCAGCTATCTTGTCCACGCGATGAAGCAGACCAGGGGAGTGCCGGCATGAGCCGAACCGAGGGCTTTTCGGTGACCCACCGACGGTATGTGCCATATGCGCACGCACACTACGGCGGCAACCTGGTGGACGGCGCGTACGGCCTGGCGCTGTTCGGCGACGTGGCCACGGACCTGTCGATCCACACCGACGGCGACGAGAGCCTGTTCGCCGGCTACTCCGAGGTGAAGTTCCTCGCCCCGATCCAGGCCGGCGACGTCGTCGAGGTGACCGCCACGCTGACCAGGGTCGGCAACCGCTCCCGGGACATCGAGTTCGAGGCACGGGTGCTGTGCCGCGCCGCCCCCGACCGCGGCCCGTCCGCCGCCGACGTCCTCAACCCGCCGGTCGTCGCCACCCGTGCGAAGGGCACGGTCGTCGTCCCGTAACCGTTGTCCCACCGGCAAGGCTGATCCGTTGGGGTGGACTTCCGCGCGTCCACTCGGGACGTGGGCCGCTGCGGCCATAACGTGGGGGCATGGGACGAACGAGCACGTCCGCGCGCTGCCGCGAGCTGGGTGCGGCGATGCGGCGGCGGCGGGAGGCAACCGAAGGGCGCGGCCGTCGCCGCCTGACCGCATCCTCCCGACAACGGAAAGGTACTGGGGTGCTGGTGCAGCTAGCTGTGGGTGATGCCTACGGGGCCACGTTCGAGTACGCGCCGGCGAGCTTCGTCGCGGCCGGCAACACGTTGGCCGACTACAGCTGCATTCCGCCGCGGCCGGGTAGGTACACCGACGACACCCAGATGACCATCGCGATCGCCGAGGCACTGATTTCCGGCGAACCGTGGACGCCGGAGAATCTCGCCGACCGGTTCTTCAACGCGTTCCACCGGGACCCGAGGGCCGGCTATGCGACCCGCTTCCACGCTCTGCTGCGCGAGGTACGCGACGGCCAGGACCTGCTGGCGCGGCTGCGACCGAACAGCGACAAGAGCGGAGCGGCGATGCGCGCCGGCCCGATCGGACTGCTGCCCACGGTCGCCGACGTGCTGCACCACACCGAGGTGCAGGCGCGGATCACCCACGACACTCCGCTGGGTGTCGAGGCGGCGCGGGCCGCCGCGCTGGCCGTGCACTACTGCCACAACGACCACGGGCCGGTGTCCGAGGTCGCGACGTGGGTCGACGACCGGCTGGGCTCGACCGGTCGCTGGGCCGAGCCGTGGACGGGATCCGTTGGCGCACAAGGCTGGATGAGCGTGCGCGCGGCGCTGACCGCACTCGGCTCGAGCACCAGCCTCCGCGAGATCCTGCGCACGTCGGTCGCGTTCTGCGGCGACGTGGACACCGTGGCCGCGATCGCCCTGGCCGCCGCGTCCTGCTCCACCCAGGTCACGGACGACCTGCCCGAGGTCCTGTACGCGGACCTGGAGAACGACTCCTACGGCCGCGACTTTCTGCACGAGTTGGACGCCCGCCTGTTCGCCTGGGCGAGGCCCTGAGTCGCCACTGCCGCGTCAGAGCTGATCGAGGATGCGGCGGGTACGGGTCCCTCCGGTCGTGTGTCCGCTGGCCTGCCAGATCGTCAGTGCCCGCCGGGCGAACTGGTCGGCCTCTGCTCGTTCGCCGGCAAGGAAGCTCGCTTCGGCCAGGGTCGTCAGTCCCTGGGCGTCGGCGAGCCGGTAGCCACCACCGCGGGCTACCGCGAGCGCTTCGGTGGCCTCGTCGAGTGCCTCGCGGTAGCCGTCGCTGCCGACCCGAAGCCTGGCCAACCCCACCAGAACGTCGGCCAGCCGCACCCGAAGACCGGTCCGGACTGCGGTGTCGCGCGCCTGCTGAAGGTGGCTCTCGGCCTCGGCGAGCAGACCGAGAGCC
>Ga0193742_1000921_pt1 | contig 18648 bp, 36 predicted proteins | sample L2c1metaG_FD_165511 | JGI IMG/M metagenome (GOLD analysis project Ga0193742, IMG submission 165511) | Soil microbial communities from a riparian zone of the East river system, Colorado, United States - L2c1 | ecosystem: Environmental > Terrestrial > Soil > Riparian zone | place: USA: East River... | reverse complement strand
TTATTTTTTTTTATAATATAATTCATAAAAAGTCCAACGTCCTATCCGATAGAATGTGGCATGAATAATGTATGGGATAAACTTGGGATAAACTAGTCTAAGGGGTTGACTCCAAGGGTCCAAGGGGTGTAGTCTGGAGTCCGATGTCTGCACTCTGTCAAGTCCAAAACCGTAAGTCATTGCAAACAAAGGAGTTCCGGTCGTTGGACCAGACTGGGACAATTAGAAACTCTATGGCAACTCTATTGGTTCAAGCTAGGTTTGATGTAGGTTTCGATTAGGTTTCAGAGCGTTGGACAAACCCTTATAGAACTAATGACTAAAAAAGAACATTTCGGACAGAAAATGACCTGTAAATGTATTGAGGAAGGTTGTTTTAATCGTCTGGATATTAATGATGAAATTGGAATATGCCATCATTGCATTATTAGTAAGAAAAGATTAGCAAAGTTTCTCGCGTTACGGCTGGAAATAGATAATCGAAACAAGGGAATTAAAGGAAAACGTTAATGGCAATGGATTTAGAGGAAATCAAAGCATTTATTGCTAAGAAAACAGCAGAATTTGAACAGCGTCATTACAGAAAATGTATGGTTTGTGGTGCTGAGAAAAGAATTCGTGCTGAATCTACACATGAGGAACGTAAAAAAAAGTTCTATAAATTTGAAAATGGTTTTCTTTGCAGCAAGTGCAACTATGCTGTGAAGAAATTTAAAGAAGAAAAGGCTATTGAAGAAGCGTTGAACAAAGGTAAAAAATAGTTCCACGTGAAACAATTAACAAGAAAATAGGTCAAATGCCAAACAATAACAACGATAATAATAACGATAAATACGAATGGAAATGCTTTAAATGTTCACGTTGTCTTGAAATGGTAAGCACAGTGTTCACTATCAAAGATAAAGATATCTGTGAAGACTGTTTGAATGAAGATGACAACGATGTAGCAGATAAGATTGTGGCTGAAATCAGTAAGTTTTTTGGTAACAATTAACATCAACAATTAACCAATAAGAACAATAAAATGATTAAATCAGGATTCATTATCAACGCTGATAAAAATACCATCGAACGCGATTGTCAATATGATGATAAGCGTATTGAAGGTATGTTTGTTAAAGTTGATGGTCAATTGTTGCCCGCAGCATATGTGTTTCCAATTGAGCACAAGGCTGTTGTAATTGAATTGTTGAATCAGATTGCGGCATCCAAAAAAGCACATGATGCTTTGGTTGCTGATATCTATTACAAACAGTTCATGAAATATCGTTAATCATTAGTTAACAATCAACAATCAACAATAAAGAACAATATGAACAATAACATTGAACCCATTTACGTTGTCGTGCGCGATGGACATGCTGTAATAGCATTTTGCACAGAACATGATGCAATTCAGTGGATTGGAAGTGGTGATAGAACTGTATATCATATTGATATAGTGTTCATTAGTGCTCAAAGTGAGCATATTATTAATTCAGTTATTGATACAAAATAATGAACACCAAACCAATCAAATTAGAATGTGAATCGTGTCCGAATATTGGTATCGAATATGCACCATACAAAATCATTGATGATATCAATATGTGCACTGCATGTCAAGTACGCGATGCAGAGATTAAATTAGAAGTTCATGCTAATGAAGTAAATCATCCATCACAAAAAAATGTGAATCCAGTTGATTTGATTAACAATTTACATGAAGTTGTTAAACAAGGTGTTCCATTTGAATTGAAAACATCACAGGATTTCTTCAATGCAGAAACTATTGCATATGTTGATGTTCAAAAACAAATTGATGCTGATGATTCAATTCCACAAGATGAAAAGCGATTCGCGTATCACAATTACATCAAAACTCAACATGAATTATTTCGTAAGAGATTGTTTGAACTCAAAAAAGAAGAATTAGAACTATCTAATCGCGATAAAGCACTTCAGTATATCTTGAACAGCATTACACATAAGTTCAAAACTGAAGAACGCGATGCGTTGAAATTACAAGATATTAACTATGTTCCAAAAGTTGTAGCAGTAAAAGCTCCGAAAGTAAAACTCTCTCCAGAAGATAAGTTGATTGATACGTATGCAAAGTTCTTGAAAGTTGATTTTGAAACTGCTAAGAAATTATTTGCACATGGTATGCGCGAACAGAAAATTACATCATCACCCATTGATGTAAGTGATGTGGTAAATGATGAATCAATTAATGATGATTCAACAACAGAACAAAACAAAGAACAATAATGACATTAAAAGAATTTGCAACTAAATATAACCGACCTGTAACATGGACATATAAATCATTAGATGAAAAGGAAATTCCAAGAGTATACATGATTGATTTTATTGGTGATGATAGAAGTGAATTGTGGCATTTGAGCGATTACAAAGTAAGTGCTGTAATGGCTAGTACGATTTGGTTTTCTAGAAGGTAATTACAAATGAAATGCATTCGATGCAATGCAACGACAAACAATGTAGTGATTACATTACAAGGTATGAAACCTGTATGTAATTTCTGCATTATGAATGGTAAAGTAATTCACAAGCAAGTGAAGTAATTAGGTAATCAATTAAACATTAAACAACAAACAACAATAAGAGCAATAACAATGCAAAGATTCACTTGCAAATATTGTAACAAAGTAAAAAGGGTACGCAATTCAAATGCGTATCTTACTCTAAAGAAAGTATACGTTTGCACGAAATGTTTGTTCAAACAATAAACAATAAACAATAACAACATTAACCATTAAAGAAATACAATGAACAGAACACAAGCATCTGAGTTATTGAGGTTAGAACTCAATAAGAATGGTCTAAAAGATTGGCGTATTCGCATCGCGCCAGATTTGAATAAATTTACATTCTTAGGTAAGTGTTCATATAAAGAGAAATGCATATACCTCAATGCATTTCATATTGATACGCATCCTGATGTAGAAATTATCAATACGATAAGACATGAAATTGCACATGCATTGTGTCCAAATCAGGGACATAATGATGTATGGAAAGCTAAAGCACGTGAAATAGGTTGTGATAACACTCAAGAATGTGGAATGGCATTAAATGAAGCAGCCATTGATGCATTACGTAGTGGTGAAGTGCTAGAAGTGGAATTTACTGAAGAAACCATTCGCACTCCAACCTATAAAGTACGTAGATTACAAGATGAATGTCCACAATGTCATAAGGTAGCTATTGAAATATTCTCATTTGAATATGAGGAAGATGATAAGCTATTCAAAAGCACATTGTTGGAATGTTCACATGTAGTTATTAAACAGATTCCACGCGCTACACCATTTGAAAGATTAGTATCAAATGGTTGGAAACCTGAAATTGCTGCATGTAATCACCAATGGAATAAGAATCAGTGCAACAATTGTGGTGAATATAGGCCATTTCAATTCCAAGTTGAAGGAATGCAAGCACTTGAAAAAGGTTTATCAATTCAACGTGGATTTGGTTTATTTGATGAACAGGGATTAGGTAAAACAGTTCAAGCATTAGGGTTGTTTAAGTTTAGACCAGATATGGGACCATTTTTACTTATTGGTAAATCTGGTCTGAAATATCAGTATTACAAGGAAATTATTCGATGGCTCGGATTAGATTATATTCCACAGGTATTAACTACTGGTAAGAATGGAATCATTCCGGGTCTAAATGCATATATTTGTTCCTATGATTTACTACGTAGATTTGACCGTAGTAAGTGGGAACATGCTGGTATTAAGACTATTATTTTAGATGAATGTCAGCATATAAAGAATCCTGATTCAACGCGAACGCAGGAAGTACGCGAATTAGTTAAGATGGCAGAACATGTTATTCCATTAAGTGGAACGCCTTGGAAAAATCGTGGTAGTGAATTATTCGTAGCTCTTAACATGATTGATGCAACAAAGTTCCCATCATTTAAGAGATTTGTCAATAATTGGGTTGATTATTATTCATCTGGTGATAAGTATAAAGAAGGTGGTATCAGGAATATCAAAGCATTTAAGGAATATAGCAAAGATTGTTATATTCGACGTGAGCGCGTTGAAGTAATGCCTGAATTGCCATTGATATCACGTAATAAGTTCTATGCTGAGATTGAAGAACATGCCAAGGATAGATATGATGAAGCTGTAGATGATTTTGTTGGTATTCTGAATCAACATATTATCGATGGAACTGATGATAGTTTCATTGCATCAGCTAATATGGTTGCTGAATTACAGCGAATGCGCCATATTATTGGTCTTGCTAAAATACCAGCAACAATTGAAGTTGTACAAGAGTTCTTAGAAAGTACTGATAGGAAATTGGTAGTATTTGTTCATCATAAAGATGTTGGGCAGATATTATTGAATCAAATTAGTGCATTAAGGTTATGTAAAGTAACTGAACTTACATCAGCTAAGGATTCTGAAGAACGATTCAGATTGGCTGAAGAATTTAATGCAACGCCAAAGATTGTAATGGTTGCTAGCACATTAGCATCAGGTGAAGGATTAAATCTACAAACATGTAGTGATTGTATTATGGTAGAACGTCAGTGGAATCCAGCTAATGAAGAACAGGCAGAAGGAAGGTTTATTCGTATTGGTCAAGAAGCTACATCAGTAACTGCTACATATATTGTTGCTGAAAATGCAGCAGTTGACGCGAAACTTGATGAAATTGTTGAATTGAAGCGTAATCAATTTCATAAAGTAATGAATAATGCTGAAATGCCAATATGGAATGAAAGCAATATTCTAAAGGATTTAAGTACAGCACTTGTGAAAGAATTCAATGAACGGAAGAGGAAGTAATTATGGATATAAAGTGCCAGACAGTAATAGCACATATCCTTAATTGCGAAACGTGTATGGATTATCTAATTAAATATAGAGCACAAGTTGGTGGTAGTTCTATAACTAAGAAGAAATCTAATGCGTCACGTTTAAATGGATTAAAGGGTGGTAGACCTAAGAAGTTGGTAATAAAATAATGCCACTATTTAAAGTAACTGAAACAAGAACAACAACATTAACACATTTAATTAAAGCAGATGATAAACCAGACGCGCTTGCACATATGCAGTATCGTGATACTTCAAGAGGACAAATGTTAATTGATGTTCTTGAAGATGATTTTGAAACTGAATATGAAGTAGAGTTGAGTAAGAAATGATAATAACATACGGTTGCATGTGTAATGCTGATAATTATAAATGTACTGTACATCCCAATAACAATGCAGTACCATGCGCGTTTTTGATATTGCGTGATGGTAAACCACTTACAGTATGTACACATTGTTTAGTGGTAGGGCGTGGTGATAAGATTATCGCAATGTTATATGATAAACATACGTCTTTGAAAGAATTTTTTGAATACGATATGTTGGGTACAATGATGATGATGTCACATATATCATTAGAAGGTGATGAAGAAACATTAGGTGATACTTATCAATCGTTTGTTGATTAAATAACAATACAATCAATACATGGAATCAGAAATGATTGACCAAATGGAAGTCTGGTGTAAATACTGTGGTAAAATGTTAGATGCAGAATTGTTTCCTGAATACGCATTAGAAGAATGCGATGTTTGCTTGGAAATCAAGAAATTAATTATCTATACAATGAAAGCTGATTCATCAATTGTAGTACAAGTTCCTGCTGATGATGTAATGGAAATATTACAAGCTATTGGAGTTGAATATGATACTACAGTTAGTAATGTAATTACTATGTTACAAGATAGTTCAGAACATAATCCAATCGCAATTAACGATGAGATTTATTGGATGGTATCTGAATAGTTCATTGATGTACAATTCAGCATTGAACTAATATGATGCCAACTAAAGATTTATCAGTCAGTCCTGAATTATATGTATCAGTGATTGAATTAACAGAATTGAATAAATTCATCGCGTTTCAATACATATCAACCGCGAATGACAATTATGATGGTCAAGTGATTAATGCATTGTGGAGAAAAATTGATATTTATTTAACTCAGATTGCCATTAAAAATGATACAGAAAATGACTCAAAGTGAAATTAAAGCGCAAATTAAGGAATTTATCAATAATTCAAATGGAATTAAAGCAACTGATTTAATACTAAAACTTATATCAACCAATCCGTTACCGGAAGATTTGAATTATATTTCTTGTATTGAAAAATTAGTTCAAGACGGCGATATAATTGAAATCGAGTTCAATGTTCCGAAGATGGATTATCGTATTAAATCATTTTACTTGCCACATGGTACGCGCATCAAAATTGTAGATAATTCAAAGAAAAAAAGAAAATCATGATTGATAAAGTGTTAGCGCGCGAATGGAGATTTTGGTACACTTTGTTTAATCATTTTAACCCAAATGTTCGTAATGGATATGCCATCAGATTTATCAAAATGTTGATATCTGATTTAAAAGGATTTAACAATAAATGACACAAATTTCAATGGAACTGTATGACGCGCTTATTTTGGCAAAAGTACCAGAAGAACAAGCACGCAAGGCTGCAATAAGTATTGTTGCTGAAAAAACATTTCAAGAAAAAATTGAAGGCTTAGCAACTAAAAAGGATTTAGAAATATTTAGTGCCCAAATCCGAACTGAAATTGCTACTGCTGTTAATAAACAAACTTACTGGATAATTAGTATTGCAATCACACTTATTGGTGTAATGATTGCATTAAAAGTATTTGGTTAACAAATGACTGATATAAATCAGTTGTTAACTAAATTAGACATTGAAAAAGCATTCGCGCGTCAGATTAAAATAATTGTCATTATAATGATTATAATGACCATTATTGATTTATGGTTTGTTTGGTATATAGATTTGTTTGGTTAACAAATGACTGAATTCGATAAAGTTAAAGTAATGGCATTATTGCTTGCTGTAAAAGATCAAGTTAATTACATGTTTAACTCTATCGGAAACGATGAAAATACAGATGATGAACTTAAATGTATGTTTCGTACATTATCATTGTTTGTAGTACAGGCTAACATGATTGTAATTCCAAAAGAAAAAGAATAACAACAATGCCAAAACGTAATGTAGTCATGGACGCAACTTTACTGAGTTCATTACAAGTTTGTGAACGTAAAATGGATTTACGTCATAATCAGAACTTAGTTCCAATAAAAGGTAAATCTAAAGCACTTGAAATGGGTTCATTAGTACATAAAATACTTGAAACCTATTACAAGTGCATACGCGATGGCAAGCGACATAATGCAAAGGAATGTGCATTACAAGCTGGTGAACATTATTACATGCATGGTGAATGTATTTCCACCGATGAAGATGGTGAGAAAACATATGAACCACTTATGCATACAGAAATTGAAGATTATGAATTAATCAATGATACGATGAATGCGTATTTTGATTATTGGATTAATGATTCATTTACGCCAGTTGAAATCGAACATGTCAAAAGTGCATTAATATTTGAAGATGATGATGTGCGATTGTTATGGAAAGCTAAATTCGATTTAATCAGTGATACACCAAATGGATTTATTTCCACTGACCATAAAACAATGAAACAAAGGCGTGATACATTGACGCTGAATAATCAATTTATGGGTCAATGTGTATTGTTGAATACGCGAAATGTAATTATTAACAAAATTGGTTTCCAAACTTCACTTAAACCAAGTGAAAGATTTGTACGACCAATGATGAATTATTCAGCAGATAACTTAATTGAGTTTGTTGAGACTGCTGGATATTATGCTAAGTATCTGATAGCTTTATCAGAGAATGATTATTTTCCTCCGCGTTTCACGCAATGTGAAACCAAATTCGGTAAGTGCGAATATTATGAACATATTTGTTCAGTTAATAGAAATATGCGCACTGAAAATGTGAAGTTACATTTCACAATGGGTCGTGTATGGGACCCCACTGATGATTAATTTCATCACCATACCATAGCAAGGAGAACACAAAATGCAACACGTAGTATTGATTAACTATAGTTCAGATGGAGAAAGGAATAATGGCAGCAAAAAAGACACATGAAGGGCCACATAGGTACGAGCGGGTTAAAATCAATACTACGGGAAATATCTATTTCAAATGTAATCTCGTAGGCTGTCCGCATTATTTGAAGCGTGAATTTGCTAGAGGAAGACTTACATTATGTCACAGATGTGGTAAGGAGTTTCCTCTAGATGGTAACGCGCTTAATTTGAAACAACCTCATTGTGAGGATTGTATTGAACGGAAAGGAACTGACAATAGATATGCAAAGATTCTAGAATTACTTTCACAAAATTCACTTGAAAATCTTGTACCAGATAAGTAACTTTCAATTTCAATAAGGATAAGAACAATGAAACATGAATTTACTCTCACTATCGATGATGATAATTCACCTGATGAAGTTCTTGAACAGGTAAAATCTGTTCTTGTGAAAGTATACGAAGAGAAAGAATTCAATCTTGAGTTGGTTGAAATGGAAGACGCATCAGATGATGAAGAAATCGATGAAGAAGAATCTGATGATGATGAAGAAGTAACAGTAAGCATTACTGGGCTTGATGCTGATGATGATGAGGAAGTAACTAACTAATGCCTACAATGGAGAGTGTCAATAACGACATTCACTTCACTCTCTATAAAGGTGAACCCGGTACTAGGAAGTCTACACAAGCGTTGACATATCCCAAGCCACAGTATTGGCTGTCATATGATATGAAAATGAACGCTTTAGTGTTACCAATGAAACACTTTGGTATTAAACCATCAGAAATCACTTATGATGATTATACTGATTGGTCTACTGCTGAAGCTAAATTGGAACGCTTTAGAAGTGAATTTCCATATAAAACGCTTGTAGTAGATAGTATCACTTCCTTAGCAGATATGGTTCTTAGACAAACTGTATCTATGAAAACTGGAACTACAAAATCCGGTAATCAACAGGGCAAAAAAATAGCTGGTATTTCAGTAAATGAAATCGAAGACTATAATGCTGAAGCTGCGGCATTAACAACTTTGATTGCATTACTGAAAGATATTCACAAATATCATAAGATAGATGTGATTATGATTGCCCATGTAATTAGAACTGAGTCTAAGGATTTAACTGGCATAACAAATGTATCGCGTACAATTGTTACTGCTGGAAAAAAACCTGCTGCAAAGTTACCAGCTTATTGTGATGAGGTTTATCACTTTGGAGTTGGTTCCAATATTGATGTGAGCCGTGGCGGAGACTATGAAATACTTACATCACATGTTGGAGATGACTTTGCACGAACCAGTTTACCATTACCAACAAAAATAACTATTGGTAATGGTAACTTGTATAAGGAGTATATTACTCCTGCAATGAAAAAATTGAAAGAACTGTCAACTGCTGTACCATTCTAGTTATGCCTAGAGGTAGAACTAAACCAACTACTAAAGAGAATGTTATTGAACGACTATGGTCTAGAAGTACAATTGATCCTGTAACTGGATGTTGGTTATGGGGTGGTGGAAAAGATGGTGGTGGTTATGGATATATTCAATTTAACTACCACTCTGAAAAAGTACACCGTATTTCAGCACATATTTATTTGGGTTTAGATTTAAGTAGTGATTTACATGCATTACATAAACCTGAATGTCCAAATAAAAACTGTTGGTTCAATGAACATTTATATGTTGGAACTGAAACTGATAATGCTCTTGACAAGAGATTAACAGGTTCAACATATTCTTTCCATAAAGAAAAGGAGTTCTGTAAATGGGGCCATGAATATACGCCAGAAAATACGTATATAGACCCTTCAGGTAACAGGAGATGTAAAAAATGCGGGTATGAAAATAAAAAAGAACAAACCCAAATTATCAGTAACATTGTTAACCAACGTCAGTTAAAAGAAAACGAGTAAATTCACATGCCAATGATTGAAATTTCAGAACGCGATATTCTTCGTTCCAAAATTGTAACACCTAGCTGGTATCGCGTAAGAATTGATTCGGTCGGTCAGAAGATTGCTGCCAGTGGAACATCTACAAACTTCCCATTAGAAGGAACCATTATTTGCGATGCAGATAGTGGTGACAAGAGTTTTGCAGGCGTACCAACTCCTGCTAATTGGATGTTTAACTCTTCAGCTATTGGATTGGCTGTTGGTTTTCTCGAAGCACTTGGTGTGGAAGTTAAACCAGGTATGCGTCTGGAATTAAAGCATGCTGAGGGAAAAGAAGTTGATGTATTCATTGAGAATGGTCTGTATCAGGGCCGTACTCAGAATGTTATCAATCACAAGTACCGCAAGCCGATTGTGAAAGAATCTACTGAGTAATTTGTATTAAACTTATGGGGTGTTATGTATTATAAAGTGTAATACATAATGCCCCATATTTATTGTTGTGGAGTTTAAATTTGAAAACTATATCACGCAGACAACCATATAATATACATGGCACTGGTAAAAAGCCTGGTACATATAGTTATATGCCAGATGAACTAAAAGATTGTGTTAGGCGTGATTCAATTCGATGGAAATGTAGTGAATCATGGATTGTTGCTACAGCATTAGCAGCATTCTATGATGTTGATTTGGCTACTCCATTTGAAAAGGTGAACTATAATAAGAAAAAGAATGAAGTCAAAGTAGAACCATTGAAATTTAAGAAACGCGCTTAATTAACAAATAATACAATGGATTACCTTGAAACGTATAGTAATGAACGGCGCTGGATAAATAAAGCTCGCATTATGAATGTGTTTCATTGTAGTCAGTTGTTAGCAAATGAAAAATGGCGCGTTGAAGATACTGCTAAGTTTTTTGGCAAGAGCAAGGCACTTGTTAGTGAAAATTTAGCACTAGCACAAAATCAAGATGTTGTTCACAATTGTAGAACTCGCGAGGAGGCTCTACTTTTAGTGAGAGGATTGAAGATAAAATGACTGGAATTATTAAGAAATTAATTCCCTCAGATAATGGTTTCCATCATTATGTATTTATTACTGATGGTAATCGTAATGTATTTATGCATCGCAAGGATATGCTTGAAGATTGGGATGTGTTTGTAGAGAAAATGAAAACTGAGGGTAGTATTAAAGTTAAATTTGAGGAAAAATCTACTGATAAAGGACCTAAAGCAATTCAAGTGAAATTTATGGAAATTGAATAATGTCTGAGGATGAACTGAATTATGTACCCGGAATAGGTTCATCAGGTGCAAATATTGCAATTGTAGGTGAATCACCATCTTATGAGGAAGTATCTGCACGCGAACCATTTGTAGGACCTAGTGGTAGGGAGTTAGATAAGTTATTAAAGGAAGCTGGTATAAATCGTTCTGAATGCTGGGTTACGAATGCAGTTAAGTATTATATTCCACCAAATCAGGGTGAGAATAAAATACCATTCATGACTCGTGCACAAAGTGTTGGTGTAAATGTTGAAGAACAATTAATTGCATTACAGACTGAATTAAATGAAATTAAACCGAATGTTATTATTGCATTAGGGGGAACGGCATTATGGGGGTTATGTGGGAAGTCTAAAATTAGTGCCTGGAGGGGTTCTATATTGCAAGGAATGGGCTTTAAGACTGTGGGGACATACCATCCTGCACATCTCTTACATCAGGCAAAAGGTGAGGTAACTGATTATTGGCAACGACCTGTAACAGTATTAGATTTAAAACGTGCTAAAGAACAATCAACTTTCAGTGAAATTATTCGACCTGTAAGGTCTCTTAATGTATGTAGAAATAGCGCGCAATTAGCTGATTTCAAAAATAGATATAAAGGTTATAAGAGATTATCAATCGATATTGAAGCGCGCGAATGTATTCCAATATGTGTTGGATTAGCATTTACTCGTACAGAAGGATTAACTGTTCCATTATGGAATGTAGATGGTATCAGTACAATACCTGATAGTGATTTAGTTTCATGTTTAATGTTGTTGGCGGAAATATTAAATGAAAATGATATTGTAGGTCAGAATTTTGGTTATGATCGTGATAAAATTAAACGGTTGGGATTGATTATCAAGAAATTGATTTCAGATGTAATGTTGAAATCATTCTGTATTAATCCTGAATTACCAAAGAATTTAGCATTCAATACATCAATATATACTGAAGAACCATACTATAAAGATGAGGGTATGTATGAAGGTTCAGTACAGGATTTATTGATTGGTTGTGCTCGCGATGCATGTGTAACATTAGAAATTGATGAAAAGATGGAACCTGAATTGGTCGAAATTGGCCAAGAAAAGTTCTTCTACAATTTCATAATGCACTTGCATGATTTATATCAACACATTGAAAAACAAGGCTTTAAAGTAGATGAAGCTGAGCGCGAACGATTATTACATAAATATGCTAGGTGGTCAGAACAGAATAGATATGAATTGTTCAAAATTGCAGAAGCTGATATTAATGTTAACTCGCCTAAACAAGTGGATATTTTTCTATACGAGTCATTAGGTATTCCGCGCCGTAAAGGAACTGGTGAAGAAGTATTAACGCAACTATTAAATAATGTAGTTAAGAAATCTGAACATCGTAAAGCAATTGAATTAATTCTTGAGAAACGTCGTGTAGATAAAACATTATCCAATACGTTAAGTGCGCCAACAGATTATGATGGTCGAATGAAAACATCATATTTTGTTTGTCTTGAAACTGGTAGAACATCAACAACGCAATTGGAACCGCCAATAAGACCTTGGGTGGAGTTTAAAGAAAATGGAAAACTTAAAAAGAAAGCTATTGGAGTTGCCTTCCAAACTATTACTAAGCATGGCGATATTGGTGCGGATGTTCGTGGGATGTTTGTTGCAGATGATGGATATATTTTCATACAGGCCGATAGTTCTCAGGCTGAAGCAAGAGTTGTATTACTTTTGGCAGATGATGAAGTTAGTTTGGAGCTTATAGATACACATGATTTTCATGCATTAACAGCATCATGGTTCTTTGGTGGTCGTGAAGAAGATTATTCAAAGAAAGTATTAGGTTATGAATCACCTATTAGATTTGCTGGTAAAACATTACGCCATGCAGGACATTTAGGTGCTAGTAAACGACGCGCTGCAATTGAAATAAACACTCAAGCACGTAAGTATAAAATTGATTATATGATTGGAGAAAAAGAAGCTGAAATTGCATTGAAAATATTCCACGCAAAAACACCTAATGTACAAGGTGTATTTCATAAAGGTGTAATTGATGCCCTTGATAAAGATAGGACTCTACATGCTGGATTACCATATGGAATTGACTCCCCTATCGGTGGGCGTAGACAGTTCTTTGAACGATGGTCAGATGAATTATTTAGACAGGCATTTAGTTATATTCCACAGCGTAGTGTCAGTGATAACACCAAAGCCACCGCATTGCGAATTAGAAAACGAATTCCAGAAATCAGAATCGTATTAGAAGCACATGATGCATTATTGTTTAGTGTGCCAATTGTAATGAAACATGTTTATGCACCAATTATTAAAGAGGAAATGGAACGACCATTAGATTTTTCAAAATGTAGTTTACCACGTAGACCTTTAATTATACCATGTGAACTTGAAGAGGGGTATAATTATAAAGATTTAAGTAAATTTAAATGGTATGTTGATGAAATGGTGAATCAATAATGCTTAAATTCATGGGTCAACGCGGTGCGCGAAAGATATTTGGTATTGTATTGGTAAAGGAAAATATTGAACTATTACAAAACGATTTACCCATTCACATGAATTGTGAAGAAATAAATTTACCAGATATTAAATTTCATGAACTTGTTATTATTTATTCAGAAACTTATGAAGGGGCTATTAAAAAAATGAAAGAAACTGGCGCGATTGATAATTCTACAGTCATGAAAACTACTGATAGAAAATTACAATGACACAAGATGAAATCAAGCTTGTAACCCATATGATAACTACAGTTAATGATGAAGGAAATAATTTAACTGAATGGGAACTTGGTTTCATGGAATCAATTACGGCGCAATTTGAAACAAAGAATTGGATAAGTGATAGACAAAGGGAAATTCTTGAACGCATTTATGCACAGAAAACTCCATAAAATACAATGTCATGGTTAAAAGAAGTTTTAGACAGCACTAAGGAATTTGAAGCCCCAAGTAACTTCTATTACTGGGCAGGTTTATCAGCTATTAGTGCAGTTGTAAAGGATAGTATATTTATTGATAGATGGTCGTTCAATCTCTATCCCAACATTTATGTAATGTTACACGCGGATAGTGGCCTAAGAAAAGGCCCACCTGTAGCATTAGCGAAGGAATTAGTTGAAAAGACTGGTGTAACGCGCATTATCAGTGGACGTAGTTCTATTCAGGGAATATTAAAAGAACTCGGAACCACACAAACTATGAGAAGCGGTAAGCTCTTATTTGATGGCAAAGCTATAGCATATATTGTCGCGTCAGAGCTTACATCATCATTGGTTGAAGATAAAGCTGCGGCAACAATCTTAACTGATTTGTATGATAGGTCTTATAATACTGGTAAATACGCATCATTGTTGAAAATGGAAAAGTTTGTTTTAAAAGAACCAACAATATCCATGTTAACAGCAACTAATGAAGCGCACGCGAATGATTTTTTTGAATCACGCGATATACATGGTGGGTTTTTTGCTCGAACTTTCATGATTCATGAATCGAAACGTAATACTATCAATTCATTAATGATGAAACCCAATCGCGTTCCTGATAAAGAAAAATTATCATCATATTTACTTGAATTATCAAAGTTACGTGGTAAGTTCAATGGATTCAATAATGATGATGGTTCTTTAACGCGAACGGGAACATATTATAAAGAATGGTATGATGAATTTTGTAATACTGTTGATAATCAGGAAGTTAAGGATGAAACTGGTACTTTAAACCGTTTTGGTGATTCAGTATTGAAAGTTGCAATGTTGCTTTCATTAAGTGATTCACCATCTATGGAAATAACAACTAAGCATGTTGAAACTTCCATAAACAAATGCGAACAATTAATTGGTAATGTTCGTAGAGCTACATATGGTAAGAAAGGTTCTTCTAGTACATTAGTTCAACAAGGGTTGATTATTAAAGAATTACTTGAACGAACTAATCATGCCATTACGCGAACACAATTACTGAAGAAATATTGGACACAAGCTTCGAGTGAAGAATGGGATAAAATCATGTTATCTTTTAGTGATAGTGGCATGATTCAAACTCAATCAATAGGTAATGAAATTGTATACGTAATGCCTGATGAACAAGTTCAATTATTGATTGACCATATGAAGGGTAAATTAAAAAAATGATTATTCTAATCACAGGTTCCCGTGATTGGACTAATAAAAAGGTTATAATGCGTGAACTTACTGCATTATTAACTGATGAACGACATATATTCATTCATGGTAATGCGCGTGGCGCTGATAAAATTGGTGCTGAATGTGCATTAGAATTAGGAATGGACGTTCGCGCATTTTCAGCAGAATGGGATAAATATGGATTAAAAGCTGGTCCTATTCGCAATCGACAAATGTTAGATGAAAAACCTGATTTAGTTCTTGCGTTTCATGATGATATTTTGTCAAGTAAAGGAACTAAAGATTGTTATTTTGAAGCCAAAGCACGTGGAATTAAAACCTATTTATTTAGGACTTTTTAAATGGCTACAATTGATAATAAAGAAATAATTGATAAACTAATCGCGAATGATGGTTATCACATTGAACCAAATTTAGAACCAGGTGAATCACAAGACCCACGAGTATTTCAAATAGTAGAATATACCAATTATGAGGGTAGAACTACATGGGGTGTAACATGGATTAATGAAGCACCATCTGCTCGCGTCAGATATATGCTTGAATCACCATATGTTTGTAATCCACGTGTTATTTGGAGAGCTAAATCACAATGACTATTGTATTGCGTAGTGGAAAAGAAATAAATGCGGACAGGAATTTACTTTCGATATTTAAATCGGAATATGGTGAGTATGAATTGTATAGTGGATTTGCAGATAAGGTGAAATTGGTTAGTGATTATAACCACATACCAAAATTCACGAAAGATGAATTACTGGAAATTGCCGAACATTTAATTGATAATTGGACCGCGTTCAGATTTGCAGTTAATAATAATGATGTACCATGTTTAGTTTCACATGATGATAAGCCAATTATTTGTGAGGGTTAGTTATGGGTGAACAACTAACTGATGCGCAAGAATTACATTTATCAACTATTAAACTTATATTTGAAACAATGGTTGATAAAAAGTATCGCATTGGGCAAAATGAACATGGAGGTGACCTTTTTCAAATGGATTCGCTTAAGTTATTAGATAACGCGATTGAAGAATGTATTGACCAATTCACTTATTTAATCACCTTAAGAAATCAACTCGTAAGGAAAATCAAAAAATGACCTCAAATGATGTTAAATTCTTGCATGATAAATTGAAAGAAATTAGTGAAACTTTAGATGTATCAGTCAGTTTATTTGTTTTCTCAGAAACTGAATGTCATGCTGTGATTTATGGTTGTCCAGCATGTACTGTAAATGTGATGCGCGATTGGATAAGTGAACATGTTAATGATCGACATACTGATAAACATAAAAATATGAATAACTCACAGTTGAATTAATTTTTATGCTGGTGTGATGGAATTGGCATACATAGCGGACTTAAAATCCGCCGGTAGAAATACCATGTGGGTTCAAATCCCACCACCAGCAATACCATTATTTCAATGGCATAACTTGTAGTAATTCAATGATACACAAAAATAATACACTAATTCATAGTGGTGCGCGTCCGATTGCACTTGCTACTGCAAGAATAAATGCAATTAGGACTAATAACAATGTGACACTTAGCATTGGAGTCCTTTACAAATTACTGAATAGGCTGTAAACCCTGACTGCTTAATGGGCGTAATGGTCTTAAACCAGATTTTTGTGGTCCACTATCGTATATTTGTGATGAACCACCGAATAAATCCCATATTGCAATAGCTGCATCAATTTCAGTAGATGGACCATCTTTATATAACTTGTACAAATCCTGTATATACATAGGTTCTACAAGTTGAACATATGCATTTTTCTGGAATGTTTCTATATTTTCAGATAATGCTGCATCACGAGTTGGAAACTTAAAACTCATTTTCGCGCCGCCAATATCAGTTTCATTACTTGCTAATGATGCAATGAAACCAGCAATTGGACTTAATTTAGACCTGCCAAAATCTAATGCAGTGCTCATTCTACTAGCTGATGTATAAGTACTACCCATTTTGGTAGTTCTACCATTAGTTGAACTTGTAGAATAACCACTAATCATTTTAGATGCAGCAACTACAGTTTGCTGTAATCCCGCCCAGGGGTCAATTCTAATATTATCCCATCTAGCTTTCATAAAATCAGGACTAGTAGGATTCTGTTCTATAGTTGCGCCTGCTAATTTTGCTACACCTAATACAGTAACACCCATTGACATCCATGCACCAAGTGATTTTAATGCTTCTTTACGAGCATATGGATGTAATTTTGCGTAGTAATTAGGATTAAATGTTTGTAATCTAGAACTTACAAATCGTGGTGAAAAGAACATTGCATTCAATTCAACTGCATTTTTTTCACCTATTGAACCTAATGAACCACGACCAGTCGCATTGTTAACAAATTTTGCAATACTCTTTCCAAGATGTGTATCATTGAATGGGTCTAATCCAGCTTTGACAGCATCATTTACTAATGAATCAAAAGTATTTGCGCGTAATTGATTTAAGAAACCTGTATAAGCGCGATTGGATTGTTTCACACCAGGAACGTATTTATCAGCAATTACTGACATATACATTTCTTCACGGTGTTCAAGATTTTTACCGATATCAGTTAATTTCAAACCAACAGTTTCACCATAAGCTGCTAATCTACGAGTTTTCAATAAATCATGTGCAATGTCATATTTCTTTTGCGAGGCCATGTAACCAAACATATCACCGACCGCGTTCCAATATTCAGGTCTATGAATTAATGGAAAACCCTGTCTTAACGGTGCTGATAAATCAACAGATGATTTTAATGATTTGGTAAATGATAATGATTCAACCGCAACTTTACGTAAAGCACTTTTACTAGCAGCATTAATAGCACCTAAACCACCATGCATTTCAATGATGTTATCAGCAAAATCCTGACCAAATGCGGCTGCTAATAATTTAAGTTCATTACGTTGTGGTACAGCTTTACCATCAAGAATTTTCAATATTGCTAAACCAGTACGTTTTTTCTGCCAATCTAATAATGATGAATTTTGAATATAATCAAATATTGCATCAGTATCAGCTTGATTTAATGATGCACCGGGACTATATTCAACTTTCTCATATTCACCTTCTAGTGCTTTCATTCGTTTAAAGAAACCAGCCTCACCTTTTAATCGAACGCGATTAGATTTCTTCATTCTTTCAGCGCGTTCAATTGTATAAGATGCTTCCTGTAATTCACGAATAGGTTTAGCATCTTTAATTGCTAAGTTAAGTTTGGCAATAGCTCTTTCTGGAGTTGATGTATCGTTTCCTGATAATGAATCCTTGCCTTTTCGTCCTTTATTTTCAGACTTAATTCCAGTTCCGTAGAGAGGT
>Ga0193742_1000920_pt1 | contig 18650 bp, 16 predicted proteins | sample L2c1metaG_FD_165511 | JGI IMG/M metagenome (GOLD analysis project Ga0193742, IMG submission 165511) | Soil microbial communities from a riparian zone of the East river system, Colorado, United States - L2c1 | ecosystem: Environmental > Terrestrial > Soil > Riparian zone | place: USA: East River... | reverse complement strand
CAACATTGCTCGAAAGCCTTGATCTAGATCAACAAGGATCATCAACATGGATCAGTGATCAAGAAAGAGGAACAATGATAGCGATCGCTCACAAAGTGGTCGTACATCCGGGTTTCCGCCTTGACCCCCATCAGCTTCTCAAGCTCATCCTTGTCAAACCCTGGGGCTGGTGACGCAGCGGGAGAAACAAAGTTCTGAAGGAAGATATTCGCTGGCATGGGCCCGACAACTTTTCCAGAGATTTCATGCCATATATTGGTAATGTTCTCATCCCTCTCGGCGTGGGTTGAGGTATAAGGCTGACTACTTGCGGTCTTTGCAACATCGGGGGTTAGGGGTTGAAGGGTGGTGGTTGTTTGCGGGGGAGTTTTAGGGACATCTGTTCCGAGGCCAGCCCTGGAGGGTGTAGCTGGCGTATTATCAGTCATGGTTGATGGTCAAGAGCAAATTGAACATGAACGTGAACCTAATGAAACCTAATCTTTATTGTTCTAATCCACGTTTCCTTTGTGGCTTTGGAGGGTATGTTGAACGGTATGTAGGGACCGTATGGTTGGTATTTAGCACGACTCAAGCTCATCTACTCGAAAATCAGATATCTTGTCTCTCAATTGATGGATAGGAGAGAGTATGGTGGAGGATCAAGCATGTCGCGTATCCACCTGCTTCTTAGATCAGAATGATATTGCGGAGAACAGAGTTACATAAGCCATATAATGACGGTCCAAGGTCTACATAGCGTGATCTTCACTTAGTTTCCATATTCCAGACAATCTTATAATCAACCAAGGGAGCGTAATGTCATAATGATATCATAAAGGATGACCATGCATCAGTCCATAAAGTCTGTACAGAACCTGAGTTCTGCTCTCGTGGCCGTTTTCGATCTAGCTAGAAATCAGAATAGATCCACGACGAAGGAGCCCGGTTGAAGCTTACCCAGTCTCGTAGCAATCCCAATATCAACGGCAGGTTGCTGAAATCCTTCTCCAGTTCGAGGGGTTGCATAAAGGAGATCGTACCTCCGACATCAGAACGGTTGAATAGAAAGTGTCAAGCCTATAATGACGGTAAATAACCATATTAGTGCCATAACGGAGGAGGTACTTGTTAAATCGAGAGCGATCAATGGGACAAGAGATAATTTCATCTTGGGAGCGTGGAAGTGGGCCTTGTATGAGGAGTGAAGAACACTTGTGTTGAAGTCTAGTCCTTTTCGTTGGTTGAGTATATACCTAAAGTAAAACCGAAGATGTATGTTGCTTTTGTATTAAATACCACCATCAGCGCGAGCAGGCGGACGTGCAGTAGGAGAAAGGGCCTCACGAACACCATTTTGTGATCCTTTTTAACCTGATAATTGGAGTGAGGAGCATACGAGCCTGCTGTCGGACTGACTGTATGTAGTATGCGACGTTGAACAGTCAAATCTAACCTGGGTCTTTTGCACTTTATGCGCATGCCTCAGTTTTGAGACAGCTCGCTTTTCAGATTAAACAAGACACCTTTTTTTTCAAAGTTGTTGGGTCAGGATCCAGACAAATTAGAGGTAAGATCAGGATGTACCACCGAGCAAGATCCTTTCCACCAGAGAGCACGCATCAATATGACTGGTATTGAGAAGAGATTCGAGAGCAGTTCTATTGTCACTACATGGCATAGGAATACAGTAGCTCCATAGTGCGGAGACAAGACCATGGTTCAGTATGTTACATACCTTTGAGCGCAGCGTCCACAGCAAAATTTAACCTGCAAAAAAGGAGGTTATCCCAATAGGCACACGATAACATATAATTGATATGTACACGAAAAATGGGAGCAGACGGGATACTTATGTAAAGTGGTTTAAAGTTTGTGTGTGTTTGACTAATGGCACGTGCGCAGTCCTATTTGACGATTCACGAAACGTCCAGCTATAATAGTACCCAATTTCACATTTACCAATGGGTTCTGCACAGAGTTACATCTCTTCAGAAGCAGCCTTGACCACTGTGGTGGTCGCGGGCGCCATTGGACTTGGTTATACCCAAATCAGTCGTGGTGCTGCTTCCACAAGTGCCTCGACTGCTGCCAGCAGTAGTACCGATGCTACTCTCCAAAGCGACAAATCAGGACAACCTACAGAAAAAGGAAAGAAGAAGAAGCAGACTAAAACTAGCATCGTTCTCAGTGGGCCGACCACCTCGTCGACGACGCCTGCTGACCCCGGACGCGTCGTGAATGCACCAGCTGGCTTTCCAGGTCAATTTGAATTTACAGCCACCCCAGAGTCTCAGCTTTCAGACGTGGCAACGGCTGCTGCTTCGTCATCGTTGTCAAAAGCTAAGAAGTCCAAGAAGAAGAAAGCCAAGTCAGCGGCGATCGCAGATCCTATTCTTCAACAAGTTGCTGCTTCATCCTCAGCCGATTATTCCTCAGAAAACTCACTCAAACCAAAGGCCAAGAATGCGAAACGACAGCAGCAACCTCAGCCATCTTCCTCCTCTCAGTTGACCAGACCTCTCCAACAATCTACCGCTTCTATCGATACTGATAGCTCCTGGACCCGTGTTGGTCCTGTTCGTCGAGACACTGCGTTGTCGAAGCACAGTACAACTTCTCTCGACGCTACCACTAGTGACGCCGATACGGGATTAACACCGTACACTGGGAACTCTTCGCCTATGGCAGAGCGTGTTGCAGAAAGCGAGGAACCCTCCTCTTTCCTACTAGATATTGGCGCCCGCGACTCTGGCGAAAGTCGAAGAAAAACTCTAGCCGAGAAATTGCTGCCGAAACCTATAAAAACAGGCGTTGACGAGTTGAGTTTTCTTACCTGGACTGGAATAATGCAGCTGACAACGATTCCTCTCTTTTTTTTTATCTACTCCTGTGTGCCATTACGTTTTTGGAATTCGTCAGCATGCTCGAAACGCCGGATGTCCCCACCTTAGCACGCGTCATGCGGGTTCAACCTTTCCCCGACGAAAAACCGGCATCGGGATTCTCCTGGGCTGATTATGAGGATGTCCGTGTGACTACGGATGGCGGTGGGAATGATGCCGATGGGGAAGATGACAGCTGGGGCGTTGTCCAGAGTAGACGCCAAAGTATGCTCTCTAACGGCCTTTTCCTTTTTACTTTTTAGCTGTAATGACTAACAAAACCTTCTTTCTATTCGTTTACAGGGGTGGATCGGACTTCGACTCTCACACCATCCTCACACCATTCTCATCAAGCCCAAAAAGCCTCTGAAACAATGACTAAACGTCAGCGTCAGAACGCTCAAAGGCGGGAAAATGAGAAGGCCACAAAGGCCGAAGGTGAAGCGCAGCGAGTGGCCGTACTAGCTAAGCATAAACGAGAGCTCGAAAGTGCCAGAATGTTGGAACAGTATAGTGGTAAATCCGGTGGTAAATCATCTAGCGGAGGTATGAAAGCTAGTGTCGATGAACGCGGGAAGCTTGTTTGGGAATGAACGTTTGAATTAGGACAATCGGATTCAAATAAAGTTATCAACTATGGTATTTGTTGTGGAATAATGATGCCCATCATTGGGGCTGGAGCCATTGAAACCAAGTTTATCGATAATGAAAATGAGCAACTTAAATAATTATATCTGACTTTTAATAATCATGGAGGAAGGTTATATAATGAATGCTAAAAACATCGAGACCTAAGTCCGTGGATGAATGGAATTAAACGAGGGCTAGAGAAAGTGAAGAAAGGTTGGTTGACTGGGATGAACGGGAATCGAGATCAATATAATTGCTATAGCTAGGTAAGTAGGGGGTGGCACGCAGCGTGCATTGTAACCTTTTTTATAAAAAAAATTAATCCTTCCATTAAGTCCTGAGAAGATAGCATTCCGATTAAAAAAAAATGGCGAGCGACAAGGGTTGATAACAATGGGTATCGTCTTGATATAAAAAAAGGCCGTTAGCCTCACAACGATAGAAATAGGAGTGACACCACTCACTTTGTCAGAAAGGTTAAACCTCGGGTGGATTTTTTTTTTTGCAAGAATTAAAATAAGTCGTCGACTATAAATATGCATGCAACACGAAGAGATGACGTTCGGGTTTCAAAAGTCGAAAAACATAGGGCTTTATATTAGCACAAGACTGGGTTGAACCATCTGTTGAGGGTGGAAGGAGAGTGGAGTATCCCGGTTACGTGGAGACACGTCGGATGCGGAAATTTAAAACGATACTATGTATGCTAGAAACCGTGTTATGCCTATCGGCTAATAATTGGGGGAAAAAGAAAGGAGATACAAATTGCGAATGAGATGTCCAGTTTAACGGTCACGACCGCCATAATGCGAACCACCGATCAATCGCTCTTTGTCCTCACTCCGTGTAGCAGATGCACGGGAATCACCACCCCCCATCCGACGGGATGACCCTGTGTGTTGAAGATGAAATGGGGTTGAAGAACTAGAAGCCGAAGCAATACCCGTCGTCGGTACGGCACTATCAACGAACATCTCCGTCTGTGCCTCACTTGAGAAATCACTAGGCCTTCTGATCCGTGACGCAGACACTCGCCCAGAATAAGCGTCTGCGCGTGGTATTTTTTTGGCTGGGATTGGATTTGCGAATGAGGTTGGTGATGTTGGTGGTGTTGGGGATCGGGAAGATAAGGTGAGGTAATGGAGGCTAAAGATAGAGGCGAGCTTCGGACGGCTGAAGAAGACGAGGTAATATCTCCTGTCAATGCTCGATGACGAGCTAACGAAGGACTCTGAAGAGCGGTCGAGAGTATGGGGGACGAGGTACTGGTAGCGCTTCCCAACGAAGATTGATGAATAGGTCGCGTGGAGGAGGGCGAGGTGGTTCCTTCATGTCTGCTGTATCGATTAGATGATGAAGACGTATCAAGAGGCTGAGAATAAGCTTGAGATGGGGGCAAAGGGGGAGGCATCAAAGAGGAATAAACATTGGCGATAGAGCTCGACGCTGTCGGATTGTAACCCGGCACAGCCTCTGATGAAATAACCCCTGTCATGGCAGGTTGAACACCCATGGAGTAATATGGCATGGTGGCAGTTGACGCAGTCGGAAGTAAACGATGAACCAGTGCTGCAAGTTGGTCGAAACGTGCCTTGAGCTCGTCGAATTCCGCTTTTGTAGCGTATTTCTCTCTATGAATGCGGTTTATGAGGTAATGAAATCGGGTGGGAGAGAGGGTTATGCTCGAGCTTACACTGGTTCAACAATATGCCATTGACATCCGGCCTCTTCTCCTCGGCGTGTACAAGGCGTGCATGGTTGCGACCTGTTGTGTGTCAGATGTGAGATGAAACGCGGAGGCTGTCAGTCAGCGTCTGTAATGCGCGCCGCAGTCATTGTAATGTCAGCCCACCTATCGCATTTGATCTTGCGTCGTTTGCACTCTTGAGGAAATGTCAGCCGGCCGAGTGATATCAATCACCATAATGGTGGGTATTCATCGGCAGATAACCATCAATGAGGAATAGATAAGTAGGAAGATGGAAATTGATAAGAAAGATACGTGTGTTTTGGGGGGGGGAGAGAAGAGAGAATGACTGTCAGCGGGAGAGTACACGTAAAGAGGAGAGTAAAAAAATCACCGGTGCAGCTCAAAGCCTGTCTTCGCCGCTTCTTCTTGGGTGGATTGTGATGATCTACCTCATCTGCTTCAGAATCTCCTGCACCGTAAATTCCCGAATCCCGTTGAGGGGCGCCCAGGACCTGTGATGACGTTGCCGATTCCTGCTGTTGCTGCTGCCCTGTATGGGACGCATAATGGGAAGTTCCTGGGTAAGGATAGGAAGACGGAGGTTCACTGGACATGTGCTGGGACCGCAGATACGGCTCAAGCTGTTTGAACGAGGGCAGGGATGTCTGGGAATGATGGGCAGAGGGAATACCATACTCGTTTGTAGGAGAGCGGCGTCGTTTAGCACCACCAGGACTAAGAGGAGTCCTGATTGTGTCCATTCTCGTTTATATGGTCAAGGAGGACCTAAACGACGATGTGGACAGCCAAAGTTGAGACTGAAGAAGGGCATAAGAGGAACCAAGACTTTGGAGTGATTGTTCGGCGACTCTTATGGGCGAAATTAGTATAGCATTGAGACAATCTCGTGGTTATTGGTCCGAAAAGGTACCAAGACGGACTAGCTGTTTCAGTCGACAGCGCTAGTGTATTTCCGGTATGAAAGGATCGTTTTTAGTGTGACGCTCCGTAACGTATCCACAACCCGGTGATACAGCGATTAGTTGTCAAAAAAGAAAAATCGTCTTTGTCAGTCAGCCATACCGGACAGAGGTCACACCGCAACCTGCAATTGCCTGATTAGACTGTAAATAACGTTTTTGCATCTATTTCGTTGAATGCCGTAAATAGATCATCATTACTACCTATGCCGTGTTATGTCCGGTTGGCAGGGCGCCCGTAAATAAATTATCATTTTTTATTCCAAATGTGGGGTTGAGAAAAACCCATCTCCTTGCGGGGATTTCGGGGGTGTCATTACAAGTTCTCTAAAGCGAGCAGGTGGCATGTACAAAAAATAAATAAATGCACAGCCATTCAAAGACCATGCTGCATGAAGCCCTCTCTTGCGCATTACACTAATAGCTACATCGATAAGAGATTACTCGTCACCTCAAGGGTTATTTGAATGCTCTGAACCTTTGAAGCGCCTATGTACGACCGAGATCTTAGCGTTAACGTTAACCAGCCATCATCTAGTACGCATCAATTATCCGTCCATCCGTTGTTGTCTTCCTTTCCTCCTTTTGTTTTTGACGATATTTGCTTCGCGAAATAGGAAGGTTGAGACCTAAGGCTTGGATAGTGCCTGCTTTGACCTCAGGCTCAGTACTGACAGATCCTTCAAGTTAGGATCTAAGGGTTTTGGAAAGAAGCCACGCATTCTGCGCGTTTCCGACCGTACTGGTACTACTATTTCAGTCGACACATATGTGACGTCTGAATGTGAAATATACTTAATACTGAAATGTACATAGTGCCAGTGCCAAACCAACGACCCCACAAATTTAAACTATACGTACAGTGAGCGTCGACGAAGTAAACATGTTATCTCCGTCGATACCATCATTGACGGCAAATAATCCCAAACGGAGGATTTCGCCGAGACACACACTTTCATCATTTCGGATATGCTGATTCCTTATCGACGGCTGTGGAAAGCTGTGGAAGTAGGAGGAATACGTTGCGGATCTGAATGGCCAAATGTTGCAAATATTACCAATGTTGCAACTTGTCTCCACATCTGAGTTTCTACCGGTAATGAATCGCTTAGATAGCCTTCGTTATCCATTTTTTACAGCAGTGCAAGCCTAAATTTCAATTTAAAGAAAATTTATGTGGCAACATGAGCGTTGCAAACATGCATCAGATGACTTCTCCACAAGGTCCAACATGGCTTAAATTCTTCCGGAGCCCGATTTGTAACACCCGGTCGGCGATACTGAACACCGGTCCTTTTGCGCCTAAACACCCTGATGGGGACAAGTAGTATATGACGTATCTAGGGTCACTCATGCAAATTATTTTTCATAACACGTTATTAATTTATTTATTGAGTAGGGTACAGAGGATGGTAAAGGTAGAGAGAGGTTCATTGGTATCATTCCATTCCTTCAAAGCTGCCCAAATTTTGCGTAGTCCACATATGTCTCTAATAGAACGCACGTTCGGAGTCTCGAACTCTATACATTGTCAGATATTCGGTTACTCTCCCTCCGAGTTGGGAAATTAGTGGGAAATCCAACTTTTTGCTTCTCGATCCATGACACGTTTTCCCAAAATTGATATTGCAACACCTATCTTGCTTAAGTTTATTGTTACAGGATCATTGCTTTAATATACAGAAGGCTTGCATCGTACAATAGATTATCAATCCTTCAGCGGGAATAGTGCGCTGCCGAACGTCAGGCAAACGACAACAGACACCGGTGATGACCGTGACACTGCCAAATGCAGACCTCTCATTTATGGCCGATCAAAAAAACAGGATGGTTCTCGGAGAGGGCCGGCAACTGGTGCCTGGATCGAAGAAAAAACCAATCTAATGGTTCATTGGTTAGGATATCTTTCAAATTTCCTTCTTGGAATATTTTATATTGATCTCTGAGTTTAAAAGGCTTCGTACCTACCCAAACTGTCCCATCGATCATGCACAAAAAAGACATCGATGCGCCTCAAGTAAATTTTAATTGCGCTGAACGCGCAATGGCGAAATAAGGCTCTTACCCACTTGCCCCAACATAGGACGCTCAGTAAAAAGCGAATGTCATGTGAATTTAAATGTTAGAATCACATGCACTTTCTGCAATGTGGGGTTTTAGAAATTCCCGCGAGTCCCTCCCTGCCCATCCTGATCCCGCCAGTGCACCATCGCGAAATTTGATCCTCACCCATTATTTCGTTTTGGACCGGTCACATGACGCAGAGATGTCCAACTTTAGATATAGGCACTGCTCTACTATGAGACTGCCGAAATTAATGACTAAACAATCCCAACTGTGTTACACTCTAATGCTGACGAGAAGAGGCAGGTGCGACACTCCCAATACTCACTGTCACACATTAGTCACAAATGTGACTATCATCAATTTCAACTCAATTTTCAGTGTATGTGTATGTAGTTTTGGGGTAATATACATAGAATATGACATAATGGATGTTCTTTTGTGAACTCTGATTGTGTGTCATGGAAGATGGGACTGAGCATGGCGGGACTGGGCGGGACTGATCAGGATTTTCCACAATGGAGTGGCGGAACACCCGAACATAGACTGGGAGTGGCTGGGGAATTTTTTGTGACCCTCAAGTGTTAGGCCGGTTGGGCCTCCAACTTATTCCTGGCGCGACTTATTATAATACTTTCTTGTGAATACTAAGAGCTATCCCCATGGCAAGAAAAAAGTAAGGCGGTTGCATGGGTGATGATGTTTTGTCAAGACACTGGTCCTGTCCAAGCTGGAAAAATAGTGGTAGCACCAAACGTCGCCGTGCTGGCGCATAATTCCCAAAATGATATGTTTTGTGACACTGGAATATGGAAAATTACTGCATTAGGAAGGTACAAGGAGCCTACAAAATCCTCCGAGTTTTTTTTTTGGGAGCAAATATAACTTTTCCATGTTCCGCCACCTTCGTGATTACTGTACAAGATCTAGATGTCTAAAAAGTTTCGATTCTCTTCGCTTCTGAGAGGTAAGCTCGCGTCACGGTGTCACAGCGGTTTGCTCGAATTTCTTCGTAGATGTTGTGCAAATATATTATTGTACATACATTGAATAGATAAGGATAAAACTTCATAAAGATATATTCACTGACTACATTACATAGGTAACAATAGTTACGTAGAAGAAATTTGTAATCGCCAGGAAGAAAATTGTACGTAGGAAAGATAAGAGGGCAATTCAAGAACTTTTGGAGTATATTTTCGAGACTAAGGTGAAAAGGTTTCCTAACCAAACCTCAAATTCGACTTGCAAGGTAAATCGCGGCGGTGTGGATAGTCATTCGCTCGGCTGAACGTCTTTTTTTACACACCACAGCATTCGAAATTTCACATGGCATTCACAGTAACATCATTAAAAAAGTGTGGACATTTATACCCTTTTTACTGAGTACAAGGACCACTCATTAAACCAGTCATCACCTCCACATGACTGGGGGATGAAACAGATTGAAGTCTTCTATCCGGGCAATGATACATACGCGTCGGCTGTAAACAGATAGATTTCTCCATGGCACGAACAGAATTCGTAAAACATGTTTGAGGTTGCTATATAAGTCACAGCTAGAGAAAAAAAAATCAACTGAAACTGCAGACTTGAATGAACAAGTATATGAATAGAAACATAGAAAGTAGAGCAGTTATATATAATATGTACCCAAATCTGATTAGCCGCTCGATCAGTGGAAACAAAGACAACCAACGGCATGCCCAGGTCTGGTTCCATCCATCTTCTCGCTCGTTCCAACGAAACTCCAAAAAAAAATTTGCAAAGTTCCGTATCACAAATAACTGGACGATTGAGGTGACTGTTAAGAAGAGAACCAGAATTTTTAAAGTCCGATTATATACTTTTTCCTTGGTCCGTGCGCGAAAGTGTGGTAACTATAAAAGGACGAGTTAGGTAGGGCTTGCTCCTTACGAAAGTTCACCTGTGAGCAGATATTTGGGTTTTTTTCCGGTTTTTTTGACGGAGAAGAACTTGAAGTTTTGACATAGGGAGAATAAGCTTCCTTCACCCAAGATCGCGCTAACAGACTAAGGTTGGTAGCGGCCCGTATGAATGATATATTTTGTTTCTGCATGTCAATAGATAGAACTAATTTCTGTTATTTGGATATCGTGAATGGCCAACCTTGAGGCTCTTGAGTACTCGAGATGTATCTTATTGAAATTGTATTCTAACGCGGGCGGTCAGCATGTGCAAGATGGCGTCAGTTTTACTACCTTAAACAGGGAACTTGAAGTGTCTCTACACAGTACTTAGCACAGAAAGCATAACCCCGTAACTAACGACGTCGCCTCTCCTATAGCTTCGAGTTGGGCTTCATCTACAAGGCCACGCTAGGTTTGGAGCAAGCCCGGTTTGTTGCACAAATAGAGCCTTTTACGGTGTATCCCTAACTTATTCTGGACGAAGCTTCAACTCGCTTCTAGGAGCCTGCTTCATATGCAGGAAATGCTCGCGGGCATCTTCCAGAAGCTTCCGGACTCGGAGTGGATATAACTTTACCACTTGCCACGGGCGTGACAGTAGGAGTAGTTTCCCCATCCAGTTAAGCAAGAGTTTTGCATACCCATTCAATTAATGACAGCAGGATAGCAGCCTGAAACGGCTTTATTTAACGGCTAAGACTACCATATTGTGTCAAGCATAACAGTGGTTTAATTTGCAGTCGGATGTCAAGCACCTAGCCTGAGACAACTAAACTTGGCGAGAGTTTAATCGAATCAATGCAACATGACTGCGATTGATGCACCACACATACGCCCTTTATCCCAATTGTATGACACTTTCTTTGTGGGTACTATTACTGAATTAAATTATGCGAGTGTCACTCTATCCGCCACAAACATGACATCAACCACCTTGCAGTGCAGTGTTAAACAAGTTCACAGTGAGTATCCACAGCCCAGGTAGAATTTAGACCGTTCATTTAACCTATATATGGGTCGTTGCATTTCTGTCAAGGTTGAGAGGTCTCTTTCGTTCTGTCGAGGCGAAAGCATGTGTGCCAAAGCATAACTGAGATTATATGATTCGGCCTTGAGTATTTGCAGACCAAATTTATTCGTCAGAAATGCTGGAGTTCGTAGAAAACCAGAACAAGGGAATATCATGATTCTACTCCATGCAGTAGATTCCAAGTCATTTCGGTGGGGTCTCGGCTCTTGTTACGAGATGTGTAATAAAATGTGTCCATGTCTGGCGGGCCTATACCTGAGCTGGGTTAGGGCACCGGAAAATTTTACGACAGAATCGACGTGGTGATGTCAATGGCCATGCCATGGAAACGAAAGTTTTAGACATGCTGACGCACGATTTTCGGTAACGTGGCTGACGACTTCTTGTAGAAAGTCGTAGAAAAAAAAAATTGGGTAAAAGAATCGATCCAGACAGCTGCCTTGCAAGGGAAACAAATGTTATTTGAATCGTGCAGCACGATTTGAATAACTATCAGGAAACCTATGGTCAAGGGGGTCACGATGTTGAGCCGATGGATATGTTTCAGTCACTGGAGAGCAAGCCACCAAATGGCGACGTATATAATTGCACAGATAACAGGGGACCGTTCAAAATAATAATCATAACACTACCGACCATTAGATCTACTGATTTTTTATAACTCTAGGATTAGGAATGAATCCGAATGATCGGCTTGATCGACGATCTTTCCTGTTTTCTTTTGCGAACCTTGCGTCCAATGCATGTCAGAATGCAAAGCACCATTTTGGGTGATAATCTCCGGACAAATCTCGAGCGGTTATTTTACAAAGTCCAAGTATATCAGCGGACAGCCGGTATGGAGGACATGCATATGCTGTCGACTGGGACGGATTAAAAGGCGAATGACTGAACATCCTTTATCCGAATAGCCTTTTCACGTCAAAATCGATAAATTTGGGGCCGTAGCATCGATCCTTTGCATGCAAGAAATGAATAAAAGAGTAAAAAATATCAAGTAAAACCCGAAGCCATACCTGGTATCCAAGTTGTGGCTAACAGCGTCGGTTCCGAAAGAACATAGTAGATCCCGATACGCTTGTATGTATGTTGCATTGAAATCTCAGCCACACCCAATCCATCCCATGTGTTTCCAATAAGCTACGCGGATCAACGGACCGTGACAGTCTGAAATTTGGAGATGGCACTCATCGTATCCTGGGTGATCGGGTATAGGAGGAGTAGGAAATATTTGGAAGCGTTTTGAAGTTAAACCTATTACAAGGTGATTTCGATGGAAAAGGTCAATCATCAACCAGTTTTTCGGGATCTGACCGATCATAAACTGACCTCGCTCCGCCGCTCATAAATCCCAGGATCGAAGCTATTCGCGAGAAGGTGAATCCGTACGCCAAGTCAAAAAGGCTACAGAAGTGAGGGATGCATGTCCTTCAAATCATGGACCGCCATGCTGCGAACCAACACAGGAATAACGTTGGGGCTGTGATTTAAGATTGATGGATAACCGCAGATTGACGGAAATATAAGCAACGTTTCCGCCAAAACAAAAATATTCCGAATCATGAATTTCAACGTACCCAAGGTCTTCAAGGTGGTGGTGAAAAACCGTTAGTCCGATGTCCTTTGTCAGATGTCCCGTGACGAAGAACTTGGTGGCGAAACGCCATGACCATGGTGCGAGATTATATCCGTTTGGAATCAAGAGCAAACCACAAGGAACCGGTGTAACTTTGAAGCTATGTCAAATGAATCACGGACCAGTGGCAGGAATCATCGCGTCATTTGATCAGGTAGTTATTCCTTGTGGTGAAGTCATCAAAAACCATACCTAAAGAAGAGAATGAACCACGAATACACTATTGGGGTGGGTTGGGATACCATTGGGAGACTATCAAGTTGCATGGTGGATTGGGCGAGGAAGAAGCATAAGCACGACGTCCCATCTTCCAATACCGCTGATTCGGGAAGAACAGGAGGCAGAGATAACTATCGCTCGGCTGTTCTTGCCTTGACAGTTAATGTATATTGGAAGAGCTGCCCAGTCTTTTATATTGTAGCATTAGGAGATACTTCCGATTCAATGGCCAGCTGGTCTAATCTAAAAATAGCCGGAACGAGCGAAGGTTGTGTCAAGCAAGCACCATTCAGTGCTGACTTCTCAGCCCTGTAAGCTATTCCACGGATCATCGGTGAAGATTGGAGGTTTACACATTCACTTCTTGGAGCATTTTAATAACATGTCGACATGAATGGGTCGTTCAAGTTACTGAGGTCATTGACAGCATGTTGGCCCTCGAAGTTCGAGAGATAGGAAGACTGTCAAAGTAGTTTGGTCACGGTTATGACGTAACATTCCAGGCCTTTTGTTTCCAGATTTGAATTATTCTTGAGTATACAGCCTTGCCTTCAGAGTTCAGTCCCAGGTTGGCAAAAAAAATAGAGTTATGTAACTTTAGCGTGGGAATATGTTCAATTGTAACGCTTCCTTGAAACATTGAAGGTTGGATTTCTTCACTGTAGGAGATCCCTGTACAACCCAACTACCCAAAGCTACCTGTGTACTTGGATGTCACTTTAATTGTATTACACCCGATCTGATTCTTTTTTCTGTGCTTGAACATCTCGATATTTCATGGGTCGTAACAAAAACGAACATTTGGAAGGACTCCTGGTCCTCAAGGATCAAGAAGTAAGGATTCAAAATCCAATATCTACCTTGTGAGAGCATATCTTTATTCCGTTAGATAGCCGCTCTCGAAACTCAGGTTCAAGCGTATATTGCGAAGACCTCAATACTACAAACTCGCCTCCTTTCCACACTCGATACATTGGACGTAATCCAATCAGGCCAGAATAGAGAAATCGACGCCATGGCACAGACTAATAGACGCTTGAAGGATAAACTGCACTACTATAGCGCAGCCGTCAAAACGGCGGAATTGGAAAGAGATGATATGCGAGATGCTGTTTTAAAGTTGGTCGAGAAAGGTGGGTCTAAGGCTCTATCCATACAACAATTTTTAAGCACTTCTTGTTTGTAGTTGAGCTGTCAAATGACTTCAGCATGTGGCCTCATGGTCAAATTCGTTTATCCAGTCTTACAGGTTTGATTATCATATCAGTCTCGATTAACGGCTTACACCGTTCCACTTTTTTGCATAGGTGGTCCCGTATTTCAAAGTCCAGTAGTACAGGCATCAGAGTCAGACTTGCTACTCCATGCTACCACTATGATAGAAACTCTGCGCAGGGCACGAGACTTCGAATGCAAAGCTCATGCTCAAACTCGTGATTCGGCAGAGGCCCGGATCGTTTCCCTTGAGGCTCAGCTTTCTCGACGAGAAGTTGAGTTGGAATCTTTTCTTTCTGGCACCGCCCATACAGTCTCTACCATTCGACATGAACATCCAAGAGACACTGATCAGTTGGTTGATGCACCGTTAACAAGTGAGCAGGTTTTCTCCGCCACCGTGGCTAGAAATAAAACCCTGGATATTGAGATCGATTGTCTATTCAAGCGAGTAAGGATCTCGATGTGGACTTTACCATCGAAATTTATTTTCTGATATATATATCCTGCTAGCTTGAGGACGCTCGTCTGGCTGCATCGTCATCTAATTTGGATGGGCCGCCACCGCCTCCTTCAAGTGGTCTTCAACAGCGGCGTGAAATCCAACAGTCACTGAAACACATCACAACCGCTATTCCGCAAAATACTACCTTTCAGAAGACTCAACCTACATCCGTTTTCGGAGTTCTCGGCGAACCAACAGCCTGCGAGCACCCGCAACCAAACGATGTAGACCAAACGCTAGTCCTGCCAGATTATCAGGCCAAAGAAGATTTGGAGTATCAAATTAAGACTCTTGGTGCTGAAATCGATGCATTTGCCGAAGCACGCAGAAGCATAACACAAACCCTGCGAAGGGACGTACAGGTGAGATCAGTTTGTTTCGAATATATTTATTCAATTTTTATACGTGTTCCAGAAACAAGATGCATCTTACTTAATCGAAACGCGTTTAGAATTTCTCGAGAGTGAGAATCACCGGTGAGTGGATGTATTAATTTCCATGATATCTGATGTGATCTTGTTTCGTTGCAGGTTGAGACTATTGGGGCGAGATCTGCGTGATGAACTTGACGCAGCTCGCATCAATGCTCAGGCTCGGGAGAATGAGTTGTTGGATGAGATACAGTCCTTGCGGTCAAATCCACAAGTAGTAGGTTGCTTTTCTTTTGTAAAATATTCCTTATTAACCCTGATCTTTGATGTGCTCAGCCGAACGAAATCTACAGCTTATTGGATCCAGAAAATGGCGAGATGTCCATGGAACTTGCCACTCCTTTACTACCGACAAGGGTGATGCTTGATGTGACCAGTCCCCATGTCAGCGCATTTGCTCCCTATCTCGACCCACCATCTATCCCACTCCCTCCATCACCAGATAATGATCTTACATCAAGTTCTCCTGCTTTATCACAGATCATCTTGTCCGATAGAAATAACGATCATGAGCATCCTGACTCGGTTGTAGACAAGGTGGAGAACTTAGAACAGGCGCTCCATCCTCCGTGATAAGGGCAGATCATGATTTTTCATGGTTTCCGTGCTGTCTGATCCTCTCAAGGATTCTGGTTCAGGCATGGTTATGCTACGAAGCTGGACAAATGGGTGATTTTATGGTCCATCGTATGGATTTCCTGATCTACTGTCAGGTTTAAACTACGAGCATGCCAGTCGGAGGATATCGACACGTCGGAAGTCGACGAGCCTGGAAGATCGAACAGTTGGTCATAAAGACTATATACGATGATATTTTACCTAGCTAGCACCGTCCTTTCTGTCTTACTGAGCGTAATCCTCATTCTTTTTCCCTTTATTCCGTTTTCCGTGAGATCGTGATTGACGGGTACTCCCATCATTGTCTAGACGGTATTTTGGAACGTAGGTTGATACGCCTTTCATCAAATTCTCCCATGGACGATCTCGAGTGGGTAGAACAGGAGCACACAATGGTTCAGGGGGCGGTGGTGGTATACGGTCTGGTTCATCTTCAAGATCATCAGTTTTTGATGCCGGTAATGCTGCGGTGTAAGAGGAGACTACGACTTTATTGTTCTGTTTGAAAGACATAACTTTATGCGTTTGTCGGGCGGCAGGAGGTGATATCGATGACTCGGGTACTGGTAAGCCAGGCAGAGATGGAAAGGCGCCGATGACTTTTCTTGCTTCTTCTAAAGCACGTTGTTTCTGTTCCACTTCTTGGGCTATAGTTGATGCCAGTTGCAGATCGATCTGATTGATGATGGATTCTCGCTGGGCGTCCGTCAACAAAGCCTTTAGGCAATGTGGGCAACAATACTGAGGCAGATTTACTGAACAGATTATCAACCCGCAAGAACGGCATATCGGGGTATAAGGAGATAGTGGATGTACCCTAGCTATAAAAAAGGGAGCGTTTGGTTGCCTTGGCCTTAGATCGAAAGTAGAGTAACGTACCTAGACAAAAGCAGCTACCTTTCGGATCTTTTTCGTCAGAAGTGGCATCGCGAAGGGCTTGTATCAATGATTCCAGCCTTTTGACTTCTCTGCTCTTGGGAGGTTCTGATGACTGCTGCTGCTTTCCGGTTCCTTTACTTTTTGAAGCGTTACTGGGAGAGTTGATTATAGGTTTTATGCGGTCTGAAACTAGTGATCCTTTTGGTTTAGTCCAAGGTGTGCGCTGCATTTCTCGATAACTTTGATCCAACCCCCAGAGGGCAAATCTAAGGCACGGCGTGGGGAAAAGTGTGCAATGTCATGTGATAGTTTGTCGAGTTTAAAGAAAAATCTCAAGTCCAATGAAGATGCCAAGGAACCTCGCCAGCGCGCCGTTCCCTTTCCCCTAGAGGGGAAATGCCACGCTTAGTTACACCCATTACCCCTTTTCTCCAGGACAGGAGGGGTGATTGAGGTTATAGGAGAATCTCATTAAGTGAGACGGGGAAGACAAGTGAAAAAGAGAATGGCAGATGGTCTCTCTTCTCAGTCACTTTCATTGTCTTCCCCAGGTGAGTTAGAAACTAAGCATACTCAGAAGTATATCTGATGGGGTCACTCCCATTGTATGCGCTCAGACGTGTAATTTCATTGTCTTCCCCAGATGTGTACAATCTATTCAGCTACTATTTTTGTTCATTGATTTAAATCTCAAATAATGACCAATGGAGGAAAACAGCCTGCTGGCCTGCTGCCGAATTTGCTCCTGAGAATGACACTGGAAGAGAAGTGCAAGTTGTTGGAACCTCCAGCTCTGCTGTTGAGAATTTCACCACCTCAAGTGGAGAAGAGAAGGACAGAGTGCAAGAAAGAATTGAGCAGTCCATGGGAAGCTTCAGACAAGGGAATACTTCCTGATTCCAAGCAACTGTGAATGTCATTGAGTCAATGGGTAGGTTTGCAATTTATGGCTTGCACCAACAATCCAGCAAGAAATGCCTTAAATCTCCCAAATTGATTTTTGTATGCGTAAATGGGAAGACTCCTGTACTTCTGTTATGACTTTAAACAAATGGTTATGCACAACACAAAGACTTCTGTAGTTCTGCTGTGACTTAGGAACCAGAATGCACAACACAAGGACATCCTGTACCTCCAATGCAACTTAAACAATTAATTGCGTATGTGTGAAGGCTCCTGCACTTCCACTACGACTTTGCAAACAGCTTAGTGACACCAAAAACAAATCATCCGACTTATTTGTGACTCACTGTGACCATGTCACAGAAACAAACACACACAGCACACTGGTTTTTAAACACGAAAAATGCAATAAATTCAACTTTGTACAAGTTAAAATAAATCAAAACAACTCGAGGTTTCAATGACTAAGCTCTTGACACCATGTGACCACGTCTGGATCATGGGAAGAATCTGGCATTGGATGGAATGCTGACAAACAAGGGAAATTGCTGGAGTGGCAGGCTTGGCAATTACTAAAAATACTTTGTCATGCCTTTCAGATGTTTGTAAATGGCTGAAAAGGGCCAGAAATGATGAAAAACATTGAAAATCACACAAAATAGGGGTTTTGGAGTGTACATGTGGTCCATAACTCTATCCCTGTGTTAGGGCAAGACAGGAAAGCACACCTAGCAGGGGATCCTAAAAGACAAGGATGGAGTCCTGCTAAGCCCGTCACAGAGCGTCTAATAAGTCAGAGATTAATGGTAAAGGATACTTGTCCTTTTGGGTGATAGTGTTAAGTCGACGGAAGTTGACGCAGAGCCGAAGGGAGCCGTCCTTCTTTTTTACGAAAAGGACTGGAGCTCCGAACGGAGATTTGGAGGAACAGATGAAACCCATTGTTACGATTTCATCCTATACACGTACGATTTCATTTTTACTTTTACAAATCTCTTGAACAACATGCCATGAACGCATGTTCATCTATTTTTACTTCTTCCATGCATAACGCG
>Ga0193742_1000919_pt1 | contig 18652 bp, 19 predicted proteins | sample L2c1metaG_FD_165511 | JGI IMG/M metagenome (GOLD analysis project Ga0193742, IMG submission 165511) | Soil microbial communities from a riparian zone of the East river system, Colorado, United States - L2c1 | ecosystem: Environmental > Terrestrial > Soil > Riparian zone | place: USA: East River... | reverse complement strand
GTTCGGGTTCGCACATTGAGGTTCGGGTTGAACCCGCATGTTCGTTTTCCAGGTTTTGAACACGACTTATCCCGCGATAGCTTTTTGGAAATGTAATGCTTATACACATATCTTCTGTCATAGTACTAGTAGTGGCGTACGGGTAATTCCTTCTACCATTGGCTGCATGGGCATAAAGCGTCCTGTTGACATAGCAGTCGTCATTTTTGCCTATGTCAGGTCTGGTGACTGCCCAGAAGTGTTATCTCTCTCGACCCGGGGAAGCGAAGGCGAGCTATTTTTCACCTTAGACTGCGGCGACGACTCACAAGCGATTCGTTGCTGCGTGGTTTGGATTCCGTTATTTTCGCTATGCCTAAGACTGATCGTGTGCCCCCTGATGGTTTGTCATCTATTCTAATGACGAGTTACCATTTATGAACACAAACATTTCTTTGCGGGGAGGCTGATTAATCAAATTTATGTTTTTTTCAAGTATGAGTCAGGTTTTTTACTTTGGACCGGAGGTTTATATTGGACCATGTGAGTGGGGGGGGGGTATGTTATCTGCCCGTCATCTGCCTCAAAAGCTGAGAAAATCCTTGGCGACAAATGTTCCGCGTCCCATCTCCGCTGTACAAAAACTCTATTGATTCCAAAAAACAATTCCATGTCGTAGCTGGTGACAATTAAACTTTATATGTCAAAAGATTTTTCCGCCCGTGGAAGGCGAGGAAAAAAGAGCCACTATCTGCCAGCCGTGCACTGCCACTGTCTCACGGTTTACCGGCAGGGTATAAGTCCTCGCGGTTATTGCATTCGGGCGGCCCTGGCAAATTGGGATCCCCTCCAACAACAACAACAACAACAAAAAAAATGGACGTTAGGTTCACAATTTTTGAAGTATTTTATGATGCCGTGAAAGTTCCAACGGCAAATGTTCGCACCATTATCCGACCCCTTTGAACTCAGCTTGGCCTCGTCACTGGGTAATATATATATATATAGAGTCCCATTTTCTTGTTGAATGTACATCGAAAGAGCCGAGGATTTCACAGGAATTCATTGGCATTGGCTTCCAAATATCCTCATCGCGCAATGGCGCATGGGAAAAAAAAAAAAAAAAGATCTGTTCTCTCCTAGTAGCTGATTCAAAGTATAATCTCCACCATGGAAATACAATCAAGGACCACAATATGCGACTTGGCCATGCAACGAAAAAAACAAGAAAGGATTATTAGACCCCAAGGCCGAAAATCTTCAATAATCTGTGGGAATCTCTTTTTATTTTTTTTAAATTTTTTTTCTGTTCCTGTTTCGGATACTCCTTTGTGAACCGCACCGGACAGACACGGCTATTTCACTTGGCCACTATAACTTATACTATAACTGTACATGTTCGAACTTCGGCGTTACTTCGCAGTGCCACTGTATATCGATGTGGGTTTACGGTCCGATGGGTGTTTGTGGGATTATTTTAAATAAATAAATAAATAATAAAAAATAAAAACCGAAACCACACTGCTTTGCTGTATGGTGGGGATCGTATAAAAAAAATACAAAGAGAAACTCAACAAAAAAAACAAAAAAAAAGGTTTGCCCAAAATCTTCTCTCCAAGTTGAAGGCTATACTTTCTCATCGAGTTGCCATGAATTTACATCACCTAAAATCGTCACAATCTCTAGATTTTGCTGAGCGCGCTACATGCAACCAATCTTTTGGAAATGTTGAAGATCAATTCCGAAACCAAGGAGTTGAGCCAAAAAAAATCAGGCCATCCCACGTTTCAAGTCTTCAAAAAATGTGTTAGCTATTGAAACCTATACAATACTACTTCTCCAAGTCCTCAGAATTTAGAATACAGGGATACAAAAACAAGATCCAATGACTTCAAGTTGCAGGTTGCGATCATAGTTCCATTACATCTTCAAGCTGAAAAAGCTAACAGTTGAATAAAAATAATTTTTCAAATATTTCATGTCCTACCTATTACATGCCCACCGTCTCGCTTGAATGAAAGAGAAATGTAACAATAGTAACGAATTACGCATAGACGATCCGAAATCACGGGAGATTGATCCAGATGGTTGAAACAGGGAGACTTCAAGGTTCAGTTATCTATTCATAAGTATGCAAGGACGTGCAAGTTTTATTTTTTTACTGAGCCCATGTCTGTATTCAGCGGTTGCTCTTGTGTCTGTTCAGCGCCAAATGTGACCAAACTTAGTAGGCGCCAATCAGAGCGTAACATTAAATATTCTTGTACTAGGCTTGATTGATGTATTCAAGGGGGTGGCGGGACGGGAATCCCAAACCAGACGTAGGGGAGGGGGGGTCTCGCCGGAGGCCGAGATTTTTTTTGGACCTATTTATTACCCGACGCCGCGAAGCCACAATAGGCAAAGTATCTACTTGAAAACTCTCAGAAGCTATCCTACGAAGTCTCCAGTAGATACCATAGTTACCTGACAGCTGAGGATGAAACTTTTTGGTTTGGTTGAGTTCCTGTGTTCGCGTTGGTTGTGCAAGATGGCGAAAAAAGCGAGGTAAAGTTTGAATAAGTGTTTTAAACTTTGAGCCTAAGATCAATGAAAATGCAGGAGCACTGACTTAGGTGTCAAATATACTGATACCAGTACACTAAAATGTCCAGACTGCGAGCAAGGTATTCAGGTCGGTACAGCCGGTTCTAAAAATATCGACATCCACCGTGGTTCAAAGGCTTGTCGAGCGGAATGCGAAAGGAAGGCTCAGGCCTGGCGGAAACCCAAGGAAAAAGACATGCCCGAGTTGTAAGGCAAGCACCACGACTAAGCGCCGCCGCATGTGATCTACCTTAATCGTACTAGCATTGTTTTGCGTACCTATAAACTTCTAGATAGTACCTACAGCCCGATTTTCCTCAACGCAGTCTCAAATAGAGCATAACACGTGACTAAAACATACCGCATTAGGAAGGAGGAGGGGTGTGTTCGACCAGTTGCTGAAAAAAAAATTCTGAGGGCATATGAAAAATTCCCGTCCCGCCACCCCCTTGGATGTATTATTACACAAGCGAATCCACACTAAAACGAAGTTTTCTTACCCGTCTATATAGAAATTTTTATTTTGAATATAAGCATATTTTTTTGTTATCTAGTACTCCACCATGTCGTGATGCATATGGCCGTTTAAATTCTGATCCGCAGTTATCGACGTCGGAGCCAGCCCCTGCATAACCTTTTTTTAACAAAGCTTTGAAGTTAAAGGCATGTAAAAGGGTCAGCATAACTATAAAGGCTTTAGGTGCACTGATATGGCGTGCAAATGACAACTGGCTGGGTCAGCTTGACCAAGCATCCATTGTCTCACACCTAGTAAGAATTGCGCTCCTGGATAATTAGGACTTGATTTATGAAAGGTAAAATTTTGCGGGCTTTCAAACAAGCACACTGATTTCCGAATGTAACCGGTAAGAAGTAGAGTCAGCTCCTTGATTTGCGACAGCGCTGTATGACCTCGCAGAACAAAAGCAGGAATCAATCTCAGAGAACAAAAATTATGATACTTACTCGCCGCTGTCGCCCAGATAACGTTGGTTACAGGCGATGCTTTTACATTTATATATAGGAGATAAGACTGAGCTGGTTCCAATGAGAACGGAAAGAGAAGGGCGACCCAGTGAGTGCAAAGGCTGCCGTTACGCCACTTGACCAACCAAGGTGGACACCTAGTCAGTTCTGATGCAAGAACAAAACACTGTTTTACAGTTTTACGTTGCAGTTACTCCTGAAGACCAGACCGCCATTATACTTATAGTAAGTACATGTTGGCAGAAAAGTCATCAGGAAAGAAACATCCAGTACGCGTAAACCAAATGAAAGATCTAGGTCAGGCCTCTTTGTAAAAGCATGATGGCACCCGTGTAAGCAGTATTTTTCAAGGAATAAGTATCCAGTATAAAAGACAAGCAGGAATTCGTCAGTCATGGTGGAAATCCAGCATAAGAAGTGAGTTATAATTCCAAAATGGTGATCAACCAACACGGTCAGCCGCTCACTGGCCCGCTATCATCCTGAGAATTTACACCCCAGTGTTTCTTCCCTCAAGCGACCCACAATAGATAATAGGCTTCCGGGCAGTGGCTCGACCAAAGAACTCTTTTATTCTCTTTCTTCACACCGATAAATCGACACCTCAGTTTCCCCTTGTTTCGATCAGGCAGTTTTTTTCCTCTTTAATTTACCCACGAAACTTGAAGCCTTGGACTCGTCTAGACATGGGATGGACCTTCGACTTGAAGGTATGTGAAGCTCATGGTTTTATCGATATCGATCATTGGGCACATGAACATTTTGAGCTCCGCTACGTTGAATGTCTTCTACTGCCTACAGTGCTACTAGTAAGCTAAACTGTGGAAGAAGTTCCTCAACACTCCCTTCAATCAGAGCTCAGGAGTATAGGTATAAAATAGTATCGATATAATAATATCCACCTCAGGGAGACTAGGAGTACATGGTGTGTGCCGCACTTCTTTCATTTATATCGTTTCTACCGCGTTAGGCCTGAGTATTCCTGCATTTTCAGGCGGAAGGCTTGCCCTGTGTCAGACAGTACTATCCATAAAGTACATACACGTCCCGCAACGACAGGAGTTCACTTCTTTTTTTTTTGGCAACCAGTCTGGACACGTTTGTCTTCAAGTTCATTAACCCTCGCGGTCAATATCTGAGTGCTTGTTGGCTCGAGATCTAGTAATGGGAACGTGGCACTTGGCGAGAGCGGCTGTCGCTCACCGATAGCGTCCGCCTATGTAAATGGAGGTGTTATAGAAGGGAGGATCTTGGTTTTCCGCATTAGGTTACTGGGCCCGGGCATGGATTGTGCGGTTCTCTCTCTGGGTAGATGGGTCTCTTATTCGATGGAACCTTCGTTCTTCGTGTGCTGAAGAAAAATGCTCAGTATAGGATATCTGCGACGCCATCTTTGACTCGAATTAGGCCCTTGTTTCTCCTATCATAGGGCCAGTTCCTCAGCGCCCAGCCGCCATCAAATTCGCAATCAGTTTCACCACAAACGAACGCGCTGGCATAGCGGCAGATCTAAGCCCAACGTCTTAAAACTTTCTATTCCTCGATCTTCATCTTCTTCGATAATTCCAGATTTTGTGCACAATCTCTGAGGGTTCTTGACGTATTGATGTGAATTAGCTGTCACTGTCAAGGAACACGACTTTTAATCACGGTTAGCGCGACCAATCCAGTCGTTCGAGCCTCCTGGGGTGGGCCTTCTCTTTACTCAATCAATGGCATTTCAGAGATGGACGTCAGTAACGACGCATCTACGTATCTCAATCCTACCTCTCGCTTCAGATCTGGTCTCTTCACGGGCTTTCACAAACGCCGCTACTGACATACTTCCCAGAATTCCTTCTGTATTGTGCTCTCCATTGGAAAGCTTAAAAGGGGGTTGATAAATAGTTTTATCCGACCCCTGGTAAAATTTCTTGCTGCGACTTGCGTGCTGCCGCTTGGTGGAATAAAAAAAAATCAAAAAAAAAGGAGCAGATATCTGCTCGCCCGTCGTTCGTTCCTGACCGAGCGTATCGAGCTGATCAGAAATCGCACAACCCTACCTTCGATATTGGCTCTTTTATTTTGATTTATTTTCTTTGCAAGATTCTCATTAGACTCTGGGTTACCAAGATGTCGCTACTTTTTTCATGAATCTCAGAAGATCGAGTCACTGGATCTCTTGGTTCAGATCGTCTCTCGAAATCGACTTGAGAAAATTCTAGTCAGACAGTTCCCTATTCTAGTGCTGGCCCCTTCATTTATGAAAACGTCTAATACACGAGCCCCAACACGTACTCATTGACATTCCAGTATGGATAGAGGAAAGACTTGGTCGGGATACCTTGGCGTTGGGGGATCTTGTCTGTTTCTTCCAAATTCCTAATATCCGTGTCCAACCAACCCCAGACAACCCCAGACGATACTTAACTTTCTGGCATTTACCCGTCATGTATCGGCGACTGGACAAGATTCTTCAGTGTTGTGTAGTACGGAGCTTAGAGCTGGTAGCTTCCCCCAGGTACTTGTAAAACGCTGCAAAGGAATCAATATTGGCATTCACCAGCTATCTCTCAACCCTCTGTTTCTCCCTGTTATTTGTCGAGGACATTTAGCAACTGGTACAAGGACTACACCTATTCCAAGTAAGCTTGGTCTTCGTTCATGTTACATATGCGGCGATTCCAATGCATCTTTGACAGCCTGATCAAAATTGGCATGGCTCTCATGATTACTATAATTTTTAAATATCATTTGATCTCAAAAAACCTTCAACTCTGGATCCCAACTCCTTGGCAGAACAACCAAGTTAGGGTTCTCCCATTGATGTGAATCAAAAGGCCTGATGGCAATTATAACACCGAACCAAGCTGAAGCGACTTGCTCGCATTCGAGATGAATATCATTCCGTTGTAAAATAACTTTTTGAAAACCATTCAGAATCGGTAATATTAGTAACGATGTAAATCTAGTCTCTAGACAGAAGAGAATGATGACCATGGGAAGCGTTGCATTGTGTCGGAATATAGGTATTTCAAATATGCACCCGTCAACATGCCGATGACCTGGGATGTCGGGATAACCGGAATACCAAGGAGCAGTCCAATTTCGGGGTGCATGCAGTGCGCATCTACCTTGTCTATATTTGTCGGCGCTCGACAAATCTATCGTCCTGCCTTTGTTGAACCGTTCTGCCTTTTGATCGGCGTCACTTTTCCACCGCAGTACAAGTGTAGGTAATAAGCGCGTACCTAAGCATGACATTCTCGGGCAATCAAGTGCGACTGAACCCATTATCTTGAGCAAAACCTTCTGATGTGTGGCTGATGAGAACGATCACATCCATGTTTCATCAAACCTTGTTAAACTTGGAAGTTACATCATTTCCACAGACAACCGTTGGTGGATGATACAGCCATGGCCAGTGATGACCAAAAATCAGTATTGGCAAGGAAATGATTGACAGTAGTATTTATCATTGCAAAAGTGAGCGTCACGTATTCAAACAATGGTGACTCTCCATCGCCGCAATTCTCATGAAGTATTGAAATTGGAAAGAGAATAAGCACGACCTTGGGGAATAGTAGTAGTGAAAAGATAGCGAACCTAGTTATAGGAGCGAAGCAGGTTCCAGAATGGCGTTTCTAGGGATGAGAAAAAGTGTGCAAAAGAACTTTGACAAGCCTATTCAAAGGGTAAAGGAACAGCATTGGCACCTCTATGTCGGGAAATGCGCACGTCAGAGTAGGGTCCTTACAAAGAGGCTATAATGAAGCACAGCAAGAAAAATGAGTGTGTGTGTGTGTGTGTGAATCCAAGTTCCAGTCTCTTCGTGGAATGGTACTACTCAGGTTAAATGCTGAGCGCTGAGCGCCGAAAACACTGTCAAACCAAAATAGACGCCACTCCCAGAAGTCAAAGGGCGACTCCGATATTTTCGCTCAGCAACGAGTCAAGGACTCATCAAACCGTATCACTGTCGCACCAAAGACTAGAAATCGAGCACTTTTTGCAAAATTTGAAGATCAAGTAGTAGGTCTCAACGGCGTTTGCGATGCTCAAAACTTGAGCAATTATCGACATTTCCAACTTACTCCTGTATATCATGAAGGACTAAGACATCTAATTCTTTTCTTCGAGCACAGAGAAGCTAGGTCCATGGTCAATGACAAACATGCAGCATTCCTGAAAGACCCATGGCATTGGTCCTTTGACAGCAACGTGCCAGGAATGCTATGTCCATCATACCAAATCCGTCGTGAGTGGCTCACGAATGATTCTGGGCTGACTTCTTGTCTCTTTCCAGCTTCTGAGGACAGACGTGGCAGTAGTAAAGCAGATTAAAGCCCATCCGCAGCAGAACGGCTCTCGGTGACAGCTTTCGGTCACTGTTCAAAACATCCGCAGATATGGCAAATGCCTTTTTCTCCCATATGGTGGTTATATACCACAGTTATAAAGACACACCCAACTTACTACAACACACGGTCGAAGCCGCTCAGCTTGGACTACAGACCATTCTCATCACTCAAACATTTGACTGAAACCGCCGACAGCTATAATGTCCCTCAATGTTCTCGTCATTGGAGGATCACGTCATATTGGTTACTATTCAGCTCTCAGATTCTTGGATGCAGGGTCGACGGTGACGTTCCTCCTTCGATGCCCTACTGCTTTCGACGACGATCCAACCATCCAAAAATATTTTAAATCAGGCAAAGCCCGGTTGGTACGAGGCGATGGACTTGTGGTCGCCGACGTTCAAACCGTATGGGCTGCAGCCTCCATAGATAAACCCGTGGATGTCCTACTATTTACTGTTGGGTTCAGTGAGTATAAATAACAGACTTTCTGTCAACTGCAACCTTCAGAACATAATTTTTAATCTTTTGTCTTTACATTCCAGCTGGAAAGCCAAAATTCCATCCGATGAAAGGTTTTGTCATCACACCTCAGAACCTTGTCACCCAATGTCTCCTCAATGTTCTTTGTGAGATGCCAAAAAACAACCCTCTTCCGAAAGTCATCACCCTGTCCACCTCTGGTGTTAGCCCCTCCTCCCGTTCTCAAGTGCCGCTCCTTCTGAACGTCTTCTATGGGTACTTAATCAGCCAACCCCTTCAAGACAAGTTAGGTATGGAGCGCGTGATGTTTCACTGTGCTGGATGGAATTGGAACCCCAAGGATGGCGAGCCCCAGGAGGATATTATGGGTGCGGCGTGGCAGAAAAGAGATCGCCTTCCAGCCCCTGGGCAGTTGAAGAATGCAATGGTATTGCGTCCAGCAGTTTTGAACGATGGGGAGTGCGTAGCTGACTCCGGGAAAGCTGATCGTCCTTATAGAGCAGGTGAAGGCGAAGTAAAAGGTTGGTCAATCTCGAGGAAGGACGTTGCCCACTTCATCTTCGACGCTGTTACCAATCACTGGGATAAGTACGGCAACAAACAAGTTAGCATCGCATATTGATAAAAAAAAATTAGAACCCCTCTCCCATTTTGATTTACTTTACGGAATTTTGCATTACATTTTCGCTCATCCATCAATACTGTACCTAGGATAATTTAAACGATTTACATCTATTGGGTGCTATCTTTCATATATATATTCAAGGTTTCGTTACCATGCTTTCTCGAGCAGGTCCAACCCCAATCCACTTGATAGGCACCTTCAAAGAATCCTCTATGAATTCGACGTATTTCTTGCAATTGTCTGGCAATGCATCATACGATGTTATTTGTTCAATTGAGGATTTCCATCCGGGAAGTGTGACGTATTCCACTTCAACCTTCCCAAGGAGCTCCAAATCGGCTAGGTTGAAGGGAGACAGCAGGCATCAGTACTCCTGCAAAGTAGCAAATAAATAAATAAATTTTCATTCTGACCTGGGAAACCGGCCAATTCGTTTCCATCTACTGTATATTTGACTGCCACTTTGATTTCTGGAAGTTGGTCAAGAACATCAAGTTTGGTGAGGTTCAGACTGTCGTAGCCGTTTATCATACAAGAGTGCCTGAGAACAACAAGATCCAGCCACCCGCATCGCCTGCGGCGACCAGTGGTAGTGCCATACTCCCTGCCGACCTCTTGTAGATGCACGCCAACATCCTGTACATGACCCGTTTAGTGATTCTTTCTAGGGAATAAATCAACAAAAAAAAAACACTGACGTTTAGCTGCTCGCTGGGAAATGGACCTCCACCAACTCGAGTGGTATATGCCTTCACCACGCCGATAGCGTTCCCGATCATCTTGGGCGGAATTCCTAGGCCAGTGCACACACCTCCGATAGCGGTAGAGGACGAGGTAACGTAGGGGTAAGTACCGAAATCGAGGTCAAGCATCAATGCGTTGGCGCCTTCGACCAATACTTTCTTGCCTGCTGCAATAGCCTGGTGCACGTACACGACACTGTCGACGACATAGGGTCGAAGTCTCTCTGCCAATTCCTATCGTTTCGGAAGTAGGAAGTTTTGAGAAATGAACTCGGGCAGGTCAAAAAGTGTTTTCATACAATAAACTAACCTGGTAACGCAAGATTTCGCCCTCAGTGTCATATTCAAAATGACCATATCGTTTGAATCGACCCTCCACAAGCTTTCTGAACTTCAGAGCAAATGTAACATGATCGAATAGGTGATGCACTCTCAGGCCTGACCGAGATGCTTTTCCAGAGTACGCTGGACCAATACCCTTCTTTGTGGTACCGATGCTAAGAAAGCTGTTGCATGAGCTCAGGAGTAACAGAAGAACTAGATGAACCTTGAGCCTCCCAACTCGACTTCCTTCAAACCATCAACAATTTGGTGAAAATCAAATACGAGATGGGCACGATCCGAGATAAAAAGACGACCTTGACAGTTAAGACCTGTTAATGCCTCAGCATCGGGTCAATTGTTGAGATATCGTTTGAAGCGGTACCTTGACTTTGAAGGGCATCAAGTTCATTAAAGAAAGAGGGTACATGAACCACCAAGCCTGAACCAATCAACCCGGTACAGGAGGGGTTGACGAGACCTTTCAATGAAATTAGAAAAATTATATATCACCGCGGGATAAAAATCTTTTCGCACCACTAGGCAACAAGTGAAATGCAAAAGTCTTCTGGACACCATCTATGGGCACAATGATCGTGTGTCCAGCGTTATTCCCACCGGCACATCGTGCACAGACGTCGATATCGGCTGCTAGAATATCCACAAGCTTGCCTTTTCCCTCATCCCCCCATTGCGAGCCCAGAACGACTGTCACTGATCATATACAAAATGATAGAGGATGATTAGATTGAAAATTGTAGATAATGAATTTCAACTCATACCGCTCATCCAATGATTTGTGGATCTATGTCAGATTCAACGATAAAATTTTTATCAGTGAATGCTATAATATGACCCTTGTCGGATCATGTGACTTTCGGACCGCAAATGGACTTTGGCGTTCTCTTATGCCCGTATCGCAGTGTCCGACGTTCATACTCAATGTTTTCTTCACTTAATCTTTTTCAAAAAATAATTTTATAGGTAGTATATTGCTTCATGAGCTTTCAACACCTTGAAATAAGGCTTCCGGCCCATATTTTGTGCCCACAAACCGTACGAAGGTTGAGAAATCTAATCAACTTGCGTGACTTGACACGGACCCTTCGCCCTCGGCCCTCAGCCCTCTACCTGCTATCGATATCTGCCTGCCTACAATTCGACCGCGGTTGAAATCTTAAACTGGAGTTCAGCAAATCCATGAGACTCTTCAGGCTAGTCCTTGGCGCGATACATTTCGATGAATGACATCTAAGAGTGACACATAGAATCTTATAATCAGTCACCAAATATCTATATTGTCCATACCTACAGCCCCACCTTCATTTTCCATTACTGCAATCTTGCAAGCCATTGCGTTGTAAAATATCTGTTCTTTTTTTTTTGACGCGATGTGATAACGGTCAAGATGTTTGTTTCCGATTTCGAAACGGCTGAGAATTGAGTGTGCAGCGCTTGGAAACTTCATTTTCAGACACTCAATGTTTTACAGCGGTGGGGATTGCTCAAGAGTAGTACGAGCATCTCGGGCTTGATAAGTAGATTCCGAATTTATGAGAATACTTACATGGTGTTAAGTATTGAAGAGATACGTGAGGAGGTGAGAGTTAAGAAATATTTAATTTTATCTAACTTCCGAGTTAACTGTTGAGATTATATAAGTAAATATAATAGGCGGCAAACGCACGGCAAGTCCAAACATTGACCAGTCTTGCTTTCCTCCGAGTCTACCGATTGGAATCCATATGCTCTTATCGAACTGAGAAATGACACTGCGTCAAAACTCAATAAACCAAGTCATTAAGAAACATCCGAGTCTATTCGGTATCCCATTCGTTTTACTTATGGTTGCTGCGTCATATGGACTCGTACCATTCACTCAAACGCGGTATGATCTGCATGACCAGAAAGTGAAGCATGTGAGAATAATCATTCTATCAGTTCAAATTCATCTTCGGAAGGTTTCATTGTCCTTGTGTTCTAGATGTCAAAAGAGGAAGAGTTGAATTTGGATAAGAACAGGAAGAAATTTGATATTCGGGAGGAGTATTTCGTTGCGTTTGGTTTTTCGTTTTCTCTCGTTACGTGTATTCTTACAGGCACATGTATCTGTTCAACAGCGGTTAAGTGCTGTAGCCGATGAGGACTGGGAGCCAAAGCGCATCCAGCGACCCAAAGGCCTGCCAGACTGGGGTGTCCCTCCTACAGAACCTCCAACGAAAGCGCCTTGAAACTAACGTTAATCCGATCTTCATTCAACCTGCATTTTTTTTGACGGCGTTTGCCCCAATCCGATGTAATTCAAACATTACTCCGAATCCAAGGCAATGAGTGGTGGGGGGCAGATTTCAATTCGGGACGAGATAAGATGTCACTGACTGATGGTATCTTATTTCTGCCCAATAATCCTTTTCTTCCAATAACAACTACAACAAATTTGCGCGGTACCAGTCCAAAGGCCCGTGGCAAACATGCATTTGATAACTTTCTAGCTTAAGAAAAAGTCATTGGCCAAGAAAGTCTAGGCATCTGCGGTATCTGCAAACAGTCCAATTTCTTTGAGAATGTACTTGAGATATGTATGCATCAATAAGCCCAAGGCTGCACAATGCGAAAAACTTTTTTTTTCATTTCGACACAGTGGAGTCCAATGACAAATGAACTCTACATATATGGTCCCAATCATTATGTACTCACTCCGTACCCGTAGTAGCTGGCTCTTGAGTTATCTTGGCACTGTCGGAGACACGTTGGCCGTGACGGCGCTTGCGGTGCTTACCCCCCTGGCTGTTGTGGCGCACGGACTTCCGAATGCGGGGAGGGTCACGGGCCTCGAGTTCGTCTACGTACTCTCGAGGAGCGGGTCTACATTGTGTGCCATGAGAGACAAAGTAGGGATAGATTATTGGACATGCACCCACTCTGTACCACCAGTAGAAGGATCCTGAGTGGCCTCGACCTTGGGGACACGATGGACATGAGGGCGCTTGCGGTGCTTACCCCCCTGGCTGCTGTGGCGTACGGACTTCCGATTGCGGGGAGGGTCACGAGCCTCGAGTTCGTCTACATACTCTCGAGGAGCGGGTCTACGTTATGTGCCATAAGAGACAAAGTAGATATATAATTATTAAACATGTACTCACTCTGTGCCACTAGTAGAAGAATCCTGAGCAGCATCGACCTTGGGGACATGATGGCCATGAGGGTGCTTGTGGTGCTTACCCCCCTGGCTGTTGTGGCGTACGGACTTCCGAATATGGGGAGGGTCACGGGCCTCGAGCTCGTCTGCAAGCTCACGAGCCCTAAAGTCATATATGCATCAAGCAGAGAGCGTGAAGAAGTATACAAGCCACTAACTCAAAAATGGAGTCGTCATATTCTCGTCGAGAGGGCGCCGCACTTGAATTTTAGTCAGCCATTTCGACATACCAGACTTTTGAAATACTCACAGGTCGTCGAAGGATCTTTTGCTGAAGGCACCGTCGACCATGTCAGTATCTTCACGGCTGTTTTTTTTCCCCTCAGTTCGGGAAATATGTGGCGACAAACATCGTACTCACCTTGCGAGGGATTGGGAAACAGCAGGGGTGATGGCAGTAGCCGCAAGAATGAATGCAAGGGAAAGTTTAATTTGAACCATGTTGAATAAAGAAATGTGTCGTGTAGAGGATACGTTTAGCGATCAACGCAAAAGTTGGATAGTTGGGAGATGTAGGGGGTGAGACCAGCTGAGGAAAGTGCAACCAGGGGCGGACGGTTTTTATACCAAGTGCCAGCAGCCATCCTATCTTGGTATCAGCCTCAGACATGACAGCCAATACTTGGCGAAACTCTTTGTATGAACCCACGGTAATCTATCTCTTGAAGGTCACTTGCCTCACCCTCTTGTGGCAGTGTTCAATACCCTGGTTGGTCTGAAAGCCTCTTTTACTGCGAGATGGAAGCAAGTATTAATAGCCCAAGCGATCATCGTCAGTGAGACTTGATTTCTTTAGAAGGAGACACAGTCCGTCAGGCTGCGCAGTCAAAAATTTAAAGTCAAACAGGAGTCCCCTGAGCTTCCAGTCAGCTTCCTGAAATACACAAGCTGCAAGTCTCAAGAAGAGGCAGGGAGTGTTTCGAACAGCTCGACATTGAGTATCGTGATGAGAATAAACGACTGATTGAAGGAGGAGCTGCCAGAAAAGGACACCAGATTGGGCCTGAACCTGAATTAGAGTTGAATGCGGCATGACTGACAAGACCGCTGTATATGGAGGTTGGTGGGCATAGCAGTTCAGTTTTTTTGAAATGTAAGAAAGAGGACGCACCAGCGAAATCACGCATATGGGCGTTGGTGTGGAATGAAAACACCTTTTTGACATAGGGATTGGGGAAATACTAAGTTTTTCAGTCACAAAGTCTAGCGTTCGCTTTCCTATGACTGCTAAGCGTCCATTATAGGGGAAAAAGCAGTAACTGCAAGACTCCTCGTGAAACTACTTGTTTGAATGTCTCAACATAGCAATCAATCAACTGAGCGCAAAACAACAAACCTGTGCTTGACAGCAGTCGTAGTATGTTCACCAGCAGTCCCGGTAACCGGGGCGGAAATCAAAGATAACAATCAACAACAAAGGTCTCCTGCCACCTCGAGGTATCGATGGACCCCAAGGACTTCGATCGCCGGGATAACATCTTTTCCGTACCAAAATGTCGCAACCTATCCAACAACAACATCACCCACAACAACCACATTATGTACATTACACTCCCCCGACAGCACATCCTTTCACCCACGTAGCTCCCAAGGACACCCAGCGTCAACCTCAACCTCAACCACAACAGCAATCTCAACAACCTCAACCTCAGCAGCAATCAACTCAAGGGGGTGGGTCCACTGCACCGCTAGTAGCTACGGGAGATTGGACAAAAGACTTGGTTCATCTTGCAAAAACGGCAGAATTGAAGTGCGTTCGTTATCGATGTTCCACCTCAGTCATCATTCACAGATTGACTATAATGTCTCAGAAAACATGCACTTACATTGCAATTACATACCGCTCATATCTTATCTGCTCATGCTACTTTAGAGCAGAAAGGTAAAATTATTCAAGACCTTCGTGAGCAGAAAAATAAGTGCGTCATTATGGAACTGATGGATATATCCCTGGAAATTTAACTTCGTCCCAATACTAATAGGCTTGAGAGCGAAAGAACGCGGTTGTTAAACAGCCTCAGAGAGGTCAGCGCTGATGCTCCTCTTTTAACAATCCTGCTCTGAACTCTTTTCTTCCTAGATCAACGAAGATCGAGACAAGGTAAGACCAACGAAATTGGCCGTGAACATTTTGACCATGATACTCTCACAGGTGGACCTCATGGAAGTCTCCATCGAAAAAGAGTGCGTCTCATCATAGAGCATTTGCTTACTGTCTCTTAGAATAGTCATCTAGATGCCAAGATACGCGGGCGAAGATTGCACAACTGACAGATGGTGATTATGCTATCGCCAAGGCAGATGTCGATAGACTGCGGCAAGAGCTCGGTCAGCCCCCTCTCCCAAGTCTGCAGAGTACCCTAGACGAGAAAACGAATCAGTGAATTACAATTTCTTGTCTCTTTTTATTTTTTTCACTTGACCAATCGTTGACGATTGTTGTGGTTAGATATCTCAATGAACGTCGGTTGAACGGTAATGAAGCACAGACGCAGTCGCTTCCGGTGACCCAGCCTCAGACCCCCTCCCAAGCCCGTGCGGTACCTTCCAGTTCTGCGAGTACTAGTAACAAACGAAGTGCTCCTGCTGGTCAAACCTCTCACGATAGTCAGACCAAACGACCTAGGGGAAGGCCAAAGGGTAGCAAAAATAGGATGAAAGATGGAGGAAATGATACAGCCGGAGCATGAGGCGATGGGCTGCATCCATGATGATCAGGTATTTAGATAGGCTATGGACCTTGAGTGTGAGCCTTGGTGCTGGCAAACAGTTGTATATTGATATCATTGCAGCGCTCTTAGCTGATCCCTAACAACAATTTCTTACGCGCGAATTTACTATCTGCGGCCTTTGACTGGCAAGCAATCAAACTTCTCTTTACATCTTAAAAGAGTGTAAAATATTGTCTCCGCTATCTGAAGTGGTGATGATCTTGCTTGAGTTGAATGTAATCAACTGTTGTTTTTTTACTTAGTACCCGCAGGATAGATTATTTTTGACAGGCTAGCTGGCTGTGAAGCCATAAACATCGCAAATGCATAAAATAATATATTCTACATAGAAACGCCTCTAGGCATTGGCATCGTGTATATGATCAAAGTTATTAATTATCGCTCCAAACCTTTATGAAACGGCGAACCTCTGTAATCTTCGGGTATCACTATTCAACCAATCTTGAAACTTGTCAGTTACAGTTACATCTAGGGTGGCTGGTATACAAACAGACAAGTAATGTCTAGCTTAGTAAATAGATATATAACCCTCAAGACGATGCCTCACCATGAATATTCACGAGGCAATATAAAGGGATGTTGCATGTGTTTCTATAGATAGAGGAAAGGTAGATATTAGCAAGAAAAACAATTTGACTGACTTGATGGAAAAGACATGAAAAACACCAGCCATCAGGAAGTCTGAAGGCAGTGGATTGAAAAGTGCTGTATTCTGGATCTCCGTAATGGGTGCCAATGCATTCAGGAGAGTTATCCGAGGAGTGTTGCTGCCAGTCACTCTTCCAATACATCCAACACATGACACATTTGTCTTGAAGTATGTCAAATGCTCAAAGGATGGGACCAGTCACCAGTAACATTTATACCGAAATTGGTAAGACAATCTTGGGCTGCCAGGTGATGTTGTCAGGCTTGGATGCCAGCTGGATGAGGAGGTCAACAACCACCACACCAGGAAGAGTTCCGAATTCTATTCATAGAACGAGGTTATTCCTCCGACTTGAGACGTGGGAATAACGTCCGTCGTTGCGGTGTTTGCCGAAAAAGATCTGTTTTGTTTGCGATCATTATTGATGGTTGATGGGCATTTTGGTGTCCTTTCTATCATTGTGGGGCCGCAATTGTACTACCACTGTGCCAATTCCTCCTTCTTCAACCTCAAGCTCCTTCACATTCCCCTTTCTAGACACCTTGATGTCAAAAACTTCACCCTCATTTATTTCTGTCTGTGTGTATGCTCCCTTCATAGTGTATTCTTTTACTACAGCCTCCAATCTTTCTTTAACAGTTTTCTTCAAATGTATTTCTAGTATAGTTAAATTGGGTAGTCATTGGGTAAGTAAAGTTTTTGCTGATTGTTCATCTTGATTCTTGGTGGTGATTGCAACAGTGGTTGGCTTGGCAGACAGCACAGGAGTGGGTGTTGTTATGACTTCGATTGGTTCAGACTTTACAGTCGTGACCAAAGACAGTCGATGCTAAAGACATTTTGATTTCAAAGACTCAAAAGAGTGCCTTGGGTTTTATTCCAAGGTATTGTCTTAGGGTTGAGCTAAGTTCAAGTAGAAAAGTTGTCTAATAAAGACTAGCTAGAGTTACACAGTTTCTAGCTACGGTTTATATAAAAGAGAACATGCGCATAGTGCATGGTTGAAACATGTTCTACATGTGTTCTACAAGGAGGTAAAAGCATGAATGAAAAACATGCATTGCTAGCATGTAAAATGCGCATTATGCATGAGGAATGATAATGAAAAGAAGAACATGCATTCGTAGCATGTTGTTCTAAAAGTAAAAGTAAAAAGTAAAAAGTAAAAATAAATTGTACATGTGAAGATGGAATTGTAACACTACCCTCGCTACCTTCGAAAATTCCAGATTCAAAATGTTCAATCAAGATTAGGGCAATTGTCAATGATGTGTCCCAATCTATCACACCAAGAACAAACAATCTCTCTGCAGTCTAACATCAGATGACCGTGAAGGCCACATTGTCGGCAAACCATAGTGGGGGCTCCTGGAATGAAGATTGTATCACAGTAGTCTTCAGAATGAAAGCTGTTGTAGATGTATCATTGGCATTGGGAACATTGAGTGTTGTCAACTGGCAGTGCAGTGTCGTTGTCGGAGTTGTCATCGTCAACAACTATTGGATTATGAAAGGAGCCGACCAGGGCTCAAGGAGCTGAATGGTTTGAATGATTAGAAGAATGAGAAGGAATAGGAGAGGGATAGATGGTTGTCGAGGTCATTGAAGAGGAGAAGGGAGTGAAGACGAATTGGATGGTACAACTGATGGAGGAAAGTCCGTCTGTTGACATTGGCAATGATTTCTTTCTCGTCTCATGTGGATAACTGGTTGGAGAATATTGTTGAGCCCACCAAAACAGGCTTCTTCGAAGGTTGCTTCTGCAAACTTGTGAAGAAGGTTTAGTTTGTTTAGTTCATGTTGTCGTCTTCGTTCTGTTTCTTCTTCTTGTTGTATATGTTAGGGGACGCTCTGCTTCGTCCGATGTTTCCTCCGATATTTCTCTGTCACCTCTGTATATTCCTACTAATTGTCGCTAGTCCAAGATGGAGTGCACTCGCGGCTCCGATACCAGAGTCCGATGATCACGTGACATAGCATTCCTATCACTGTTTCACCATTCTCCATC
>Ga0193742_1000918_pt1 | contig 18688 bp, 24 predicted proteins | sample L2c1metaG_FD_165511 | JGI IMG/M metagenome (GOLD analysis project Ga0193742, IMG submission 165511) | Soil microbial communities from a riparian zone of the East river system, Colorado, United States - L2c1 | ecosystem: Environmental > Terrestrial > Soil > Riparian zone | place: USA: East River... | reverse complement strand
ATGTCCCCCCTACTGAGCGTAGGGAAAATCGCCCCTCTGGATCACTCTGTGTTGGGTCTCCGACGTGCAAGTTGCAAGGCGTACAACTGCTGACGCACCTCGCTGGGTTGTCACCTGCTGCCTTGCCGTCGAGGTGGTGCACGCAGTCAGCTACCTGCGTGCACACTCCTTCGATTCGGACCTGACACACGTACCGATCGCGGGCCAGCACGAAGGCACGGACCTTGCGCCATGCCCGTGTCGATCCTCCCTGCCAGCCCGCGCCTGTCATGTCAGCGGGCCGTGGCCTCGGTAGCTGACGTGATCGCGTTCCGGAGCTCGGCCATCCGCTCGAGCGACTGGTCGCCGATCTCCTCGATCTGCCTGGCAGCCTCGGCCTGGAACTCGGCTGCTGCCTTCAGGGTGGCCCTTCTCCAGTGGCGGGCGCTGACCCTCAGGCCAATGCCGTAGGCGATGAGGGCGGTGAGCAGGTAGGAGATGACGGTCATGATGCGTTCCTCTCGGCAATGCGCTGCTGGATGGTGGTGACGTACTCGATCACCTGAGCCAGGTGCTTGATGCACAGGCCCCGGTGCGCGAGCGGGTCAGCGATCTCGGCGGTACACCTGATGCCCTGGTCGTTGGTCAAGTGGCACTGGGTGCGGCCGGCTACGCGGGTCTGCTGACGCTTCTCCAGCCCTGCATTCCGCGCTGCTGCGAACTCTTTTCGATCGATCATCTGGGGCTCTCCTCACGAGGGGCACGGTCGGAGGGGGTTTCGGGGGTGTGCCCGTGCCCCTCCCTATAGGTCGGGGCACGGGGCACGGTGTGCCCCGGCACATTGGGGCACGGTTGGGGCACGGGGCACATCACGACTGATCCACCCAGTCTTTAAGCGACTCGTGAGGGGTCTTCTCGGACAGGTAACCGTCCAGGATCAGCTGATCCAGGGCCGCGTCTTTGGTTTCGTTCTTGCCCTTGACCCCGGCACGGATCATCCGCTTCGACAACGGGCCGCGGGTCTTGATGGCGGTCATGATCTCGCCCATGATCGCGGTGGGTCGGAACACGCCATCGGTCGGAACTGGCGGTACGACCTCGGTCCAGGCTTCCTCACCTGCGTGGCCGGTGGCGTCCACGACGAGGTCGGCGAACCAGTGCAGTCCGCCTGCCGATGCGACCGCGTGACGCCTGAGCTGCCCCGGCCGATCCTTGGACAGCTTCACTCCGGATACGCCCCGCTGGCCGATCCCGAAGGGGTGACGGTTCTCCAGGACGTACGCGGCACCGTTCAGACCATTCAACTTGTGCACGGCACCGATCGCGTACCGGCCGCGGGCCTCGCCGTTCTTGACGACGTGATCTAGCGAGACGACTGCCGCGCCATGGCTGGCGATGTACGTGGGCACCTGCTGGCCGAACGCGGCGACCTCGTTGTTCTTGTTGGCGTCCAGCCCGTGCAGCGCGAGGGCCTCGGTGACGCCGTCCAGGATCGAGATGGTGGGGGCGGTGTCATTCAGTACGGCTGTCAGGTCGTCGCGGTGGACGCCTCGGCCGAGCGCCGCGTCCGGACGCAGGTAGGTGAAGTGCTCGCTGATCTCCGGCCGGGTGGCACCCATGATCAGCAGGCGGTTGACGGTGGAACCCTCGTCGTCCTCGAAGTCGATGTAGAGCGCGTTGTTGCCCCGCCTCATCTCGGTCATGCACGCCGAGAGCGCGAACCACGTCTTGCCGCCCTCGGACTCGCTGGCGACCGTGTGGCACTTGCCCGGGTAGAACAGACCGGCGCCATCAGTGCGCTCGCCCACGGTCGGGACCGGAGCCTCCCAGCTGCCGTCCAGCACCGAGGTGAAGTCGACGGGTTGCCATGCCCTGTGCCCGGTGTCTTCGATCTGGACGCCAGGCATGGTCATCACGTTGTCGTCCCAGGGGTCGTCCGGTGGTGGCTCGTCCGGCCAGAGATCGATGTCGGTCGTCACGCATTTCCCCGCAGTGAGTCAGGGACCGATGCGTACGGAGCGGCGAGGAGGAAGTCCGGGTTGTTGAACGGGTCCGTGCCGTCGATGCGCTTCAGTGCCTCGTGGATCGCGGGCGATACCCAGGGGACGTCGGGGGCCGTTGCCCAGCTCGGCGAGTCCGCATCGGCGAGCAGCCAGGCATGCCTGCGGCAGTTCAGCGCGAGATCCGGGTTGCAGTCGTCGAACGTCTCAGCGCGGCGGAGCCAGTAGTGCGGGGTCTGCTCGGTGAGCATGTCCTCGAGCAACCGCCGCAGGAAGTGGTCAGCCTCGGCGGTGGCAGTCACGCCGCGCCGGCTTCGCGAGCCTCGCGGTTGCGACGACGAGCCTTCGCGCTCCTGAGTGCCATCTCGACGAAGAACGCCTTGCGGAGGCTCGCCGCCCGGACCGGGTCGCCGCCAGCCAGTTCCAAGAACCGACGATCCCGTGCGGCCCTAGCCGGGGCTGTTCGAGCCGACCGGTCCTCGGTGTTGGCCCAGCTAAGGTGAGCCATGTAGCGGCCGGCTTGCGACTTCTCAGACGCGCTGGGGCCTTGGTCTTCTGCGCTGTGCGCATGCTGTGGCACCATGAAGGTGCTCCTCTGGAGAGAGTGAGTGGCGAAGAGCGGCCGGGTCCTGATGGTGAGACATCAGGTACAAACCCCGGCCGTTCTTCCTGTGTACGCACCTAGTTGAACACATCAAGATGCGATGTGCGCCAACCGCTCTAAATCCCCTGCGTGTCGCGTTCCTTGCCAAGTAGGTCACAGTGGGAACTCTCAGGTTCCACCTGCAATCCAAGAGGTTCCACTTGCCCGGTCTCCCCTTGTCTGCAAGGGCTCTCGGAACTTAGGTCTAACTTGGGGACACCGTGCGACACCCTGATACATGGTGCTACGCAAGGGGACGCAAGTTAACGCAAGAATTCACGCTCAATAAAGCTCTAACGAGTTAGACCCGGTCGCCGCGCTTCATCTGCTGGGCCGCCGACTTGGCACGTGCATCAGCCGCGCTCGCGCCGTACCTCGACAGCATCTCGGGCGACGACCAGCCGGCCAGCCGCATCAGGTCGCGTTCCTGCCCGCCGGCCAGCAGGTAGTCATGGGCGAACAGGTGCCGGAAGGCGTGCGGGTGCAGCCCTCCGATCCCGGCCTGTTCCCCGCGGAGCCTGACCCGCTCCCGGGCGCCGTCCGGGGACAGCGTGCCGCGCTGGGTCAGGAAGACCGAGTCCAGGTGTGCCCAGCGGTGAGTGCCGCGGGTCCTCAGGTAGCGGTCGAGCGCCTGCACGGTCCGGGCGCCGGGGTACACCATCCGGACCTTGCCGCCCTTGCCGTGGATGAGCACCTGCCGCTGGTCGAGGTCGACGTCGGGGATGGCGAGGCCGCACAGTTCGCTGACCCGGATGCCGGTGTCCATCAGCATCCGGAGGATCGCCTCGTCGCGCCGCTCGTTGAAGCCCTTGCCGGCGCACGTCTTCAATACCGAGGCCAGTTCCTCGTCACTCAGGACCGGTACCGGCTTCGGCTTCGGGACCGGTGGGCTGAGGGTGGCCATCGGGTTGGCGGACATCTCGTCCTCGGCGACCAGCCAGCCGCAGAACCGGCGCAGCCCCCGGTACCGGGTCCGCACGGTACCGGGCGCGTGCGTGTCGGTCAGCTGGGCCAGCCACTCCCGGACCGCGGCCTTGTCGAGCTCGTCGAGGGTCGCCTCCCGGCCCTGAGCCTCGAGCCAGCGACTGAAGAAGTCGACGCTCATCCCGTACAGCTTGATGGTGCGATCGGCCTTGCCCTCGGCGCGCAGATGGCGGGCGAAGGACTTCCCAAGGTCTTGCAGTCGGCTAGCCATGTGGCGTAGGTTATCGGGCGAGTGAGCGTTGTGCTAGATGCTGCAACCCCGGCCTAGTCGGTGTTTCCGCTGGTCAGACGCTTAGCGCGGGAGGGTTGGACCCTCATTGGCTCGCCGGGCATCTTCGGGGTGCCTACGCCCTAAGCGTTGTACTGACCCGCCTAACACGGTCAGCTAGTACGAGCGTTGTGGCCCGAGTTATCGGGCGAGTTTTCCGCTCGTCTGACTAGCGACCCCCGCCAGTGAGTCACCACCGACGAGGGTCTCGATCGGAAGAGGCCGACCGTGAGCAAAGACTACGACTTCGAGACAGCCACCGAATCCGAGCGGTGGGCGTACGACCAGGGGCACGAGGACGGCTGGAACGGCCGCCTCAAGCCTGAGGAGATGGGCATCGGCGACGTCCGCGAGGTGATGGAGATCGTGCTGGCCGCGCTGACCCGCCTCGCCAACGAGCAGGCCGAGCGGAAGCAGAAGGCCGCGGGCACCGCTTGGGACCGTCATGACGACATCGAGCAGCAGCCGTGATCGGCCAGTCGATCCGCCTCAGCCTGCCGCTGGTCGAGGCGGTCCTGATCATCGGGTTCGCGTTCGTCGCCGGCTGCATCGTCGGCTTCTGGGTGCGCGGCCGGTGAGGATCCAGTGGAGCTACTTCCCCGAGCCGTTGCTGTGGTCCCTGGCAGCGTCCGGCCTGAGCCTGGTCCTGTGGCATCGAAGAACTGGTCGGGCAGGGCGCGGCGGTTCGGCATCCGCGTCTCGGGCTTGGCGGGCTTCGGGTAGGACTTGCCGTCCAGCCCGGTCACCTTCGCCGGGGCGGGCTCGTCCTTCTTGGCGAACGCTCGGGCCACGGCGTTCCGGGCCTCTTCCTGCGGATGCGGGGCGATCCAGTCGGAACCATCGAACTCGTCGGCAGGGGTGGGTGCAGGTGCGAGATTTCTCGCACCTGCCTTGATGTCCTGGCGAACGGTATGGTCTGACGCGCCCACGATCGGCGCGATCGCACGGGTCGACATTCCCTCACCAGCCAGGAGATGCTCTTGGCGCTCGGCTTCGTCTGGCTGGCGATGGACACCGACGGCATCGACGCCCCTGACGTACGACCCCAGGCAGTTCGGCCGGGTGTACCCGTGGTGACAGCCCATGCAGGTCAGCGATAACCTGCCCCTAATCTCCTCCGCCGGAGGAGCGGCGACGGGCCCAGCGCCAACTGGAACCCGCCGCCTCGATGAACTCCACTACTACTGGAGATCAACGTGAATGCATCATCTCAGACAGGCGCGCCCGCGTGCGCCGCCCACCAGCTGCCCGGTCCCTCACCCGCCCTCTCGTCAAGGGCGGGTGAGGCCACCCGCGGCCATGCCTGAGCGGTTCGAGCTGCCGGACCGGCCCTGCCTCCATAGGGGCCGGTGCGGCAAGCCGAAAGACGGCCACGAGGTCCACGTGCAGTACGACGTCGGCGGCCAGATCCTCGAGACGTGGCGGGACAAGCCGCCCCAGAAAGACTGACGACAACGCAGCGCCCGCCGAGAGGGGATCGGCGGGCGCTGCTGTCTGTGTCAGGCGCGGTTCTTCGGGGCCGCGTACACGGCGGCAGCGGTGACCACGCAGGTAAGGGCGGCGACGGCGAGCTCGGTCTGGGTGTAGCCGTCGTTCGCTCCCACGATCAGCAGGGCGGCGCCCGGCGCTACGAAGGCGACAGCGGCCTTCCAGTACCTGGCGACGACGCTCACTGGTCGACCGCGGGCTTCGGGAGGTCGACGACGTCGAACGATGCGAGCAGGTTGGCCTTGGCCGGCTCGTCGGTGGCGAGCTCGGCGACGGCCTTCTTCAGCGGGGCCAGCTGCTGGGTGATGTTCTTCGACATCCACGTGAAGTAGTCGTCGAGACGCTTCTCCGTGTAGGCGTTGACCTGCTTGACGTCTGCGGCGCTCATGTCGTCCTCCGGTGGGGTAGTCGTCTTGAACCACTTCGACGTGTTCGTCTCGGCGGCTCGGGTGTGCTTGATCGAGACGTGCACGTGGTGGGTGTGGTCGTTGGTGCCGTTGTACGGCTCCCAGTCCCACGGCGTGCCGTCGTCGGTGGCCGATGCGATGCGCTTGTTCCAGATCACGTACGCGACCCGGGGATCCCGCACGACAGCGGCCAGGAACTCGGTGACGTTGATGCCGTCCTTGTCGGTGTCGGTCGCCCGGACCACACCACCCTCGGAGTAGTCGGGGTTGTGGTCGGACTTCCGCGCCGAGTGTGAGGCGTCACCTAGCGCGCCGTCGCTGGCCTTGTCGCGGTTCGGCCACCGCCGGTTGACCTCGGTGCGCAGGGCAACGAGGGATGGTGCGAGATGCCAGTCAGCCATGGGTCCTCACTTCTACTTGATCAGCGGTGCGATGATCTGACCGACGATCCCGCCGCCCGCCGCCGCAGCACCCGCAGCAAGCCACACGCTGCGCTCCAGGCGACGGATACGGCCCTCGTGGTCCTGGTGGCCGCCGGGGGTGTTGTCGGTCTCCAGGACCCGGATGCGGGACTCGTGATCGGCACCGTTCTGGTTGAAGACATCGAGCTTCGTTTCGATCCGGATCATCCGCTCGATGAGCGCGGGGGTCTGCTCGGCCGGGAGCGTCATCAGAAGTAGGTCGTCACGATGACTCGGCCAGCGGACCCGTTGCCGCCGAGTTGATCGGTGGTGGTGCCGAACGCTCCGGACGCGCCACCACCCGGCGGCTTGCCGTTGCCACCGGCACCCGCACCGGTCGGGGTCCGCTTGGCTCCACCACCACGCCCGGCTCCACCACCGAACGAACCCAGTACCGCGAGGGTGGAGATGACCCGGCCGTTGCCACCAGCCGAGCCGGAGACGTTCAGGTCACCGCCGGTCCCGTCGCCGCCTTCACCTGAAGCCGATGCCACCGTGCCCGGGGCGCCGGATGCCCCACCGCCACCACCGGTCGCGCTGATCGAGTCGAACGAGCTCGAGCCACCAGCGGCGCCCGCACCGGTGCCACCAGTGCCGCCCGCGCCGGCTGCACCGACCACCACAGTTTCCTGCGCTGTCAGGGCGGATGCCGCGAAGATCTTCTCTGCGTACCCGCCACCGCCGCCACCGCCGGACTCCCCCTGGCCGGAGACTGCTCCGTCGAACGCGCCGGAGCCGCCGCCAGCACCCCACACCTGAGCACGTACCCAGCGGGCACCAGCAGGCTTCTGCCAACCGGACCCAGCTGAGAACGTGCCAGCCGTCAGGAACGGCTGGACGTTAGGGACGGTGTCCATCCGGGTCAGGATCGTGTCGAGGGCGGTCGCGAGATCTTCGCCGAGGCTCGCCCCGTCCGGTGGGTCGCCGAGCTCCTGGTACGGCAGTGAGTAGTTGGTGGTGACGTCGGCCATGAGACGGCCCTCCTATGTGGTCGAGCGGAAGATGGCGATTGCGGACAGGGCGCAGCGGTTGCCTGTGTCTGCGACCCAGGACGTGCCGTTGTTCGTGCCGAGCTGTGCGACGACGGAGATTGTTGCGCCGGGGCTCGTGACGACGTCGGAGTAGTTCGCGGTGAGGTTCTGGAAGGACTGCCACTCGGAGACTTTGTTGAAGGTCGACCCGGACGCGATCCCCCCGAACCCGTCGATCAGGGTCGTCAGGAAGCAGTAGTCATCGACCGCGGTCCTGTTGAGCACGGATGCTGTTGCCGTAGCGATCACGGCCGCTTCGTCTGCCCAGGACGGCACCGGCAGCGAGACTGACGCCCGGGTGGCCAGCGCGTTCGGCACGGTGAAGTTCGAGGTGAACGCCGAGTCTGACGCGAACGCCACCGAGGCGGACGCGAACTGTGGATCGCCAGGCATGGTGACGCGCCCCAGGATGAACCAGGTGGAGCCCTGCCCGAGCAGGCCGACGACGTGCCCGGCCTTGAGTGCGATGGCCTCGCCTGTGTTGAGGATGCCGACGTTCGTCAGGACGCCGCCGGCCAAGTCGACGGTGTTGTTCCCGTTCGCCGGATCCCAGGTCAGGATGGTGCCCTGCCGGATGCGGGCGCTGGGCTGTCCGTCGTCGAACAGCGGTGCAAGGTTGTCGGAGATCACGGTGCGCTCCCGATGAGTTCGACCTGCTGCTCGCGGGTCTTCAGGGTGACGGGCGAGGTGGGCGCGAGCGGGATGGTCACCTGGTCGAGCACGTGCGTTTCGGTCCTGAGCGTCCGTGACCGGGCGATCTTGGGGTAGCGCACCGACACCACGTCGTACGGCTCGAGCGCCGGGTTCCCGATGCTGGACAGGTTCACCTGGTACGGCAGGCCGAGCTGTTGGCGGAGCAGCGACGTCGCGGCCGACAACGCCTGTGCGTTCGTGGTGAGGAACGGAGACGAGTAGAACATCGGGACAGGACCGAACGGCCCGGAGTAGTAGGTCGGGCTGGTCGGGTCCAGGTTGAGCGCCACGCCTCTCGCAGGCGCCGTGGTGTCCCCGGCCTCACCTGTGGCGATGACGGCGTTGTAGACGCGCTCGCGGGTCAGCCCCCGGGACATCTCGACCAGGACGCCATCGTGACCGGCGTCGATGGTCCACGAGGCCGCGCCGGTGACGTCGGGTGGCGTCTTGATGGTGAAGATGCCGCGGTGGTCGAAGTAACCGACCTTGCCCAGCGACGTGATGAAGTCCTTCAGCGTGCCAGCACGGTCGTCCTCGGTGATGACGCTCCGGCCAACGGCGCCGTCGCGCACGGCGGTGTCGTCCCACTCGATCACCGCAGCCGGGTACACCTCCTGGATCAGGGTCTCTACCAGCGCCTTGCGGGTCAGGGCCGAGGCGAACTGGCGAGGACTCAGGAACCGGGCATCGACGATGCCGGCCATCCGGTCCGAGGCAGCGATGGCCACGGCACCGTCTGGCACCTCTTCCTGCTCCGGGGTGTCGATGCGGAAATAGCCGAGGCCGACGAACTCACGCTGGCCGTTGCCGTAAGCAATGCCGCGCTCCACATAGATCTCATTGCCGTACGGCGCGAGCAGGTCGGAGGCAAGGCGCGGCCATCCTTCGGAGGTGGTCAGGTTCAGGGTCGAGCGGATCGTGGCCGTGGCCGACGAGACCACATCCCCGTCTTCGATCGTGATCTCGGTCCCGGTCGGGGTCGTGCCGGTCTGGAACGTCGTACACACCCGCGCTCGGAACACGGCCAGATGCGATCCACGCAGGGTCTCCAGGAACCTGTCGCTGACGGCCCTCATCCGACGATCACATCCGAGGGCGTGCCGGTGCGGGCGAGGAGATCGGCCCACGTCGCATTGTCCGCGATCGTCGCCGACCAGTCCGCATAGTCGGAGACCGCGGAGTTCCAGGTGTAGGCGGACCCGACGACAGCCGGGCCAGGTTGGGCGACCTCAGTCAGAGGCACGCTCCAGACCCGCCGAGGCGACAGGCGCAGCGTCGTCTGGCGGGACACATCGCCCACCGCGAAGTAGCCGCCGGGGAAATGCTGAACCGTGGACGGCAACTGGAGAAGCACGACCTCACCACTGGCGAACAGAAAGTCCAGGTCCCGTTCCGCGGCGGCAGTCGAGGTGAGCAGGGACAGCGTGTACGAGATGCTCGAAGCGACGTCGCCGACCATCACCGGCAGCGTCCGCCCGACGACGGGGAACAGGCCGGCGCGGGACTTGCGACTGATCTCGCTGCGGTCGACCACCGTCACGGGCGAGTTCAAGAACGGCGCGGCCGGGACCTTCAGCCACACGTCAGTCAGGTCCTGCGTGATGGTGGTGGTGAACGTGTTGACCAGAACCGCGCCGGCTGTGTAGGTCCGGACCCGGTAGGTGATCAACACCCCGGGGTTGAACTCGTAGTCGTCGACGTGCGCGTTCGTGGCAGTGACCGTGACCGCCGACCCGCCACGAATGGTGGTGTAGGTGACGCCGTCAACGGTCCGGTCGAACAGGGCTGTTACCGCGGTGCCGCCTGCCCCCGTCATGGCCAGGCGGCACCGCGAGAGAACTGCGTCGTAGGTAGCACCGAGGGCCATCAGCCAGCCCTCACCATTCGCTTGAGGTCACGGTTGCTCGCCTTGATCTCGGTCCGGATGACCTTCACGACCTCACCGCCGATCTCGATGTGGTTCTCGACGATGAGTGGTCCAGAGTCGCCGCCCTGGTTGAGTTGCTCGTTCGAGGTGATGCGGCCACCACTGCCGCCCATGGTCAGGATCTCCGGGCCACGCTCGCCGACGAGGTACTGCCGGCGTGGCTGGGTGAGACCACCGGATGCCTTGCGGCCGACGCTCGACGGGGTGGTCAGGTTCACGCCCGTGGACGTGTACTTGATCGTGACCGTCTTGCTGGACGGCACTCCCGCGATGAGCCCCTTGGCCCGCTTGATCCCCGCTTCCAGTTTGGTGATGTCCGCGTTGAGCTTGGCCTTCTGCTCAGCCGTGAGCTTCGGGTCGGCCAGCTTCTTCTTCGCGGACGCGAGCTTGCCCTCGAGGTCAGTGATGTTCGCGTTCAGCTTCGCGGTGCGCGTCACGTTCGGGATCGCGATGAGCGAGGCCGCCAGCTTCTCGGCCTCCTTCTTCGACAGGCCCATCTGGGTGGCCTGCTTCACGAACGCGCCCCGCGCACCCTCGGCGTGCTTCGCAGCCGACACGTTGCCGTCTCCGGCGTTACGCATCGCTTCGGTCTGGGAGTTCGCAGCGGTCGCGAGGTTGTCCAGCGCGGTCCTGTTGGCGCGGCCCTTCGCGGTGTGGATGTCGAGGGTCTTGCCGTTCTCCTTCAGCGAAGCGGTAGCGTCATCGATCGCCTGCTCGTAACCGATCGACGCACCCGACAGGGACAGCAGGAGACCGGACTTCTTGAACAGTTCGGCGTTGTCCGCCCGGGTGACCGCCAACTGCGCATTGAACTTTGCCGTCAGCGCGTCGACCGAACGACCGAGGCTGTCAGTGGTCTTGCTCGCCAGGAAAGCCTTGACCTGGTTCTCGTCCAGGCCCTGCGTGAAGTACTTGACCGCGTCGCCCGTCAGCCCGACTTCGCCGGTGGTCTTGCTCGCCGAGCCGAACAGGTCGTCGAGGCCGTTCTTCAGGCTGCCTAGCGGATCGATCGTGTCCTTCACGGTCCCGAGGAACCTACCGATAGTGGAGTTCGCCTTGCCCATCACGACATCGACCAGCGACGTGCCCCCGGTGAACCGCTCGAACGCGCCGTTGATGTCGTTCAGCGCCGAGATCCCGTCGAGCAGCTTCCCGGTCAGGTTGCCTACCCCGTCGACCAGGTCGGCCAGACCGTCGGGGTTCTTCTTGACCGACTCGGCGAGGTTCTGCAGGCCCTTCGACACGTTGCCGATGGCGCCCTGGATCGCGGGACCGAGCGACGCGAGCACGGCATCGAAGGCTTCCGCCAGTGGACGGATCGCGGGCTGCAGTGACTCAAGGCCACGAGACACCTGATCGGCGAACTTCGTAACCGCCGGCGCCATCTCCTTGAACACCGCCTCGAGCGACGGCTTGAACTTGTCGAAGGTGCGCTGCGCGAACCCGGCGATCGAGATCAGCGTCGACTCGAAAGGCTTCGACAGCAACGTCATGTCCCGGCCCATGCCGGACAGCGTCTTCTGCCAGGCGGCCTTCACCTGCGCGGACTTCGCAGCGAACACGAGGCCCAGCCCGGCCAGCCCCGCACCGAACCCAAGGACCAGGCCCGACGCCGCGATCGCACCAACGGCAGGCAGCGCCACCGCGACCGCGCCCGCGAGTGCGGCCAGGATCGCAGGACCGAGGACAGGCGTCTTGATCGCGCCAAGGAAGCCGGACCCGAACACGGTCCCGCCCTCCTTGCCGGTCTTGCCTAGCGCGCTCGGGGAGAACCACTTCTTCAGGCCAGCAGCGAAGCCCTTACCGGAGTCGTCGCCGGACTTGCTGAACTTCTTGTCGACGGACTTGCTGAACCGGTCGACCTCCCGCTCGCCGTCCTTGGCTGCCTTGGCCAGCCCCTTGGCGTCACCGTCGAACTTCACGTTCACGGTGCGCGTGGAGCTAGCCACCTTGACCCCACTCGGTCAGCAGCCGATCGGCGGCGTCGGTCCATTCCTTGACCATGGCGGTCTCGTTGTCCTCGACCGTCGTGAAGAACCAGTAGTCGGCATCGCCTCCCTGAGTGTGCTTACGGAACTGCGGCAGGTAGGTGGCGCCGAAGTTCGCGCCGAACACCAGGTCGCCGGCAGTCGTCTTGCCCTGCCCCTTCGACCTGCGGCGCTGCTTCGTCGCCAGCCGGGTACCACCGGCCGTGATGGACGGGATCCGGTCACGCTTGACCTTGATGCTCGGGGCGACAGCCGCGGACTGGCCATCGGAGGACCGGGCAGCGTTCCTGACCTTGTCGGCCAGGTCGCTGCTGATCTCCTTGTTCGCGTCCTTCAGTGCGGCGGTTGCTTCCTTGCCGAGCTTCTTGAACGCGGCCAGGGTTTGGGTGGCACCGTCGATCTTCAGTCGGACTGAAATTCCCATCCGTTCGGTGCCTCCCCTCGTGGTTCGTCGTTGCCTTGCTCAAGCAGTTCGAGCGCCGTTATGACTGCGCGTTCGCCTTCTTTCGCCCACTGCGAGGGGCTGATGCCGGTTCGGATGGCAAGTCCGATGAGGGTTCGGGAGAGGCTCCCGACTGGGTAGGGTCCGGGTCATCGTCCTCCGCTTGACCGGTGACCTCGCACGAGTCCTCGAACTCCTTCTGCGTGCCGGTGAACAGACCCTGCCGCCAGCACGCCAGGTGCGCGACCCGGTACAGGTCCACGAGGTTCGGGTCGTTGATCAGGTCAACGAAGCTCTTGTTGCCCTTGGTGGTCCGCTCCCACGAGAGCAGGTCGCGTGCGGTAGCCGTGACCTCGAAGGGCTCCCCGTTGTCCGGGGTGACAGTCAGGGTGATCATTAGAACCCCACAACCGCACGCGTGACCGAAGCCTGCGCCGAGTAGTCGATGTAGACCTGGCCCTCGTCGGCACCGGACAGCTGACCGAAGGTGCCCTTCGGGAACGGGCCGATCAGCCTCGTCGCGCCGGCAGCAACGGCAACGACCGACTCGGCCACGGCCAGCCCGGACTGGGTAGCCGGGGTCTGAGCGGTGACGTTGATCGAGCCACCGGAGCCGTTCGTCACGTAGACCGCGACCGCGCCGGAGTCGATCACGTCACCGTCGACAGTCGGAGCCGTCAGCGTCGGAGCGAGCCCGGTGTTGACGATCCGCTGCGTGGTGACATCTACCCGCGCCATTACGCGAACACCGGGGCGCCGACGATGGGCAGCTCGACCGAGAACGTGGTGAACGCTCCCTGCTCGCCGCCGAACGGGACAGCCTTGCCGACCACGGTCGCGGTCGCCGCGACTCCGCCGTTCTTCGGGGTGAACACGATGTCGAGCGGCAGGCCCGCCATCTCGGTCAGCAGCCGGGCGAGGCCCTGCGCGTCGGTGTAGTCCTGGATGCCGTTGATCGCGCAGGTCCAGACGGCGGTGTCGACGTCCTGGACGATGCCGTCCGGGACCATCGTCTTCAGGGTCTGGGTGGCCTGCTCGGGGGTGAGGACAACCGACGTGCACTGGTTGGCGTAGTCGGTGGCCTCGACGGTGAACGTGGCGTCCCGAAGGACGTACGCGCCTGCGGGTGCAGCCATTATTCGCTCCTAGCGATGATCTCGGCGCCGTACAGGTCGCCTGCTTCGGTGGGTATTGCGATGGGTCGGGCAGAGTCGACGTAAGCCACTGGTTGCAGCGCCTGCGTCACCTCCGGAATCAGGGAGTCGAACCGGTCCGTGGCGGTGCCGACATCGCCCGCGATGGTGACCGCGATCCGCCACTCGGTCTCGAACGCGTTACCGGGACCGCGGGTCAGTTGGTTGACCAGCGCCCACGCGTCCCCGGCCTTGGTCACCTTCGGCTTGGTGACGTATCCGGTGATCCCGTCCACCGTGGACAGGGCATCGGCGATCGATTGCCGTGTGGTGATCACCCGAACACCAACTTCCGGTGCGGACCCTCTAGCCGGCGCACCTCGGCGTCGACAACCCGCGGGGTGATCAGACCGACGTCGGCGTCACCTTCCAGTTGCGCCAGAGGCAGGTTCCGCAGGGACAGGTTGCGCGCTACGCGCCTCTTCAGCGCCTCCGCAAGATCCTCAGGCCAGGTCGCATCGTCAGCCGGTACGCGGCAACGTGCGCCCTGTGCGGCCTTCTCGGCGGCCAGGGCTGCGCCGATCTCTTCGGTGGTGTAGCTGGTGTCGCCGAGGTACGTCTCAACGTCCTCCGCGGTCGGTGCGGCCATGGTCGCCTCCTCTCAGTTGAATCGCTTGCGACGGTCCCGGATCGGTTCGCCGTGCCGGTCCTTCAGACCTTTCGGCGGTGGCTCATCGGTCACCTCAGGCGGCTTCGCCTGAGGCTTCCTGCGGCGGCCGGTCATTACGTGGTCGGGTCGTAGATGATTTCGCGGACGCCGGTGATGTCGCTGATCGCAGCGGCCACGTAGCCCCAGATCGCGAGGTCGACGTACGCGACGCGGTACTGGAACTCCAGCCGGTTCGGCGCGGTGTTCCAGACGTGCACGTCGGCGGTGTCGACCAGGTAGGAACTGGCGGCCACGGTGCCGGTCGCGGCGAGCGACGGGGCCGGGGTGAACTCGACGCCGGCCACGTCCAGGGACGAGAACCGGTTGCGCGCCTGGCCGTTGGCGTTGGTCGGGCCGAACATCGGCAGCAGCTTCCGGCCGGTCGAGTCCACCGCGGCGGCGAGCCTCAGGTACAGGTCGATCTGGGTTCCGGCGTAGTTGAACCGGTTCCCGCCCCGGACGTACTGCAGCGCCGCGATGGCCGCTTCCAGCTCGTTGACCAGGTCGTCATCGACCGCGTTGGTGGTCAGGGTGATCCCGGTCGGCGACGCAGCGTTCAGGACGCCGACGGCCTTGGTCTCCAGCGCGTCGTAGTAGGCCCGGACCATCTTGTTCCAGATCAGCTGCGACACCTGCGGCGAACCACCAGCATCAAAAACCTCGCGGGTGATCTCGACCTTGCCGGACAGCGCGGACGGGGTCACGGTCTGGCTGCCCGCCACGAAGGTTCCGGGGGTCGGCTCGGCGCCCTCGACGTGGTCAGCGACCAGTCCCGAGGCGCTGGTGAACTTCGGGAAGATGAACGGGGTTTGGTCGGCCAGCGTGCCCTTGTACAGCGCGTCGTAGAACGGCGTGGTCAGAGGCTTCTGGTCGACGTACATGTCCGGGCGCTGGCGGGCCGGGTTCAGTGTGGTGACGTTGGCACTGTCCACGTCGAACGTCGCCGCCTGCGCGAACGCGTCGCGGGTGAACGTGGTCGCCCGCTGCAGGGCCTCGCTGTCACCGCGAGCACCGGCGAACAGGTCGGAGCTGAAGTCGTGCGCGCCGCGGATCCCGTCGAAGCGGTACGGCGCCTCTTCCTTGACGGCGATCTCACCACCGCCGCTGGCAGAGACGACCTGCGGACCGTCGGCAACCTTCGCCGCCTCCGGCTTCGGCAGCAGCGCCAGGAGCGCGGCGTGCTGATCGGCGCTGAACGTCGCGCCCGTCTCGGCCGGAACCTCGGCCTCAGGAGTGACCTTGGTTTCGGTCATGTCGGTGCCTTCCTTGCTAGCAGCAACTGCATGAACCCGGGCGTCATCGAACGCCGGGATGGGGGTGAGGCTGGTCTCGATGACCGGAGCCCCTGAGTACGAGAAGATTCCATCTCGCTCCGACAGCCGCCCGCCGTGACCGACGCCGACCGACAGGCCGTCATAGACCTTGTCCTCGGCAAGGATCAGCGCCCGGTCCCCGTCGTCACCGCGGGCGACCTTGAACGTGCCGTAGATCCCGTCAGCGCGCTTGTCCAGCGTGACGGCGTGACCAACGGCCTGCTTGAAGTCGTGGTCCATCAGGAGCTTGACGCGGGTCGGGTCCGACCAGGTCAGCGAGTCCGGACCGAAAGCCCAGTCCTTGCCCTGCGACTTGCCGACCTTGCCGAACGGGACAACCAGACCGGTGATGGTCCGCTTCTCCATGTCGACGCTGAAGGCGGCAACGGCCGGCGGGGCCGTGAACGCCACCTGGTCGCCATCGAACTGGGACAGTTGCGGTGCGGGCAGCGGTGCGGGCATCTCGGCCTCCGTCAGTGCGGGCTTGTCTTCGAGCTCGCGGATCTCCGGGCGGGTGATGGCTCCGACGTCAAGCCCGATCTGATACGCCTCGTAGCGTTCCTTTGTGGAACTGCGCAGGAAGGCGTCCAGGTTGAAGCGGACGTAGAAGCCCTTCCGGGTCACATCGCGCATCGACAGCCGATCCTGGATCGCGTCGATAAAGGCGCCCAGCGTGAAGTCGAGGAAGTTCTTCCTGCGGTCGAACTGGTTCGAGTACGTGCGGGACGTCGTACTGACGCCTAGCTCTTCGGGGTCGACACCGGCGACGCGGGCGATCTCCAAGACCGCGTGCTGCCGGGCCTCGGCAAGCTGCAGATCCTTCGGGTTCCACGACAGCGGGTTGTACTTGAGTGCCGCCGGGATGTACGCATCAGCGTTCGTCTGCCTGGCCGTCTTCCAGTCCGCGAGCATGTCGCGGATCGCGGCATCCTCGTCGAGCGGGTCTTCGGAGATCGGGTCCGCACCTTCAGCAGGGGTGAAGACACCCTGCGGCATTGGGCTCTCGGCAGACCGGGCGGCCGCAGCGTCCAGCCGAAGGCAGGTACGGATCGCACGAGCGCCGGCCATCAGCAGGGCATCATTCGGGGACTCGAACCGGATCAGGTCAGCGTCCGGGATCCACTCCATCGCCGTGCCCTGGGCCACACCGTCACGCCGGTAATAGACCTTCTGGTCCTTCTCGATCGTCACCGACCGGGGATGCAGACGACGGACCTGAGCCGGCCAGCCAGACATGTCCCGCTGCGTCACCCGCCACCAGGCCCGGCCCTCGAACAGCATGTCCTCGACGGTCCGGGTCATCGTCACCGACCGGGGAACATCCCGCTCCGGCTGGTCCAGCAAGTCACTGATCAGCGTGATGTGGTCGGTGTCGATCACGTTCAACGGAAGCCCACCGATCGAACCGGCGATCAGGTCACGGACCCGCTTGACGGCCGGAACCTGGATCGCGGACCTGCGGTCGATCCGCGGTGCGGGAGCAACCGGGTCCGCGTACGACTCGAGGCCGAAGATCTGGGCCGGGATGGAGTCCTGGTCGATGGCAAAGCGGGTCTGCGTGCTGGCATCCAGCGCATGCGCCACGACCGGAGACCGGCCGAACAAGGCGGAGAGGACTCCCACATGCCCGAGTGTGCATGTAAGCAGTCACTTAATCAACCAAGTGGGGTAATGGGCGTGTCGGGTTAACCCATTACGCCGTAGCGGTGACGATCCGGGGTCGCCCCGCGGTCTTCTTCCGGCAGTCCGCAACCACCCACACCGCGGCCTTGATGGCGTCCGCCCTGCCGGTGGACGCCATCCGGGGACCATCCGCGCCCGGCATCGTCCGGGCCGCCAGCACCTGCCCTGTGAGGTGGCCGCCGCCGTCATGGCGCAGCACGTCCTCGGACAGCATCCGGTCGAGCTCCTGAACCGTCGCACCCACCCGGCCCTGCCCCTTGCGTGCGCGTACGCCGGTCAACGCGGGGTCCTCCACCAGGCTCGCTCCGACCGTCGCGGTACGGCGGAACCCTGACTCCTTCAGCGCCTCGGCAGCCTCGGCGAGGTCGGCCATGTCCTCGACGGACACCACCGCGAGGTCGCCCACCTTCCATGCCAGCGCCAGGGACACGCCGCCGTCGAACCACGACTCGATCGCAGCGGCATCTGGAGGACCATCCGGAGGTACCTCGGCCAGGGTCGCCCACTCGTCGGCCTCCACGAGCGGGTTGCCGCGCTCAGCCGCAACCGGGTTCAGCTGCCAGACGTTCAGGTACTGCGCACGGAACCCTTCCATCGGGTTCGGGTCGTCAGCCTGCGGGTCAGCCTCGCCCGCGAGAGCCTTCGAGTACTTGCCAGCGATCATCTTGCGACGATCCTCGGACCAGTGCGGCGACGCCGCCCGCCACACCTCCGGGTCACCCGGGTCAGCGTCAGCCGGCGCAGCCCACAAGAGCAGCAGCGTGTCCTCGTCCTCGGTGGTGATGGCGACCTGCAGCCGCGACCGCATCAGCGACGTAGCCCGACGGTGCGCAGTACTGGTCAGGTGAAGCTGGGGAGACAAGCGCTCAAGGGTCGCGGGCTCGAGCCCCTCGGAGACGGTGTCCGGCCTCACGTCCCATCCCTCGTCCACGACGCCGAAACAGACGTCGTACCCGTAGACGCCCTGTTGGGATCGCACCAGCCACCGGTCCCCGCCCGGAGTCTCCAGGGCTTCCTTCCCGTTGGCCCTACTGACCGTCCAGCCCGCATCATCCTCGGCCCACCGCCACGCGCCCCGCTGGATCTCTCGGCAGATCGCCACATCCGAGCCCGTGTGAACGACCGTCTGCGTCTCGCCGAATACCTCCGGGTGTGCCATCCGCCAGAGAGCGACGCCGCGGACCCGCACCGACTTGCCGGCGCGCCGCGGGCATGACTCCAGAACCACCCGATGGCACAGCGATCCGTCCTCGCGATGCTCAAGCTGGCGGGTGATCGCAAGTGCCTGCCACCAACGCAGCGTCTTGCGCTCGACCGCCTCGATCCACTCGATCGCATCCGCCCCGTACGAGCCGACAGCATCATCAGGGACGGGGCTCATGTAGAGCGGGGCTGCAGCGTCCTCCGGCACGTCCAGGAAGGGCTGCAGCCACTCGTACGCCGCAAGGGCTACCGGGTCCCAGGCCAGACCCTCGCGGGCCTCCAGCGGGTCGGCAGGCTCCGCGGGGAGAGAGAAACTGGACAGAGGACGGGATGTCC